>Ga0164294_10002682_pt1 | contig 15953 bp, 23 predicted proteins | sample GEODES005metaG_FD_111479 | JGI IMG/M metagenome (GOLD analysis project Ga0164294, IMG submission 111479) | Oligotrophic lake water microbial communities from Sparkling Lake, Wisconsin, USA - GEODES005 metaG | ecosystem: Environmental > Aquatic > Freshwater > Lake | place: USA: Sparkling Lake...
GGGTCATATGATGCCAGACGGTAAAATGTATTATGCAAAAGCTAGGGGAGGAGCAATGGCTCAAGGAGGAATGCCAGCCTCAGGAGTCGGAAGCACAGTCGGACAATGGGTAGAAGATTGGTTATTGGGTTGGCTCGGTTTTGCTGATGGTGGTGAACTACCAGAACGACCCGCTGAAGTCACAGATACTATGTTGAAAGAACTTAAAAAAGATGTCAAGGCTGATATTAAATCTGGTGATTTAAATGTAGCTATGGCTCGAGGAGGAATGCCAGCGTCTGGTGTAGGATCAACTGTTGGACAATGGGTCGAAGATTGGTTATTAGGTTGGTTAGGGTTTCAAGAAGGTGGTATGTTACCTAAAAAGAAACATATGGGACATTCTGTTTTTCATTAATATTTTTTTTAAAAAATTTAAAATCTTATTATAGTTATAATATGGCATTTCAGAATAAGAAAGAAACTACTCAAGTGGTTAATGAACTTCTTAATTATCAACAGTTTTTAAAAACTGATAATGATACAGTATTAAAAAAGTTTCAAACTCAAGAAGGTGTCTACCTTAATATTACTAGAATCGAACAGACTCCAGAAGAGAAGAAAGTATCAGAACAAATGGAAAATTTTTATAATAATTATAGAGATACATATATAAAGAAAGATGAATGAGGTCGCCAGATATACGTTTCATGTAAACTCTAATCAGCGGTCTAGTGGTACAAATACTGATTTAATATTACAAATGAAAAACACAATAGCATTGAAATCAGCCAATGGTAAATTTTATATGGATGTTCATAGTGCGAATATACCCTTTTCATTTTATCAATTATCATCAGATATCAATACATTACAATGTATCTTTACTGATACAGGTGGGCATACAAAAACAGTAAACATTTCGTTAGCAGTTGGTAACTATACTACAATAACAGTACTAGCAGAATTAGCTACAAAGTTAATAGCTATGGCTAGTATATCATCAGGTACATATGTAGGATATACACCGGTATTAAATTTTTCATATAGTCAAACAACTGCTCGATCAACGTATAGCATGACGAGTCCAGCCAATGCAATTATTCAGATGAACTTTAGTTCAAATAACGCTTTAGGAACGTTCTTTGGATTTACAACAAATCAATTAATAAGTACATTGCTTACAGTAACTAGTACAAATGTTTGTGTTGCTAATCCAGTTAACTATTTACTTATTCGTTCTGGTAACTTGGTTCAAAGTAATAATAGAGAATATATTATTGAGACAGATGTTTTTTCTGATATTATCTATAGGGTGCCAGTAGGTACTAGTCAGAATACATGGTTACAACATCTATCTAATACTGATCCAATCATGATGGCTAATAATCTTATTACAAATGTAAATATTTATTTGACAACTAATTTAACATACAATCCGATTGATCTTCAGGGAGTGACATGGGCGATATCGTTTAGTATCGTTGAATTAGAACAAATTAAATATTCTCCAATCACAGATGGGCTATTAGCTAATATACCAGAACCACAACAAAAACCAAGTATGAGTCCAGAAGAAATTGCAAAGTTAGAAAAAGATTATCAAGACAATTTGGATAAGATAGAAGAATATAAAAAAAGATTGGAAAGCAAAACATTAAAATAAATTTTTGTATAATAATATACAAAAAATAAAAAAAAGCAAAAAAGAAATAAATCCAAGATTATAAATCAATTGTGAATATATTTTATGATTAAATCTAACAAATTGTATATAATATTATGATTAAAAGTGAATATAATCTAGATAATCATATTCTAATTCATTATAATAGTATAAAACTCGAGTTTTATACGCTTATATTACCTTTTTTTATGATTAATTTGTAATCTATGGATTATATTCTTTTTTATTCATAATTTTATATAGATTAATATAAAATGTGAATAAAAGTTATTCATATTACAATCAAAAAATGTTTTAAATTATTCTCTTTATAGAATAATAAAATGAATCGATCAGAAATTCTTAAATCAATTCTAAATAATAAATCTGATATCTCTGATAATTCCGCTCGCGTCTATGTCGCAACTCTTGCATCTCTTGCTACTCACTTTGATTGGACTGATGTCAAGTTCTTTACTAGTAAGAATAAAGAGATTGTTAAATACCTAGATACATTAAGTCCTACTCGACGTAAAGCTATGTTATCAGCTTTGATTGCTATCGTTAGTCATAAGAAGGTAGTTGAAGTCTACAAGACAAAGATGTTGGATGTTTCTAAAGAATGTAGAGAACAAGATGAGAAACAAGAGAAGTCGGATAAAGAAGAAAAGAATTGGGAATCATGGGATACCATTATGAAAGTGTACCACGAATTAGAAGAAGAAGCCATGCCGTTATTTAAAAAAGATAAACTTACTTCTCAAAATCTCAAGGTACTTCAACACTACATTATCTTATCTTGTTATGTATTGATTCCGCCTAGACGTATTGCTGATTTCATTAATTTTAAAATTAAGGATATTGATCAAAAAGTTGATAATTGGTTTGATGATAAAACAAACGAATTAGTATTTAATAACTATAAGACAGCAAAGAACTATGGAACCCAACGAGTTGAATGCCCAGAGTCTTTACAAAATGTTTTTAAAAAATGGTTTCCTCTTGCTTCAAAATACAGCGAATACATGTTGTTTAATTCGTATGGTAATCATCTCACTCAACCTCAACTTACTAAAATGATAAATGCTATCTTTGGCAAGAATATCAGTGCATCGATGTTGAGACATATCTACGTGTCAGATGTCACTCTTAAGAACATGCCAAAGTTAAGTGAATTAGAAAAGGTTGCTCATGATATGGGACATAGTACTAACGAACAGATGTTGTATAAGAAATTTTAAGGTTCATCTTCTTTTGCGTCTGCTCTATCTTTCTTTTTATATTTTTGCTTTTCTGTAGTTCCAGGTTCTTTCCTTGGTCTACCACGAGGAGGACCAGATACTGCTGGTAATGGATATATTCCAGGTGCGACAGTGAAATCTCTTCTAGGAAAAAGACCAAGAGCATCGGCTGAATGTGATGCGGGTATAGTATCTGCTAACGCTTCCTCTGAAGCATCTAATAAATCTTGTTCATCCGTATTATATTCTTCAAAATCACCTAATGTTTTACTACTTGGAGTCGGTGTTAAAAATACTTGTGGACTACTTGCAATCGCATGTACGATAGGAGATGATACATCACCAACAGGACCAGGAGTTACAGGATACTTTGCTTTACCGGCTGGGGCACCTAGTTTTGAAATACGAGATTGATCATACTGATTATTAAACTTATCTTGTTCAGGACCAGGATTAGTTCCTCCTGGTTGATAGATAGGTTGATTTGAGTTAGAACCAAGTCTATCAGGTGCTCGATTAGGTGGTGCTCTAATATCTTGAATAGATTGAAGGGAAGGAAACGCATTTAATGGTGTTGTCATATATGTTACAGGTGGAGCAAACATAGTTCTCATACTTCCATTATTTAGGTTATGTTTAGGTTCATTTTTACGAGGCATAATATAATCAGTTCGAGGACGTTCATTCTGTACTTGTCTCATAATATTTTTGATATTGATTGAAATACCAGAATCCTTTTTTTTGGATTTTGTTGATTTCTTGCGACGAGGCATTTTTTATTATATAAAGATAATAAAATCATTTATTTATAGTAATATGGATATTCACATTAAGAAAAACGCTCTGACGAATGAACTAAAAGCACATGATAAACAGATTATACAATCTGATGGTGTATTACCTTTAGGCTCAAGAATCCTATTTTTTATTAGTCCTAAGGGTGGGGGCAAGACAAGCCTGTATTTGAGCTTGCTTTTATCAAAAGAAAGTCCTTATTATAAATACTATGATAATATCTTTATGATAAATCCGTCTGGGGCTCATGATAAAAAAATACAAGATTTATATGAAGAGATTGACTCACGTAATAATTTCTATGATCATCTTAATGAAAAAAATTGCATCGAGATAATTAACAAGTTAAAGAACTTATCAGACGGCTGGGAAAAAAAGAGACCATTACAAAACTTGATTATCATTGACGATAGTTCAGGTGATTTTCCATCTGGTAGAAAGAAGAGTGCCATTACACAACTTTTTACAAACTCTAGGCACCTGTCAACTAGTATTTTTTTAATAAGTCATAAGTATAATAACATTCCAACTATATGGAGAAATCAAGTTGATGGCATGTTCTTATTTAAAACAAATTCTAAACAGGAAATTGAAACGTTAAAGAAAGATTTGAATGTTGATGAAGATATATTAGAAACATGTTTGAAAGATGCTACAAAAGAACCTCATTCATTTTGTTTCTTAAATATGACAGATGGACGGGTGCGATTATTTAAAAGGTTTGATGAATATTTAATTTCTGATTAAAATCGTATCATAGTATAAAATGGAATTTGAGTACTTTCGTTATCATCCTTGCCTTTCTAATCCTGACTTTTCTAAAACATATTCCTTATATCGTAGGTACACTCATCACCATCATTATCTATTATGTTTATTTATTATTCAAAAATTATAAAAATGAAATATTTTTTAGAATCAAGAACTATTATCCAAGTACAGAAATGCGTTGTAAAGATTGTTACCCAATTCAATGGTGCCCTTGTGGACTGTCGTTAAATCGTTGTGGAACGTTTGCTCACGAGGATATGATTCCATACGAAGTCAAATATGTTAATGGAATTCTTGTTTACAGGTGCGAAACATGTCATACAAATGAATATAATGAATCACGAAAAAAGAAACAACCTAAAAAATCACAAAAAAAGAAAGAATCTAAAAAATAAAGTTGTAATATAGTTGATCTTTTTATCTTACTAAAGATAAAAAATATTTTGTAATTTATAGTTAAGTTATAATTTTTATCTAACAAGGTCAATCATACCATCTGCTCCGATGATCAAAGAATAATCAGAAATATAAAAGATAAAGTTCGTGTGGAGAGCATCACCTTGAGTTAATTGAATGCCAGCAACTGATACAGGACTGCCTTGGAATTGAAGTCCTTCGGCTACTCGGCACGTTGAAATACCAAGAGCAAATGATTTAGCGGTTTCACCAAGACCATCAGCACTTGTACCTCGGTATTCGATACGATTACTGTTATCAGTTACTGAACTATCGAAGCATCGTGAAAATACTTTTTGGAGTTCAACAAAGGTTGTAGCAGGGGCTGTTACAGAGTTAAGTTGAACTGAAGATACCAAACGACCATCGAGGGTTAATTGAAAGTTAGTAGTTCCAGATGGTTGAGGAAAGTTTGGACCAGTGAATAAGGGGATAGCAGTCGTTAGAATGGGGGCTACTACAACACCACGAAGAGATGATACATTAAGACCTGTGTTCAACGTCACAATACCGGCTGCCGATACTTGAGTCAACGATTGGTAGTTGGTATAGGAGTAAACGTATTTAGCACCAGAAGAAGCCATGTCTGATTTCATCTTGGCAATGAAATCTCCTTCGACGGCTACTCGATCATAAACGAGGGCTACATCACTAAAGGTTAATGCTGTGATATCACCTACAGCACCAGCAGTCCACAAAATAGATGCAGCTATGCTTTGCGTCCATTGGACGTTAATTTGCATCGTTCCGTTGATAGCCCAGAGGGGCATTGATTGCTGACCACTCAACATACCAAGAAGTGGGACACAGTACGTTTCACCATAGGTAGCAACGGCAGCTAAAGCACCATCACTAGCTGCACCTAAATTAGCAGCCGTAGTTCCAGCGGAAGCCATGAGGATAGCACCATCGGAACTCAACCATTCCTTGGAACACGAATGACTTAAAATACAGTCAGCCAATTTATCATAATTCAAAATATTATCAATCAAAGTAGAGTTAATGCTGGTTTGGACAGATGAAATTAAAGCGTTGGCAGATTGCGCAGCGCCTTTAAAGCGAGCACCAGCGACAGCAGTCCCAACAGTTGGGGTTACACGAAAACGGAGGTAAGGGTTTACCATGTACGCACTATTGCCTAAAGGGACTTGGATTACGGATTGACCACCTACCGATGCATTACCAGAAGTCGATGGAACGACTGTCGTCTGGAGAACACAGTTGATCGGACGAGGAGCTAAATTAGACTTGAATGAACTAGGAACCGCATCGTTTTGAAATGGGAGAACGTATTGAAAGTTTTGACCTGGACCAGAATAGTTAGACATTTTAATATCATTCAAGATAAAAAATTTTAATTTTTTATCATTCTTTTATTCTCTTTGAAATTTTAATTTTTTTTTACGAGTAACCTGTTGTCTACAAATTGATACCGCTTCTACTGGTTGTTCATTTAGTTGTAAAATAGGTTGTTCTTGAATAGGTTGAATGTGATTAGAAGGATATGGTTTTACTCCAGCCGTTCCAAATCTACCAGATGATTTTTTCGAATACATTATTACTATAATAAAAGATTATTTTTATTTCGCATTAGTACAAACAGTTGCTTCCAATGTCACTATTAAATTAAAAGCGCCTAATGCTACACCATTTAAACTATTGATATTACAGAATATTTTTCCATTCAAATCAACATTCTTAATCGAAGGCATCATTTCACCTGATGCTTCAAAGTTCATATAATTTTGACCATTATTTAAAAATGTCAAATAAGGACATCCTGAATGAGGAAAACGAAGAACATCACTTTGTAATTCAATAACTCGAAATGCAGCACTATTACTATGACATTGGATAGAGATCACATTAATATCATAAACACCATATAGCGGAACATCGAGATACGAATTGTTATTAGTAATTAATGTACCAGAATCAAAATTATTAATTAGTAATTGAATGAATACCATTTATTATTATGTCTGATTTTAATTTTTTTTAATATAAAATGTCATGTTCGAATAAATTGTCATGAGAAAGTGGTAACGTCACATCGTGTTTCTTTAACCACTCTTTAAATTTTGGAACATGTTTACTTGGAACAATTGCTTCTTCTGGCATTACGATAACTTCCAATAATAAATTCTTATCTGTAATTTTAGGACCTTTTACTGAACCATATAATAGCTCATATTCATGAAATAAATGAATGACAGGTCGGGGCACTACCATCGATCCCATTTCCAATATCACTCTCTTATTATCTCGTTGTAAATCATTGACAAATGGATTGTATTGACCTTCTTCCCATTTAATAATTCCACCTTGTGTATAGTTGACTGGTGTATGACTCATTAAACGAACTGTTTTTCCATATGGTTCGACATAGAAATCACCAGTTGGCATACCTACCATTCCACCGCATTTGAAATGTAAATTAAAAGTCATTTTTATAATCACAATAGATTATAATATGGATAAAGAAAAAGAGAAAGAAAAACGGATCATTACACAACGGAAATCATATTATGAGCTTAATAAAGAAAAAATGAATTGTATCGCTAGAAAACGATATCATTCCAAGAAGAATGACCCTGCGTTTTATAAAAATATGTTGGAAAAGAATCAACAAGCCTATTACAAAAAGAAAGGGTACATTGAAAAAACACCAGAAGAAGAAGAGGCATATTTTAAAGATATCCAAAAATATATAGCTAGTGTCAGAGATAAACAAAAAGATGACTTTTATGAAACTCACAAATATGATGAAATTCATTCTTTATTTTTTCAAAGTTAAGGTGCTTTTTTAACTATTTGAAATTTCAATTCATGTATGGGTGGATTCAATCCCGATAAATATGCACGGAGTTCATCACTACTACGTTGCGAATAATTTACCATTCCTTCATATCGTGCGGTTTCTCGTAATAAATCTTTTGAAGCATCAGCTAATGGATAACTAAAAAAACGTTGTGTTTTTGATCTTGGCGGTTGTCCTATTCTATGAGTAGTACGAATATTTTCATGTGTTAGAGGCATATTATATACATAGTATATAATATTTTTAATTTTCATTTATTTCAATCCATATATTAAAAATGTTTATCAAATGAGAAACCTCCTCGTTTCACGTACCGTTTAACGTCCTTACCACCTTCTTGAATAATATGTTGATGAGAATGACATACAGAGCATACATTGCCGTTAGGTACTTGAAGAACCTCGCAATGAATACACTTACGTTTCAGTTGTGCTTCATGATAACATTTATATGTATCCATACCACTAATTTCATCACAAAATCCATTTAGTTCAATTGCTTCTTTTCCACATTCACAAATCCACATACCATTTTCAGCATCAATAGATGCTGGTTTTGGTACAAAATGAGTAGCACAATAACAAACATCGTTAATTCTATATAAACCTTCTTCATGACATACTACACATGATTCACGTGATACACATTCATCACAAATAATTGTTCCATCGATTTTACTTCTTGATAAGTTCGCATTTGAAAAAAGTAATCCGCATTCGGCACAGTTAGGCATCTTGATTTGGTTCGCGTTGAGAGATGATTACCTAATGATCAATTTCAATTTTCATTTTTTGACTTTAATATCTTATTCGTCATAAAAATAATCACCCCAGAAAGAGGTCGTAAAATCATGAACCGCGTCCTGTCGACTTTCTGAAAGAGACGTATTTTTTAATTGTTCGGCTACATAATCTTCCCATCGTCCGTCGCTCATTTCACGTACCCATTTCTTTTCTTCTGGTAATCGATTAAAAATATACTTCATCAAACTATAGGCCAACTCTGAAAAGTCCCTGTCGTCAATAGGGGTATTCATGTATTCTTCAATTATTTGTTCCATGTCAAGTCGTGAGAGATGATTACCCAATGATCAATTTCAATTTTCATTTTTTGACTATTAAAAAGTAAAAAGAGCATCTATAAGCATAGGCGGTATTCTATATTTATTTTTTTTACTTACATTTCCACATTGAATAGTATGTTTTTTATGATTGCATCGCTTCGGAATAAATTCAGTTCGATTAGTCCATATGATAGTAGGCTTCTTATATCCCCAATCCGAATATTGGCAATAATCAACTACATAAAAAGGTTTATTGACATGATTTTTCATTGATCCTGTAAACGGATTCTCCATAAAATAATAGGTTGGTTTGAAGTAGTCTATAATCTCTTCTGCTCTTCGTAATAATGGTAACCCCTGTGTTTGAATTAATTCATTAATCTCTTCTCTTGTTCGATGACAAAATTGTAATGTACTAAAATAGGTACATGGTGGAGATGCCCATATAATATCATATGTGTTAGTTGGAAGTTGCTTATAATCCCATTTCATTATATCAATAATATCAGCATCTTGTAAGTCAACACTAGTCACTTCCCAACCACGTTCTTTACATACTTTACCTACAGAATGAGTTCCAGAAAATAATTCTAACACTTTCATATTATAAATATGAAAGATTATTTAAATTTACTTTTTTACTTTGGTACCTTTGGAATACTCTCTTTAATACAAAGACGAGTATGTTCTTCCATACATTTTTCAATTACGTACTGTTTGACTTGATCTTCACGTATCCCATTTGATGTAGCTATATTTGAAAACCATTCCGGTACCTTGTCATCAATATATATTTCCATTTGTTGACATAAAAAAGTTGCAAATTCTCCTGAATTCTTCTTTTTTTTGGTAAGGTATAATCTATGGTCCATCATAAATTTAATAAAAGAAGTCAATTTATTGTCTGACATCGTTGATGAAAATAATATCGATTTCCAAAAAAATTTCATTTTTATAACTTTTTTTTATTGAGTGAGACAAGTGAGACAGTGAGACTGGGGCGGGTAGGGGGTCTGGGTTACTTATATATACATGTCTTATAAATAAATTTTATTTTAATTTTACAAAAATCAAAATATTTTATTTTTAACATTTATACTTTCTATATAATATTCTTATTTACTATGTCTCACTTGTCTCACTTGTCTCAATATATAAATAAGGTTAAAATAAGGTAGAAAAAATAAAAATATTGAGACAAGGTATGAGACGGGTTGTTTTTCTTTATCATATACCCGTCTCATTTCTTTTTGTTATGACATGTTTTACAATTAATCATCCAACCTGGTTCGTCTTTAGATATTCTAAAACATTGACACGTCTTACATGCACGGAATAATTCACGTAGTATGTATTGATCATGTTCTTGTTCTACTCTTTCAACAAGTTCATCTCGTTCTTTTTCAAGTGTAAGATGATAATCTTTGATTGTTTTATTATATTCCTTCCATTTTATCTTTTGCTGACGTTGTTTTTCTTCTTCAATTTCTTTCTTTTTTTTACGTAATAAACCTTCTGCTTCACGTTGTAAGATAGGACTAATTTTACCTACACATACATTACCAACTTGAACTGAATAAGGTAATACCGGATGTTTTAGATAACACAAGTCAGTAATACATTGAGTACAAATACAAAGTTGATCCCCTTTATAATCAACACCAACAATTGAAAATTTTCCACCTACCATACCATCTTCTATCCATTCTGGAATAAGTGTATCCATTATATGTAAAAATTCCGTCTTTTTATTTTTAGTAATAAGGTCTTCTCGAACTCGAATATAATGATTATGATATCCATCAATATCGTTTCCCGAGCTATCAATATTAAAATAGAGAAATAATAAATCTTCGCGATTCATATTGTATATTATTATATGTTTAGAATAAAATTATTCATTTTTGAAATGAATAAAATAAAAAAAAATTATTATTATCTAAATGTATAATAATATACAAAATGAAATTGGAATTTTGTGATACGGCATTTGAATTAATTCTTACCGAACAACCCGACAGAGAAATGATTACTATGATTACAGAGCGATTTGATCAAATTAATATGCCTTTTACAAATCCCAAAAATCCATCTGGAGAAAAACTTATTGGAAAAGGGGCAAGAAAGTTGTGGAATAATTATGTCTCTCAACTTGATGATCCTGTTGTTTATCAATCAAAAAACAAAGGTGAACCTAGTCGTATGTATGCGAAACGAACGTCATGTCAAGGTCTACCATCTGCGTTTCGTAATTCATTGTATCAACATATCGCAACGGATACCGATGCAGTTTGCTGTCACCCTACTATTGCGTTATACGTAGCAAAGCATTTTGGTATTATGTGTGACGAATTTCAACGTCTTATCAACCATCGCGAAGACATTTTGAAAACATTTAATGATAAACTTGGTTGGTCAAGAAAACAGGCAAAACAATTATACAATGCTACATTGTATGGTCAAAATATTCCTATTGAAATACGTGAAAGTGAAGAATGTTATACCTTGATTGAATCATTCAAACAAGATTGTGATCGACTAGCAGAACAGATAAAATTACGGTTTCCAGCATTAATGAAAGAAGCCGAGAAAAAAGACAAGTTCAAACCTAGTTATTCAGCTATGTCAAGTTATCTTAATAACTTGGAAAATCAAATTGTATTAAAAGCAATGGAATTTTTTGCTCAACGTGGAATCAAAGTTTTTGTATATTGTTTTGATGGGTTTCTTCATTCTCTAGTTAGTGAGGATAAGAAAGAATCATTGTATCTTGAGTTGAATGCGTATATCGAACAAACCACAGGAATTGCATTGAAATTTATTGATAAGAAAATGGATAAATTTATTCCTTTTACTAATATTTTAGACGTACATGAATTAGCCCCTGAAATTCCTGAAGTTGAAGTAGAAAAACAACAAAAAAATATATTAGACTTTGATTTAGAACCATTGATGGAATTTGATTTCCAGATAGTCGAACGTTATTGTATTGATTATAAAGATGAATTAGAAAATTTATCAAGTCGCAATGATTTTCTAAAGCCTATTTATAGGTTATGTGATTATTTTTTTAATACTATTACAGATGAAAATTATCTTATTATTAGACATAATTATAAAATTGTTAATGGAAAGAAAATGAAAAAAATACACTATACTGTCAAGTATAATAATTTCTTAAGTACATTTGCTACTGACCAAAATACAAAAATATTACGAAAATGTGGATTATTATATAAGCCTTGTTTCTCACTAACAAATGATTATTTTTTGGGATATGAACAAAAAAAGAAATACCCTCGATTAAATTTTTATCCCTCGTTACTACATGAACAACCATATTATAATGTATTTAAAGGATTTGAAATTCAACCATCTGGAGAAAAGGTTAATGAAGATGATATTAAACCATTTTTAGATCATATTAAAATGATTTGGTGTAAAGGAAATGAAGTTTATTACAAACATGTAATTGGTTTATTCGCCCAAGCGGTACAACAACCTTGGAATCGATGGAATGTTTCTTTAGTGTTAAAATCAAAAGAAGGTGCTGGTAAAGGTGTTATTATAGATAGATTTTTAGCACAAATTATTGGAGAATATGATGCCATTACTGGAAAACAAGGTCATTTTCGTCCTGTTAAAAACCAAACTGATATTTTTGGTCAATTTACAACTATTTTAGAAGGGTGTTGTATGTTATTCTTTGATGAAATGGTATGGGGTGGAGATAAGAAAAATGCAGGGATTCTTAAGGCATTGGTTACACAACCCACAGTCAAAGTTGAACATAAACATGTTGGAATGGTATATACTCAATCTCATATTAATATTCTCATGGCTACTAATGAAGAATGGTCTGTTCCTGCTGGAGATGAGGCTAGAAGATATTTTGTACTCGAATTGGATAATAAATATGCTGGTGTACAAACACTTGAATCTAAAACATATTTTGATCCTATTCTAAACTTGTCTACTCAAAAAGTGGCTGATTATTTATATCAATATGATTTAACTGGATTTGATTCTAGAAGTATTCCTATTACCGAAGCTCTTAATGATGAAAAAAAAATGTCTATGGATAGTTCTACAAGTTGGCTTTATAATGAATTGGGTTATGAAACACAATGGGAAGAGTATTCTAATGGATTTGATAAAACGTATCTCTACGAACGATATGTAAACTGGTGCAAATCAAGTCATCAATATCGAATCTCTGCTGATACTACTTTTTGGAAAAATGTAAAAATGATGATCATAAGAAATTATAAACCTCGAGTTGGTGGAGTTCAAAAGAGATTTGTTCAATTTTATCCACTAGAGGAGGCTAGAGAAATATGGATGAAGACTATAAAGATACATGACGAAGATTGGGATATGCCGATTGAGGAAGAAATAAAATGAGACGGGTATATGATAAAGAAAAACAACCTGTCTCACAACCCGTCTCAATATTTTTATTTTTTCTACCTTATTTTAACCTTATTTATATATTGAGACAAGTGAGACAAGTGAGACATAGTAAATAAGAATATTATATAGAAAGTATAAATGTTCAAAATAAAATATTTTTATTTTGTAAAATTAAAATGAAATTTATTTATAAGACATGTATATATAAGTAAGCCAGACCCCCTACCCGCCCCAGTCTCACCAGTCTCATGTCTCACTGTCTCATGTATATTAAAATATCTTGATTTAATATTTCGTATATTAAATTAATTTTTATTTAAAATCTTGTATATTAATATACAAATGACAAGAAAGTTTACAAAGCATTCATACGAGTATATTCAAGGCTGGTTAAAGAACAAGTACAAGGAAGACCCTGATTTTAAACGATCACAAGTAATGACATCAAGTATATGTCAGTTACGAAAACGATTACTAGCTAAAATTGAAATTGTAACATTAGATATTTTGGCAGATTGTTATATGAATTATAAATTATAGTTAAATCACCAGAGTAAATATAATGCTAATTGTTCCCCAAGAGTTGTTTTTGTGTGCCGTAGATGATATAAACGTTTGCGTTCATCTGCTATCTCTTTACCTTCTTCTTTCAAATACGTTGGATAATCTTTATAACGAATATCACCGATCGAATGAAGAAATTTTGCATTTTGAAATACGTCGATTTTCTTCCCCTTCTTCTTACTTGGTACTACTTGTAATCCTGCTTGTTTTGCTCGGTCTTTGGTATATGATGTAATAGTATACATTTTTTATATATAATTATTATAAAAATGAAAATAAAAATAATTGTATATCAAATCATCTCTAAAAGCAAGTACGAAATGGACTCTAAATTTGTTTCAGTTATTCAATTCATGAATTACGGTGGTGGTCGTAAAATGGTAGGTTTACCGTTTACTCCAGAAAATAAACAAGAAACTAATGAAGTAGAATCTAGATTACAAGGTATATCAAGTATGACTGGATGCGGACAAAAAAGTGCTGTGGAAAAAATTTCAAAAGATATGGAACTAAAACGAAAGATGCGTGAAAGATTAAATAAAAAAAAAGCAAATAAGTAAATCGTATAGTAAAAAAAATCTAATTTTCTTATTAAATAAGAAAATGGCATTTCAAGTAAGTAAAAAACGAAAACAAGAATTGATAAATAGTCAATTATATACTACAAAGACAGATGAAGGTATTTCAATTTCTAAAAGTATACAAGACCGCGTGGATGCTGGAATTGCTCATCATGGTCAAGATGATACTCATGAGAATGAAACAGCATTTGAAGATGGATTTATTGATTATTTGAATCTAGAGGAGGGTCTTGATATTAAGATTCCTAAACGTTTTTTAGGTAAAGATAGTGAAGTCTCTTACATAAATGGTGTTGAATGGGCACAAAATCAAAATGATATTGGATATTTAAAAAGTTTAGTAAGATATCAGACACGATTCAATCCAAATCTAATGGTTGAATCTCCAGATTCATCTTCAGATTCATATTCAGATTCATCTTCAGATGGATTCGGTGTTGGTGGATATATTGCATCGGCTGGTACCTTTATTTTCGGTAATGCTACGCAACGTATGAAGAACTTTATGAGAGACCATGGTGAAGAAGAAATCACATCGATCAAATTAGGTCGTCAACCTATTGAGAGTGCTATTGCTTCAGTTATGGAATTGATTAGTTTAGGAGAGTTTTCAAAGTCACAAGAAAAGAGAGGTTATGATGCTTTTTTCCATTTATATTTAATTCTAAATGATAAGTATGTACTTGAAAAGAACCAGAATGTTAATTATAAAGCATATACTCCAAATGATAAAGAGGAAATATATGATGTATCACTTTCTGGATTAAAAGGAAAGACCATAAATGAATTTATTAAAAATGGACAAGACTTTATGGGTGAAAATAAATATTGGCAAGGATACAATCCACTAGTAAACAATTGTCAGAAATGGGTAGAAAGTAACCTTCAAGCTAACGATGTTGATTCAAAGACAGCACAAGATTTCTATTATCAGGATACAGAAGATTTGATTCAAGCAATTGACCCAAATGTCCAAGATTTTTTGGAAGAAACGACAGATGTAGCATCAGGTTTAGAAAAGTTTATTTCGTGGTTGAGTGATGGGGCATGGGGGTTCAAGAGAGGAGGTCAAGTTGGCAATCGTCGACGTATTGGACAAATGAAATAAATAAAAAAAGAAGAGTAAATAAATAATATTCTTTTAATGATATGTTATTATTAATAACATGTCTCTTAATAATATAACTAGCACAGTACTACCTAACACGTTGTCAGGGCTAGAGAATTTAAATGTAACAAATATAACAATAAATGGAGTTGATGTAACAACATTGTTTGTTCCTTATTCAGGAGCAAACGCAAATGTAGATTTAAACAATAAAAATCTGATTGGAATAAATGGATTGACATCAACAACAGTGACATCAACAGGGTTAGTTCAAGGGGGAAATGTAACATCAACCGGATTGACAACAACCAATACATTAAAGATCAATTCATTATCGGCTGGTACAGTGACGTATTCATTAGCAGTAGATGCAACTGGTAACGTGATAAGCGGAGCACCAACTCAACTTAATTTAACAACATTACCTTTAAGTGTCGTCATACCTTATTATTTTAGTTTGTTTTCATCTAATGCTAGTGGTACACAAACTGTTTA
>Ga0164294_10002684_pt1 | contig 15942 bp, 3 predicted proteins | sample GEODES005metaG_FD_111479 | JGI IMG/M metagenome (GOLD analysis project Ga0164294, IMG submission 111479) | Oligotrophic lake water microbial communities from Sparkling Lake, Wisconsin, USA - GEODES005 metaG | ecosystem: Environmental > Aquatic > Freshwater > Lake | place: USA: Sparkling Lake...
GGTAACAGAGTGTTCAGTCGTCTATGATGCCTTCTCTTTCCTATGTTCACAGACTGGCTCCGATCATCTTCTTTCTTCTCTTGACGATTCTATTCTTGAAAACCCCCCACCAAGTAATTTCTTCACTTCATCAGACGCTCCTCAACCTACTTACCCTAATTATTTTTCTCCTGTTCGAATTTCTCCTATCAATCTTCACATTATGAATACTTTGCATCAAGCTCTTCAAATTAAAGTCAACCAAAGAGAAGTACCGCTCTCATCCGTAAATGAATCTTCGTCAGCCTTCATTCCTCCTCCAGCCGTTCACCGATTAGTGAGCCGTTCGCAGCAGTTCCTGGACGTCACTGGAGTTTCTAAATTTCATACGGCTGAAATCACCTTGCTCGTTGAATCTTCACAACTTCAATTAAAAAAGCTACAGGCTCTTCGGTCAGCTATTGAGCCAATGCTGCGCTTAGCTTATTCATTTGTAAAGACGTTTGCATTTACGCAGTTTACAAACAATGAACCTTTATGGCGTGCATATCTAGACCTTAGGCTTTACGCAGATACCTCCAGTCTCACAAGTATGACTTCCTGCGATTTTGCGTGGCTCCGACGCATTGGAAAGGGTGGCTACGGCTCTGTTTTTGAGTGTCGTAAATTGGATACTGGAATTAGGTACGCAATAAAGCGCATGAGTAAGAAGGCGATTAAATACCAGCGCGCCTTTAACCTAGTTCTTAATGAACGCTCTGCTATGGAAGCTATTATGAGTTCACCTGGACATGCAGGATCACTTGAAGACTCTCATCGCGTTAGCATCTTTGATGCTCATGGCAGCCCGTTTGTTTGCGGAATCAAATATGCCTTTCAAAATTCTGAAAACGTCTACTTTGTGTCTGAACTTAAATCGTGCGATTTAGACTCACTTTTGCAGCAGCATGGGCATTTTAGTGTCGAATCGGCAAAGTTTTACTTGGCATGCACGTTGCTCGGGATTAAACATCTTCACGAGCGAGGAATATCGCATCGCGACATAAAGCCAGCCAACATTCTTGTTGATGCTCGCGGCTACTCGTCGTTGACAGACTTAGGCCTCGCTGTGTTCGTCTCTAACGCTCGCCTTACTCACATTTCACAGCAAAGTGATCTTCGAATGCTATCATCTCGGCAGGCTCAACATGTCCTGCAGGAACCTTTGTCTACAGCGGATTCGTCTTCTTCTATAGAAACTAAATCGAATCCCTATGATATCTCATCATTTCCTTATTCTGTTCTTAGCGACCCTGAAAAGGGTCAGTGCGTTCGAATTTGCACAGGTTTGACTGATGATGAGGATGTTACAAGCGACGGGAAAAAATCTAAACTCGTTCACACGTCTTCGACGAATCCACCAACCACTCTATTATCTGCCCGTGGTAAAGCTGGTACGCCTGGTTATTGGGCTCCTGAAATGCTGCGAACAGGTCTTGGGAGCAAAAGCGGAACGTTTGATGGAGGCGTAGATTATTGGTCCTTTGGTTGTCTAGCATACACGTTATTGGTTGGCAGAGGACCCTTCAGCAGCCATGCAGGCACAACTGATGATGAAAATACAGCAACGCTGTCCGGTGCAGTAGATTTTTCGTCAGAAGTCTTTGGGTCTTCCTGCCTAGAAACCCCTGGGGACTCTAACGAAGCGGAGTGTTTTATTCGCGATCTTCTCGACAGTAACTCTGTCACACGTCTTGGCTGCGGTCCAGATGGACACCATGAAGTGATGCACCATCCTTTTTTCCGCAATATTGACTGGGTTCGTCTCAAGGCTATGCAACTCGTTCCCCCTGTTTTGCAATCATTCGGTGAGAAAATCGTTTCGACCGTGGATGTGCTAGCTGCTGAACTGGAGGTTAGTTTTATGCGACTTTCTGTGAGTAGAAATGCCCTTGCTGAATCTCCAGAAGCGAATCTTCAATCAGGTGCGTTGGAAACTCTACAAAAGGCTTTTGTCAAGGACAGCGAGATCTATTCCGATATCCGATCAAGGTACAACGCAGAAGCAAAGCCGACAGAAGCAGACCTCGTGAAGGAAGAAGAAGTGAATAATCTTACTCTTCTCCCTTCCGAGGCTGATGCTTTTGCGAAAATTGACTACATGTCGAGGAGGTCTATCGAGGGCGAGATCATTTTCAGCCTCGATTCTCGTAAACAATTTGAGTCCATGCACTCAGACAATCCTCAAGATCTATTAAGTTGGTTTGGGGTTATCCCTCTCGCGCGAACCGAGATGCTCAAGATTTCTGAAGCCGACTCAAGTGAAAAGCTTCTTGAGGTGTCACGTCAAATGATGTCTTGGATGAGTCCGAAATCAAGTCCAAAGTCGAGTCTTCACGTTCTCGACACTGGCACTGTCCTCAAGCGAAAGGCGGCAGAATCTGATCACTCAACAGAAGAACGTCTGTGTGATGATCCTCTCAATAAAGAGAGCGCAGAAAAGAAACGACAACGACTCTCAGATTCATCTCAGTGTCTCATATCGTTGAGTGATTACAAAGAAGAGTAAAGAAAATTGAGAAATAATGAATTTCAGTTACACCCATAATGCAAGAAAGTTTTGATCACTTGTGCTTAATTTACCCTTTCCACGTCGGTAAAGCAGTATCAGCCAGAGAGAGAGAAAAGGAGTTTGGCGTATCCGATGATCTTTTGCATGTTAATACATCGTTTACGTACGGCGAGACTTCGCTCTCAACAATTTCTAGATTGCTTGAGGTGGTTGAGAATCACCGCCTTCTCAGCAAAGAGGATGGCTGTCTTGAGGATAAACAACGACGCGAGGTATTCCTAGACGTAGGAAGCGGTGTTGGAAAACCTGTCTTTGCTGCTGCTCTAGTTCGCCCTTGGTCATTATGCGTCGGCATTGAGTTGCTTCGCGGTTTACATGAAATAGCTCTAGAGATGCATAGTCATTGGAGAGGTGGACTACCATATGTTGAAAGAGGGGTGAAGGGTACGCTTTATAGGATCCCATCGTCTGCTCGACGTTCAAGGATATTGTTCAGATGTGGGGACATTACTGACGAAAATGTTATGAAGGTTCGTCAAAGACGAGAAGAACGTGATGATAATGATGATGATGATGATGATAATGATGATGATAATGATGTTGCGGAGCTGTCATTAGAGGGAGGAACTGAGTCGCTTTGGGACCTAGTTGATGTAGCCTATGCGTGTTCAACATGTTTTGATGAACCAACCGTGATTAAACTTGCGCAAGCTGCAATGCGGATGCGGCCAGGTACAATTTTTGCGACTTCAGGCGTTCACTTACCAGCTACGTGGGGAAAATTGATTGAAACAATTCCAGAAACCAACATGTCGTGGGGACAGTGTGAAGTATTTGTTTACAAGCGATATTAATTATATTCTGTTACACATTCATCAATAGAAATCACCAGAAATGGACTCTTCCTCGACCATTTCTGTCTGGATGGTTGATTCCTCCTCTTGTTGAATATCGTCAACGTCCACAACATTTCCTTCGTCTTGCTGCGGTGTTTCTGAGGAAAAAATTGTTTGCCCCCAATCTTGTTGGTGACCGCCAAAAGTCTCAGACAGCAAAGCCGATGCTGCTTCAGCTGCTGCTTCACCTGCTGGAGAGTGTTGTTTCCTTAAATCCTCTGTTACTTCCTGAATCGATTTTTCGGTCACTTGCTCGGGCGTGGAGGTGGAAGGAGTTTGAGGAGACGCAATGTGGTATTCAAAAATTCTGCTTGTCGATGGGTTTTGTGGTGGCAGAGGAGGTCGTGCTGAAATAGCATTTGTACTGATTGAAGAGACTTCCGAAGGCTCTCTTTGCAATGTTGCGTGGATGTTTGAAGTTGAGCTATGATGATTCAGAGTCGCGATAGCAGCTGCAACTGCAGTTTCAACAATATCGCGTCGCTCGTTTTTTTGCTTTTCGTGAATTGACATAGGAGGAATAAGTAGTGGGTCACCAATCTGAATCGCTGTAGTAGCAGAAGAAGTAGGCTGCAGCGGATCGCCTGCTCTGTTGAATACATCAAGAGCATGCATTAAAACTGGATTCGCAGAGAATCGTCTCTGTTGCGGTTGGTGTGTTTGCCTCCCGGATGCAGCAAAGGGAACATTGTGGAAAGAAGCAACGAAGGATGCGTTTGGAGAAGAACGCTCAGACGAAGATGCGTTTAAGGATGTGTGCATCCTTCCACTTCCACCCGCAATTGATGCAGCACTGGATGCTGTGGAAGCTCTTATGACAGCGATGCTTTTATCGAGCTCGTTTAATCGAAGATGTGCGCCAGTAAGGGAGGCGTGCGCTTCGTCAGCTCTTCTTGATTCAGCGTCCACTGTAACAGAAAATGAGTCTCTCTCAGAGATCAACTTTGACCGCTCAGCCATCCACAAGCGCTGAGCATCGTCGAAACGTAATCTTTCTTCTTCAAGGGCTGCGTGCAGTCGCCCTGCCCACTCGTCGTCTGCGTGTGCGATCTTTTCGTCTTGTAAGGACAGCCTAGCTGATGCTTCTGACAGTCTGTTCCGTAACATTTTTACAGCACTGTTCCACTCATTTCGCTGGTTCGCAGCCTCTGTAACAACTTCATCGTGCCTTGTTTTATACATAGCAGCAATAGATTCAGCAGCTTCAACTTTATCAAGTGCGCGCTGACTGCGGCTCTTCTCGTCGCCCAACAACAACATATATTTATCTCGCTGTCTTGTAGCTGTGCTGGCCTTGTCACTTTCATGAGCGAGCTGTGACTTGATCCTGTCTCGTTCTTTTTGCGCCATTTCAAGCTCAATTTCAAGAGCAGGAAGTTTAGAAGCGCTCACTCCCAGTGTTCGTCGCTCAGACTGCAATTCTGCAAGTTGTCTAGAAAGGGCTGCATCGCCACGTGCAACTTCACTCTCACGAGCCTCTAGCCCAAGAATATATTCATTTCTCCATCGTTCAAATTGAAGTTTAAATCTAGCCTCAGCTGAGCGAGCAGCCTCATCGGACTCTCGAATTCGCAATGTCATTCGTCGAAGCTCGTCATCCCTCCTGTCGTTCTCAATTTGTAGAGCTCTAAGCTCTAGCTGGTGTGCGCGCCGAAGCTGGCTTTCTCGTACAGAGACAGTATCAATATCTTGAGCGAGGCGCTGTCTAAGTTCGTGGGCTCCGCGTGAAGCCTCGTCTCTAGCCTTTCGCAAGGTTGCATCCGTTGATTCTAGGTCAAGGGATTCTTTAGCTCGAAGGGAGTCAAATAGCGATTTTTGTGCGGCTAAGGCGGACTCAAATTTAATTCGTTCTTCAGATCTTATGCGATCGCCTTCTTCAGCTCGAGCTAAGGCTAAAGCTGTCGCCAGTTCCGCTTCAAATTGAGATCGCATTTCACTTCGAATACTCGCCAAGGTCGCAACGGCTGTAGAGCCTTTTCGCTCAGCAAGTTCACGCTGTAATGTAGCAAAATCACTGTGCTGTTTATCAATAGCAGCAAGTTTGCTTTGAAGAGATGACCCTCTAGTTACCCTCTCTTGAGAGATTAACTCATTTGACGTTACAAGCTGGCTTTCGGCCTGAGCTTGCAAAGATGCAGACGCAGCAGCCATTTCAGCAGTTGCTTTTGCCGCATCAGTTGCAACACTTAATAGTGACCCCGTTAAAGAATTTGAACGCCAAGTTGCATCTTCACCTGTCGCTTGAAATAGACGCTCAAGGGGAGATGTGGTCCCGAGAACAATATCTTCGGTCGCATGCGATGAGAGCTGCCTACAACGTAGCTCTACTGCAAGTCGAGCACTTGAATTAGATGCTGCTGTTACAGCAGCGGGAGCTTCTGCAGCTAGAACAGACAAGGTGAACCTTAAGCCTCGCGCTCGTAAATGTGCTGCGCACAATGCATCACAGAGATCAGAATTGTTGTCGTCTCGAGGAGGAGGAACAACATTAGATGGAAGCTTCTTTAGAAGGTCAACGGCAAGTACGCTCCGCAAATACGCTTTTGCTGCATCAGCTGCTTGAGTAGATGAGAGGGAGTTTGAGACTAATTCTGTAACCGAATGATTCATGGTTGAGTTTGAAGACAAGGGCAACTGTTCGTTAACACCCCTGAGATTAAGATCTTGGAGTCGGGGTAAATTTAATAAGTAATTCTATCGTTGTTCTATCTATCCACACTCGAGCGGGCTCTTAATAAAAAAAATGGTAAGTCCTTTTCCTCTTTCTCTCTTCACCTTATTACACCCCCCGTCTCAGTCATTCACCCCCCCTCTGTTCTAACTTTATTTATCGCCACCCTTCCTTTTTATTTCTTAGGATTTGAAGAAGAGTGACGTCTGGGCAGAGGTTCGGTCTAGTCACGCGGAAGAGGCCATTCTCATATTGAGGGAGATTATCGCTCGAGCAAATGATTCAGCTGAAGGATCTTCATCATCTGGCTCGAGGCTGGAAAAGGATCTTGCGGTAATTGAACAAGACAAGAAAGCCCTAATCTCTAAGAAACAGCGAGAAACAGTCTCTGGATCAAGCTCAACTTCTGCAGATATTGACATAGATATGACAGCGGCGTCAGATAATTCAGCAACGACAACGATTAGCGCTGTCGATGCGACTAACTCGTTAGCTCAAGTGAGACCTGCTTCCTCGTCATTAGCATTGCCTTCTGCTATCGCAGAAAGTGCAGCTAAATTGCGAGACTTGTACCTAAGACGTGATGATCTACTAAAATCTCTATCAAACCAGTATAATGCAGCCCACGTCTATGAAGATGCAAAGAAGGGTATAGTTCACGATGAACTTACAAGTAAACAGCCTGAACCAGTTCGGCGCCGTGCACACTGGGATGCACTTCTTGAGGAAGCTCACTGGATGTCGACGGATTTTTTTGAAGAGCGTCGGTGGAAGATATCTGCGGCTAAACTGCTGTCGAATGCTGCAGCTGCTGAAGCAAGAAAACGTGGGTTAGCTGACTGGGAAACAGATACGCAGGTAATTTTAGAGCCAGCAGTAACTGTTGAAGATTCTGACAACGTCGATATGCTTGACAGTAGAACTACTGAAGGTGCTATCACAACTGCCAGCACTAAAGTCGGAAGCAAACGACCAAGGAATTTATCTGAATCCAAAAATGTATCAGAGTTAGAAAAGGCTGACGCTCAAGACGCAGTGTTAAGAAGTCGGGCTGCTTTGGTTCCACTTGCTGTTCAAAAGGTGATGGCAAGCGCTTCGCATGACGTGAACCCTCTTGAAGACTTGACATTTACCTCTCCTTCGTGGAATTCCTCAAATTTGTCCGTAAACGTAGATTCAGCGTCTCTTGCACATTCAGAGAGGATTTTCTGGTCTCTCTTAAGGAGATCAATGTTTGCGGCTATGGCGATGGTACCAGGCAAGACTCTAATTCCGCTTCCATTGCAACGAGCAAGTGAATTCTCCTACTTTAGACCCTCGGGAGATTATGTTTCACCATCGACGGCTGCTGCGGCGGCGGCTGTTGCTGCAGCTGCGGCTATTTCCGCCTCGATGTCTACAGGAAGCAATAGAACGAAGGAAGAAATATCTGCTGCTGCGGCAGCGGCAGGAGCAGCAGCGGCGGCAGCCACAGAAGCAGCAAGAACGGCGTCTGGTATTGCTCCTTCTTCGAAGCAACTTCTAGCTGTGGGTGGCGCTCTTGAAGCTTCCACTTCATTGTGGATTCGAGATGGGCAGAGACGGAGACCATTATCATCAACACATTCCAAAATTGCTGATTTATCGCAAACATTGTCTCTACGTCTTCAACAGAAGCAGACATCATCTCGAATCCTTGCTGCTTGGATTTCAGGAGCTCCTTCCGTTCTTGAAGGTTTATCCTCGACTCACGGCCTCGGACGGCGCACAACATCTGCCGCGTGCCTTGCCGCGTCCCACGCTCGAGCTCGAGCATCTTCAGATGCAGCTGGCGATCTTTCCGACTTGGGATGTGTCCCAATGAGTCTTGTGATTTGTGTACCTGGTCACATAACGTCGTGGCTTCGAGCTATTCGAGTGTGGTGTCCCAATGAAGTTGCAGTTGTGTTAAATACAGAAAATAGTGCCACGGCGAATTCACTTACTTCTGTTTTTTCAAGAGAAGGGAAAAAACACGTTCAAGGAGTTATTTTTTTAGCGGCAGTGAACAATTTGACAGTGGAAATTCTTTCAAATCTAGCATCGAGCTTTCTTAGGGGGCGACCGTTGACTTGCTTAGTGTTTGATCAGCGAGGACTTCTGAAGGGTAGTTCAAGCGATAGCAGAGCCCCCGCGAACGCCTCAACTTTGGGAAAGAATCAGATCATTTCAGTTCAAATCGCTATGGAACGCCTTCTCAACCTTCGGTCGACGGCCTTGTCTTGCTCGTCATTTTTTCACCCCAGAACCCAGCGCCTTCTTATTTCTGCAGAAACAATTCCTGTTGATGACGATGCATATTTGATGAACTTTATGCAGTGGATTTTACCCTCTGCGTTTCCTAATAGCGCCTTTGTTAAATCTTGGGCAGTTTCAGCGAAAAAGCGTCACGTTTCTAGAGAACGAGAGAAGCAACGAAGTAGGGAGGACGCCGGCGCTAGCGCACCAGCAAATGAAGTTTCGAGGGACCCTTTCTTCTCAGGAGATTTTACTCCGGGTGCTAATTTTTCCATCGAAACGTTTTCTGACGCTCAAATGTCCGACCTAATTTGTGAGACTGTCAACAAAGCAGTTCTTCTGTACTACGTCAATGTAGCGCGAGTAGAGGCTAATTCCACTCAGCTAGCTGTAGTCAACTCAGTTGCATCTGGTGTGCAAAGCACTGTACCTGCATCATCATCAGCGCTTCAGGCGAACGCTCCTCAATCCTTGGTTGGTCCGTCACTCTATGGAATGCCCAGCCTTTGTGATCGATTCTGCTTGCTGCCTCTGTCAACGCCACAGCTAACATCACAGGCCCAAGTAATCAAGGCCTTTTATGCGCATGCGGCCTCAATAGCTATGATTCCTGATCCAATCAAACCTGGGGAAGAGCCGCCTGCCCCATTTAGTAACGAGACAGACGTGGCCTTAGCAAACATAGTGGCAGCGGTGGCTGCTCAACTTCGCGCACCTCTTAAGAAACTTGATATGGGCGATGGAATTGCATCAAAGCCATCATCATTATTGTCATCTACAATTCCAGAATCAGAGGCGAAAGCAGAGGCGAAGGACAAAGCAGCAGCGACAGCGCCGGCAGATAATGTTTCGAAATCAGAGCAAACAACTCTAAGTACCAATACGACCAAAGCGCAAATGACAATTTCGGCCCCAGATGCATCAGTATCTGCTGCTATTCATGCAAATAGTCCATTACTTGTTAACTTGGTGGCATCCTTGCACTGCGTTTCTCAACACAGCAATTTAATTAGCTCAGATTCTATTATAGATCGCGGGTTCTTGTTCGCTGATAATGTCGAAGAGCAGCAACGAGCAAGCTCTGTGTTTTTAGAAAGTGATTTAAACACGCGGCTTCCGATTGCGCTTCAAGCTCTTCAAAGGTCTCTAGCGACTCCCTCTAATCAATTGAGAGGAGAGCGAACTCATAACGGGATCGTGCTTTTATCACCTTTAGCCGAAGACTGTAACTCGAGACTATCGAAGGCATCTGTTTTTATTCGCTCCTTGCTTGCAAGACCCTCTCAGACTCACGCAAGAAGGGCAGTTTTGTCTTCTCTTTTATTAGTACGCGCTGGGGAAAGCGAAAATTCTGAGTGGCTTCTTCCTCACGATTCGTACTTAAGCTGCGAAGAGAACTCGACAATTTCGATGCCGATTCGCTTAGCATCGATTGTTTTTGAAGAGAAAGCGACGTTGGTAAGGGGAAAGACTATGGAGAAGTCGACTAAAGAGTCAAAAGGCAGTAATAATCAGGTTAACTTGCGGCCACTTTTGAGCGCAGACGGAAATATTGCTCAAATGAATGCGTTTGTGTCAATCCGCAAGCCTCTTGGTCGTGTCGAATCGTCTTGTTTTGCAAGTCGAGCACTTTTCGGAGTGACGAAGAGCGTGGGCTGCAATGGCTCAACTCCTTGGCGCTTTCTTCTTGTGTCCAAGCCTCGGGCCTTCGCTTCGAACGCAGCAAATCTGTTAATGCCGTCGATCGTTCCTGCAGAATGGATTTCTTCGCCTAGTGCCTTTGGAGTTTCGGTAAATGTCAACGGGGTTCAATTACAAACGCCCCTTGCACCCTTATTCACACCTCCACTCCTCTTTGATGCGCATCAAATGGCACTTCGTTCTAATAAGCTTCAATTCGTTTCAAGCATCCTGCAAGAGTGCGGTGCTTTTGGTTTTCGTCCCCTATTTCTAACTCATAGCCCTGCCACAGCCGATCTTGTTCAGCAATACTTGTCTATTTCTGGTGCCTCTTGTGTGAGACTTGACGAATCTGAATCGTCTCATGGATGGTCTTCAGAGCAGATCCAAAAGGTTAACTCATCAACGAAGCTGCAGGTATGCGCTCTTGCTTGTATGGCGGCTCCGCAGTGGCTTTCAACGCTAGTTGATGCTGGAGCATTTTCGTCGCCACAGCAATCAAATTCTTTAAACGCAGCAGTTGTTGGGTCAGCTCCTTGCACTTTAAATGCAGCCATTGGGGCCTACTTAGGTCCTGAGGTGGATGCACAAGCCATTGACCTCGTTTTTATCCTAGATCTCCCTATTGCGGTTGGCTCATCTTCGATTAAAGGTTTGATTGGTGAGGCCATCCTCCAACGCCTTCGCGGACAACGGAATATTTCTGTTACTCGAGCTATATCTCAAGGCGGTATAGAAGAGGTTTTTTACACAACGCCGATCGGAAAAGACAATGCGATTGGGTCTCTCACGAGGGGGTCGGGCGCATCTGCTCCAGTCTCGTTGTTATGTCCGACATTAGTGTCAAGAGTGACAAATGTGAATTCTCCGAGTGCAACGTCCACAAAGTCAAACTCATCTACTTCTGTTCCTCCGCCATCATCACCGGGACGGTCACTTTGCGGCAACTGTAGTTCAAATACGGCTTCGGCGTGCATTGATGTGCTGCACCGTTTACTTCAACAAAGAGTTGATGAGGCTACAGAAATCGCTTTAGAAACCAAACAACAAGGAGTTCCCCTTTCTCCTCAAACACGACGCAATCTTTCATATGTCGGCTCTGGATTAAAGAAAAAGCTGCGAGATTCAATTCTTGAAAAGCAAGATGGCTCTAATTTTTTCCTATCTTATTCTGTGAACGAGGAGGAAGAGGAGATGGACGACGACGATGAGACTGAAGATGCTGTCGACTCTGCACATCTAGCGAAGAAAAAACAGTTTTCAACGTTAGTTGGAGTCGGTGGCGTTGATCGAGTTTCCGGTCGCTTCTCTGCTTTTGGTGGCACAGGCTACACTGGTATGATTGCGCAGCCTCCCTCTTCTTTTTCGTCGGTATCTACAGCACGGGCACGAAAACCTTCTAATCAGCGCACGTTTCCTGCGACAGTCTCTTCTGTGGTCGATGTTCTCATTAGGAACCAAGATGAAGGCGGGACACACTTTTCACACGTGTACGGTCCTCCACACCCCGAAGTGAAGGCCATCCTTACTCCTCCAGTCTTGGGATCGGACGCATCTTATCAAATGTTGATCCGGCAAGCTGCTCAAGCAACGATCTTCTTTCACCCGCATAATGCTCTTGCAACGTCTGCGCAGCAAGGAAAGCTCAATATACCTCGCTTCTCGTCCACAGCTCCGGCAAGAGAAATTCCCTGGAGGCAGCCTCGGTCGTCCCTTTCCGCGATCATGGCCGCAGCTACCGCATCACAGCTTTCGTCGCTTGCTGCTGGGAAAGTGCTATCACTTGCACAACCGACCATTCTGCAAGCTCAGGCCCAGTCGCTTACTGCTGGCAACGCTGCAAAAGCGCAGGCTATTTCTCAAGCATCAGCTGCTGCAGCTCAAGCGGTTTCCGCCTCAGTTGCCATTACTCCAGCGTACCAAAAAACTCTTGCTTTTCCTCGTTTATCGACAGGAGCTGCCCTTTCTGCTGCTCTTTCTCCTGCTCTTTCTGGAACTGCACTTTCCACCCCGTCCGCGTCCAGCGTAGGACTTCAAGGCTCTCCTTCAGCCCTAGCATCATCGTCGCACCTTTCTCAGCCAGACTCGAGTCTTGAGCGTGCCTCTCTGACTGTACCCCCTGTTATTTATGACGGGTCTAAACCGTTTCTGGTACAACAAAGCGCAATCACATTGCTGGCTCCAGATGACGGATTGGCTCTTAATAGAAGTATTAATCAAAGGCGTGAAGCATTGTTTCCGCGGTTGCTTCCGAGTAAAAAGAACAGGAAGATTGTCTCGTCTTCTAAAGGTACTCTCACTACCAATGATCATAAGATGTCGTTGGATGGAACTAGTGACGTCTCTATGGACGCTGGTAGCTCCACCATTTCTGTTCCTGCTATTATTATTGCAACCAGTTCATCTTCAAGCGACAAAAAAATCATTGATGAGGACTCTGCACTTTTCTGTGGTGCCCTTGCTCGCACTCGGCTTCCAAAGCTTGCTTCGTCTTCTCGCGCATTGTCGGCTCAATTTAAGGCATCAGAACAAGACGCAGATTCGCGAGGAGTGTTGCACAAACGCCGCTTCTCCATGGTGGGTCTATACACAACGTCTTCTGAAAGATCTGCGAAGCGATCAAAGCTTCTCCTCGGTGCAACTGGACAAGAACTCGAAGCTCAGAGTCTTTTGGACGTCGCAAGGAACGAAACGGCGTCAGTGCGACCGAGTTCACACGGTGGGCAGCTCAATCTCTCAGATTGGACTCCTCTCGAAGACATTGTTCTTCTTCGCGCGGTTTCGCTCTTTGGCGAGAATTGGGCGATTGTATCAGACTCGATGCAGGCTCAAAATGCCCAGAACTTGATTCCTCCACAGATGCTTTTCTCTGCAGTGGCCAGCATAAGGCCTCCGCCTGCTCCTCCTGGTCTTATGCAGCAGTTGCAACAGGCGCAACAGCAAGCACAGGCTGCATCTCAGGCTGCTCAGTCAGCTGGAACAACTCCCGTACAAGCCTCTCAACTTCAAAAACAAGCTCAGCAGGCCACTGCACATGCAGAAGCTCTTACTCAGCAGGTCAAAGCCATGCAAGTCGCGTCTACAAAGGCAACGATCCAGGAAATTGTTGCTCCAGCATCTTTAGGGCGAAGTCGTCCATTACGAAGCGCTCGCGATTGTTACACGAGATTCCTGCGCTTAACCAGCAAGGACGTGATTCTTGAAGCAACTATTCCCTCATCTGCGACGACACTAGGTGGTAAGGTGCAGTCGGGAACTCCTCCTGTGAAGAAGCAAATCCTCCGGAAGTTCCCTCTACACACGACGGTGCAAAGAACTCATAACAAGCAACGCCAGTCATCAACCTTTTTAACTGTCGGCAAGTTTACGCCGTCGCTTGTGCCTCCTGAAAGAGCTCTTCAAATGCGCACATTGCCGCTTCCACCTCTTCCTTCGGCGGTAGCATCGCTGTCAGCAGGTGCAAGCTCTAGTTCGTCGTCGTCAGGGTCCGCCAGTGCTGCAAGCAACAGTAATGGATCAAGTAGCGCCTCATCCTCCACGTCACAGATCATGAGCGCTCATAAATTGTTATCAACAGCTGATGCATCGCTTGACGCGAACATAGGAGCGCGAATCCGTGGCTTGATGAGATTAGCGAATGGAGAGATTTTAGTGAGCGGACTTGCGCGCATTACGTCAAAGCTTACGCAGCGTCTTTTAAGCGGTGAAGGCGGCACTGATGATCCTCGTGTTGCCACAGAGTCTCAAAGACCAGAAACGTTTGGTGTTCATCCGTCGCACAAGTCATTTATTCCTGAGGTTGATTTTTCGTCTCCAGGACTTCCTCTACTCTCTTCAACTTTTAACTTAGATGATAAAGAATCGGCTCGACTGAAAACGCTATTTCCTCCATCAGGTATATTAAACACTCTACAAGCGCCTCCTGCATCAAAGGCGCGTTCTGTAGTGTATGAAACTCTCAAAGACGACAAGGGCGTGTTGACAATAACAGGTAACCCAAAATTTGTCTACTTTTCAACCGATGCGGCGTCTCCATCGTCATCAACTTCACCTGCATCAACTGCTGCTGGTGCATCAGGCGCTACTCTCCAGACATCTTCTTCTGCTGCGATGTATGCAGTGTCATTTAAACCAGCTTCCGATCCTTATCGCGTTAGAAGTCCTTGGACAATGTCAGTAAAGCAGATGGTAAAGACGAATGACGAGGCAATCCGTAGTCAGCAAGAAGCTCTGCGAAATATGAGAGGGCTTGCTGATCAAGCGCAGCAGGATGCCGCCATTAGGCAGATGCAAATCCGCGATCGAGTTCTCCCTAAACAACAACCACAAGCTCAAGTGCAACTGCAGCCTCAGATGGATCCAAAGTACCACCAATCTGTTCAAGGCTCTGGTCAAACTCAGCATCGCGTGCAGCATGGTGATGCAACGCCTGTCGCCACTGGTATTTCTGCTGCGATGGACACAAGCGAGGATCCAAATTCTTCTTTCACCCAAATCGTCGCTACAAAACTCTTTTCGATCGGCCAAATCCTTGGCGGAATGTCGCTTCCTGACCTTGCGAATCTCCTCAATCGTGTTCTTTCAGCTGATGAGAAAGCAGCGATCGTTAGCATATATGCAGCTTCTGGATCTGGAAGCACAGAAGAAGAGGACATGCGCGCAACAGAGTTACTTAGCGCGAATGCTGAAATCTCAAAGCTCTTAACAGTAGGACTATAAAGATGAAAGCAAGGAATTATGGACCAATGTTATGTGGCTTGGTTACTCAGGGGAGATGTTAATTAATAGATGTTGAAACTAACTACTACGAAAGTACTTTCGTACTCATTCTTTGAAAAAATCCTCTGCAACAGCGTATCGAATGCACTGAAGAATCATACTGGTTTCTGATTCAACTTCAGACTTTAGCAACTTTGAAAGAAGTCCGCCGCGGGCTTCTTCTCCTGAGTTCTTCTTTGAAGCCCCACCGGTGTGTTGAAAAGGGCAAAGTTTGTCCATGCGACATTTACCCAAGAGGTAAAATCGACAAGGCTTCTTGTGATTTAAAATTTGCTCGTGAGTATAGGTGCAATTCGGCCCATGTGGGTAATAGCACAACGGGCCACGTTGGCACTGGCCCCTTAAATTGCGAAGGCAAGGACCAAGACCATTTCGACCCCCACTGCTGCCTCCTTCCTGAAAGATGGCGTCGTCGGCAGCTTTCTTTTCCTCATCAATGGCACGGAGCGCAGACTCTCTCGAAACCCCTAGCTCTTCTGGACCTTCATCGACAATCGGGAGGGTGTCCGAATGAACATTGTCATCTTTTTGAATGGGAGGAACAAGAAGAGCTGCTGTAGAAGAGCGTCTCATTTTGCCAGAGCTCTGAAGACTTTGCAACTCTCCACGAGCCGCAGCGCTTACCTGCGCAGCAGCTTTCGCTGCAACGACAGACTCTGTTGGAAAGTGCCTTCGGCGTGCCGCCCTCCACTTATCAATCTCTGCAGCCGAGTCTCCCACTTGAGCCGCTGAACGGTATTTTGGAGGAATAAGCTTGAGTAACGAAGCGAGGTCGCCATCGGGACCTCCTTTTCCAACAACACCAATAGCAGCATTTTCTCCAAAATCCTCACCCTCTTCGTCATCGGCCACCTCAATAGATTCAGAAACCTTTGCACCCACTGAGCTTGTTACCGCATTGGATTGCAATTTCGGAAAAGACAAGGTCAATGAGGTCCCTGAAGTAGGCACGTCCTCGTTTGAATGCCTCGACGATTTATTAGAAGTCACGCTACCTGAAGACGGACTAATTGACGAGACGTCCCTCTTAAGAGATTTAGGAAGCTGTCGCATGTCGGCAGAAGATCGTCCGCCTCGCCCTCGTCCTCTAGCGTCACCGGTCAACGGACGAGGATGAGTCGACTGAGCAC
>Ga0164294_10002685_pt1 | contig 15941 bp, 12 predicted proteins | sample GEODES005metaG_FD_111479 | JGI IMG/M metagenome (GOLD analysis project Ga0164294, IMG submission 111479) | Oligotrophic lake water microbial communities from Sparkling Lake, Wisconsin, USA - GEODES005 metaG | ecosystem: Environmental > Aquatic > Freshwater > Lake | place: USA: Sparkling Lake...
AATTTTGTAGGTATTGGCGTAAATTTTTATATGTATAAAGATACATTAACGGTAATTAAACCCATTCCAAACGGACCTTCTGCAAAAGCAGGAATACAATCTGGAGATAGAATTTTATTTGCCAACAATAAGCAACTTTTCAAAAAAAAATACCAATCAGAAAATTTATTTCCAATATTAAAGGGTGAAATTGATACGCCTGTTAATTTGGTTGTATATAGAAAATCGGAAAACAAAAAATTTAAAGTAACTGTGGTTAGAAATTTAATTCCAGTAAAAAGTATAGATGTTGCCACAAAAATTAACAGTAAAACAGGTTACATTAAAGTAAATCGTTTTGCCGAGACTACATATAATGAGTTTCATAACGCCTTAGTTTCTTTAAAAAAGCAAGGAAGTAAAGAGGTAATTGTTGATTTAAGAGAAAATGGTGGTGGTTACTTAGAAATGGCGGTGGCCATGGCCGATGAATTTTTAAAAGACAAGCAAGTAATCGTAAAAACCAAAAATAAAAAAGGAAATATAGATATATCTTACGCTACTTCAAAAGGTATTTTTGAAACAGGGCGTCTGTATGTGTTAATCGATGAAAATAGTGCTTCAGCAAGCGAAATTTTTGCAGGTGCCATTCAAGATAACGACAGAGGAACTATACTTGGACGTCGCTCTTTCGGAAAAGGATTGGTGCAACGCGAAATGAAAATGAATGATGGCTCAGCTGTGCGTTTAACGATTGCAAGATACTATACACCATCTGGTAGAAGTATTCAAAAACCCTATGAAGACAAAGGCGAAAAGTATTTTAACGAATTTGAAAAGCGTTTTTTAAGTGGCGAATTATACGAAGCAGACAGTATTAAAGTGGTCGATAGTTTAAAATTTAAAACAAAAAAAGGCCGAATTGTTTACGGCGGCGGCGGAATTATTCCCGATGTATTTGTACCTATTGAGAAAAATCACAATAAAGAAGGTTTGGAGTTACTTCTTCAATCGGAGATAATGAGCTATTATGCCTTTGAAAAATTAGATGAAAATCGTGCGTTTTTTAGTAAAATGAATGCAATACAATTAAAAAGCGAATTGTTTAAAAAGGATAAATATTTTACTCAATTTAAAGAATACATTACTTCCAATGGATTGCTTTTTAACATATCTAATCAAAAAGAACAAGTGCTAACGTATCTTTATGCTGAATTTTCTAAACAATTATTTAACGATACTTCTTATTATCAAATTGTACTTCCAAAAGACAAAATGATAAAAAAAGTGTTAGAAAAGCAAAAGTAAATGTTATTTTGTTTGTTCTACTACTTTTTTTGCAACTCTAAAAAGTGTTACTATAAGGATAGCACAAAATGAAGCAATAATTCCAATTAAAGCAATTGTACTTTCTCCTTCAAATGGTTTTTCAAAATTAATTTTTGTAGCATTAAAAATAATTGTGATTATGGATAATGCGATAATAATGTAACTAAATATCTTCATTTTTTCATTTTTAAATTAATATAAATAATCCTTTTACGATAGCGGCAAATAATTTGATTGAAATGGCTAATATTAAGCCAAAAACTTATTTCCAGTCAATCATAATTTTTTTGCAAATATACGGAATATGATTAATAGGTTCGATTTCAAAATGAAATTTACTGTAATTATTTACTATCTTTACACTTTAAATAAAAATGTATGTTTCAACTTCAAAAAACAATTGTTTCTGAAGAAATTTTGGAAAAAGACTTCGTTTGTAATTTATCTGCTTGCAAGGGGGCTTGTTGCGTAGACGGAGATGCTGGTGCTCCATTGTCTGTTGAAGAGACTCAGATATTGGCGGATATTTATCCAAAAGTAAAACCATTTTTAAGAAAAGAAGGTATTGCAGCCATTGAAGCACAAGGTACACATGTAATTGGTACGGATGGCGAATTAGAAACTACATTAATTGATGGTAAAGACTGTGCGTATGTAATTTTTGATAATAAAACAGCACTTTGTGGAATTGAACAAGCGTATAATCAAGGAGAAGTAAGTTGGAAAAAACCAGTTTCGTGTCACTTATATCCTGTACGAGTAAAGGAATATTCCGATTTTTCAGCGGTAAATTATCATAAATGGCATATTTGTTCGGACGCCTGTTCTTTAGGAGCTGAATTACAAGTTCCGGTTTATAAATTTGTAAAGGAAGCGTTGGTAAGAAAATTTGGAATAGAATGGTATGAAGAATTAGAAAAAGTTGCTGAGGATTTAAAAAAATAGCCTAGAAAATATATGCCTTGAAAATCGTGTAAGGAGTTGTGTTTTCAACTAGTTAACACGATTTTTTTATTTTGTTTAACGTTGGTTAATGTTTTGAAAATCAAGGGTTTATAAAAATATTTTTAATTTTACAATTAGGTATGATTGTTAAAAACTTAGGCAAATTGTGAATAAGTTTGACTTTTATTATTCAATTGATTTGTTCAAATTTGTAAAGTCAAAAAACAATAAGAAATCAACTAATAAAAAATATTAAATCAGGTACTTATGTCAGTCGTTGAACCAATTTTACAAGAAAACAAAAACAGATTTGTTATTTTCCCAATCAAACACCATGATATTTGGGAATGGTATAAAAAAATGGAAGCTAGTTTTTGGACAGCTGAAGAAATTGATTTGTCTCAAGATTTAAATGATTGGAATAATAAGTTGTCTGCTGATGAAAAATACTTCATCAAACACATTTTAGCTTTTTTTGCGGCATCAGACGGAATTGTAAATGAAAACTTAGCTGAAAATTTCGTAAATGAAGTGCAATATGCGGAGGCTAAATTTTTCTATGGTTTTCAAATTATGATGGAAAATATCCATTCTGAAACCTATTCGCTTTTAATTGATACGTATGTAAAAGATGAAGCTGAGAAAAATGAATTATTTAATGCATTAGATGTGTTTCCAGCCATTAAGAAAAAAGCAGATTGGGCATTGAAGTGGATTGAATCAGATTCTTTTGCTGAACGTTTAATAGCGTTTGCAGCCGTAGAAGGAATTTTCTTTTCGGGAGCATTTTGTTCTATTTACTGGTTGAAAAAACGCGGATTAATGCCAGGTTTAACCTTTTCTAACGAATTAATTTCTCGTGACGAAGGGGTACATTGCGATTTTGCTGTACACTTGCACAATCATCATTTAGTAAATAAAGTTTCAAAAGATCGTATCCGAACCATTATTGTAGATGCGTTAAATATCGAAAGAGAATTTATTACAGAATCGTTGCCTGTTTCATTAATTGGAATGAATGCTGGATTAATGACACAATACTTAGAATTTGTAGCCGATAGATTGTTAGTAGAATTAGGATGCGATAGAGAATACAATACTTCAAATCCATTTGATTTTATGGATATGATTTCGTTACAAGGAAAAACCAATTTCTTTGAGAAAAAAGTAGCCGAATACCAAAAAGCAGGTGTGATGAATACCGATACTGAAGCACAAAAAATTACTTTTGACGCTGATTTTTAATAGAAAAACGCATAAAACAGGTTTCCCCAAATTCTGCTATTTACTTTTTCTAAACGTAAGCCATTTAATATAAACGGCAAGCCTTACTTACTGGCAAAAAAATAAGTATTACAAATAACCCGAATCAGTAAAGGGATTTGCTGTTTCAAAAAAACAAAAACTATGTACGTAATTAAAAGAGATGGCCACAAAGAGCCAGTAAGTTTTGACAAAATCACAGACAGAATAAAAAAACTGTGTTATGGTTTAAATGATTTAGTAGATGCTGTAAAAGTAGCTATGCGAGTTATTGAAGGATTGTATGATGGAGTAACTACTTCCGAATTAGATAACTTAGCAGCTGAAACGGCCGCTTCCATGACCATTGCTCACCCTGATTACGCACAATTGGCCGCTCGTATCGCCATTTCTAATTTACATAAAAATACCAATAAGTCCTTCTCGGAAACGATGAATGAAATGTATCATTATGTAAATCCAAGAACCAATCAATCGGCACCTCTTTTATCAGAAGAAGTACACAAAGCCATTCAAGAAAATGCAGAATATTTAAATTCTCATATCATATATAACAGAGATTTTAATTACGATTATTTCGGATTTAAAACGTTGGAACGTTCGTATTTATTAAAAATTAACGGAAAAATTGTAGAGCGTCCACAACACATGTTAATGCGTGTTTCTGTAGGAATTCACTTAAACGATTTACCAGCCGTGTTGGAAACGTACGACTTAATGTCGAAAAAATTCTTCACGCATGCTACACCAACATTATTTAATGCGGGTACACCAAAACCTCAAATGTCATCTTGTTTCCTTTTAGCCATGCAAGACGATAGTATCGATGGTATTTACGACACCTTAAAACAAACGGCTAAAATTTCACAATCAGCGGGTGGAATTGGATTATCTATACACAATGTTCGTGCTACAGGTTCTTATATTCGTGGCACTAACGGTACTTCTAACGGTATTGTTCCTATGTTGCGTGTGTTTAATGATACGGCGCGTTACGTAGATCAAGGTGGTGGAAAACGTAAAGGAAGTTTTGCCATTTATATTGAAACTTGGCATGCTGATATTTTCGATTTCTTAGATTTGAAAAAGAATACAGGTAAAGAAGAAATGCGTGCCCGTGATTTATTCTTTGCGATGTGGACATCAGATTTGTTCATGAAACGTGTGCAAGATGATGGGTTATGGACGTTAATGTGCCCAAATGAATGTCCGGGCTTGTATGATGTTCATGGTGAAGAATTTGAAGCACTTTATACTTCGTATGAAGCAGCAGGAAAAGGTAGAAAAACCATCAAAGCACATGAATTATGGGAAAAAATTCTAGAATCCCAAATTGAAACGGGTACGCCATATATGTTGTATAAAGACGCAGCCAACAGAAAATCAAATCAGAAAAATTTAGGTACCATTCGTTCTTCGAATTTATGTACCGAAATTATGGAATATACATCAAAGGATGAAATTGCAGTTTGTAATTTAGCCTCGCTTTCACTACCGATGTTTGTTGAAAATGGTGCTTTTAACCACGATTTATTTTACACTGTTACCAAACGTGTAACTAAAAACTTAAATAAAGTAATTGATAGAAATTATTATCCAGTAATTGAAGGAGAAAATTCTAACAAGCGTCACCGACCAATTGGATTAGGGGTGCAAGGTTTAGCGGATGCGTTCATCATGTTGCGATTACCATTTACAGGTGATGAAGCCAAAAAATTAAATCAAGAAATTTTTGAAACCATGTATTTTGCAGCAGTAACTGCTTCCATGGAAATGGCGAAAGAAGAAGGTCCTTATTCTAGTTTTGAAGGTTCTCCAATTTCTCAAGGAGAGTTTCAATATAACCTATGGGGAATTCAAGATTCCGATTTATCTGGTCGTTGGGATTGGGCAAGTTTAAGGAAAGAAGTAATGGAATTTGGAGTGCGTAACTCCTTATTAGTAGCACCAATGCCAACGGCTTCTACTTCTCAAATTTTAGGAAACAACGAAGCATTTGAACCGTATACTTCAAACATTTACACTCGTAGAGTGTTGTCTGGAGAGTTTATAGTAGTAAACAAACACTTACTAGAAGACTTGGTAAAATTAGGATTATGGACAGAAGATTTAAAACAAGAATTAATGCGTGAAAACGGATCCGTTCAAAATTTAAACATTCCACAAGACTTAAAAGAATTATACAAAACGGTTTGGGAAATGTCTATGAAAGATATTATTGACATGTCGCGTCACCGTGGGTATTTCGTAGACCAGTCACAATCGTTAAACTTATTTATGCAAAATGCAAATTATGCAAAATTAACATCCATGCATTTTTATGCTTGGCAATCGGGATTAAAAACAGGAATGTATTATTTACGTACAAAAGCGGCAGTTGATGCGATTAAGTTTACATTAAATAACGATAAAAAAGCAGAACCTATCCAAAATATTCAACCAAAAGAACAATTGGAAGTAGTACAAGCAGCTGTAGAGCCAGTAAATGAAACCATGTCTGCGGAAGAATACAGAGCGATGATTGAACTAGCCAAAAATGCTGGCCCAGACGATTGCGAAATGTGTGGTTCTTAGATTAAGAATAAATTTAAATAGCATTCAAAACAGGTATTATTTTTAATGCCTGTTTTTTTATACCTTTGAAAAAAAAATCATGGCAAAGGAAAAAGGAGTTTATACAGGATTAATTGAACAAGATGCCGACGGGAATTTTTTCTGCGGTCCGTATCTGTTAGATTATAAATTAGTGGTTTCAAAGTTTAAAATTGGCGATGAGGTAAATCTGAAAACCGTTATTGAAAATCCAAGCGATAAAAGTTACGATAAGTATCCAAAAAAATCAAGTTTGTTTTTCTTATCTAATTTAAAAGAGTAAAATTAAAATCCTTCATTATGAAGGATTTTTTTATTTCTAAATTCCTATCTTCGTATTTCTAAAAACCGATTACAATGATGAAGTGGGAACAACTTTTGTCTTTAAAACGACAAGGCGATACGAGTAAAAGACTACGAAAAGAACAAGACGACACCCGTTTAGGTTTTGAAGTCGATTACGATAGAATTATATTTTCTTCCGAATTCCGTTTACTTCAAGATAAAACGCAAGTAATTCCGCTTTCAAAAACAGATTTTGTGCATACGCGTTTGACGCATAGTTTGGAAGTTTCGGTAGTGGGTCGTTCTATTGGAAGATTGGTAGGTAAAAAAGTGTTGGAAAAATACCCGCATTTGCAAGAAATTCATGGGTATCAATTGAACGATTTTGGTGCAATTGTTGCGGCAGCTTGTTTGTCTCACGACATTGGAAATCCTCCTTTTGGCCATTCAGGTGAAAAAGCAATTGGAGAATATTTTTCTACAGGAAGTGGGCAGAAATACAAGTCGGATCTAACTGAAAAAGAGTGGCAAGACATTGTTGATTTTGAAGGAAATGCAAATGGTTTTTCTATTTTAACATCAAGTAGAGAAGGTGTGGAAGGTGCTTTGCGATTGTCGTATGCTACTTTGGGAACATTTATGAAATATCCCAAAGAAAGTTTACCAAAAAAGCCAACTTCAAACATTTGTGATAAAAAGTACGGATTTTTTCAACAAGACAAACAATTCTTTCAAGAAGTAGCTTCCGAGTTGGGTATGATTTCAAACAAATCTAATCCAGACGTGGGCTATTTTCGTCATCCTTTAGCCTTTTTAGTGGAAGCAGCAGATGATATTTGTTACACCATTATTGATTTTGAAGATGGCATAAAACTCGGTTTAATTAATGAAGATTTTGCGTTAGAATATTTAATAAAATTGGTTCAAAAATCTATCGATTCTAAAAAATATAATGAATTAAAAACCAAAGAAGACCGAATTAGTTATCTACGTGCTTTAGCTATTGGAAGTTTAATTAATGACGCGGTTTCTATATTTATGGAAAATGAATCAGAAATATTAAAAGGATCCTTTTCAGTTTCTTTACTGGAAAAAAGTCAATATAAAGCACAAATTTCTGATATTATAAATATTAGTGTGAAAAACATATACCAATCCAAGGAAGTAATTGAAAAAGAAATCATTGGGTATAAAGTTATCCATACGCTTTTAGATGTTTTTATTCAAGCTTATATTAACACGTCATCTAATTCAGGTACTAATTTTGATAAATTAATCATGAGTATTCTTCCCGAAAAATACAAAGCAAATAGAGAAACGATGTACGATAAATTATTAAATATTTGTCAGTTTGTTTCATTATTAACAGACGGAAAAGCGATTGAAATTTATAAAATTATCAATGCAGCTAAAATATAATTGAACAAAATAAAAAAGAATATTAATTTTTTTGTGTTTTATTCAATTATAGATTAATTTTGAGTTTTATTTTATAACCCAAACAGTTTATGAAAAAGAACTTACTACTAGTTGTTGGAATTTCTTTATTTAATTTTATCAGTTGTACTGAATCAAAATTGATTAAATCAAAAGTAAATAAAGTATTAACTAAAGAAAATACCGTATTTAATACATCAATACCTAATCCAATTATACCGAAAGCTAAGACAAACTCAGTTGAGTATTTAAATCTAGTTTCAGTAAAGCCAATTTCTAAATTCGATGAATTAAGATCTTTACATGAATGTTATTTGTCTGAAAGTCCTTACAAAGAAACTTTAAAAAAATCTAAAATTGAAAGACAAGCTTTAGGTCTTCCACCAAATAAATATTACGAAAGCGATTGGGAAGCAACAATGGATCCAACAATTGGAAGACCTACTCCTGAGAAACTTGAAATATTAAGACAAGAACTTGAAAGACAACGAAATGAAGATTTAACAGCTTTAAGAACTCCTGGAGATGGAATTGATAATAGCTGGATTGAACGAGGCCCTACAAATGTAGGTGGCAGAACTAGAGCTGTTATTTTTGATCCAAATGATGTTACAAATGAAACCGTTTATGCTGGTGGTGTAAGTGGAGGAATCTGGAAGAACACAAATATTTCTAATGAAAATTCTATTTGGACACGTGTAAATATTCCAGATAATTTAAATGTAACTTGTATTGCTGTTGATCCAAACAATCCAAGTATTTTTTATGCGGGCACTGGAGAATCATATGTTGGAGGCGATGTTACTGGAGATGGATTATGGAAATCAACAAATGGCGGAAATAATTGGGTAAAAGTACTCGGAGGTGTTTCGGGAGCTACTTATTTTCAATCAGGTTCATCTGTTACTGTAAATTCTCCAGCACTAAGTTCATTTTCTGCTATTGAGACAACTGATTTTGGTGCGCCTATTACAACAGCTATAACTTCTAATATTGTTTTGGTGGATGACGGCACTATGCTGCCTAATGAAGGTTGTGGGCCGTTTATAAATGCCGCAGCCGTAAATGATAAAATTGCATTGATAAAAAGAGGAACTTGCCCGTTTATTCAAAAATGTACTAGTGCTGTTAATGCGGGTGCTATAGCTGTAATTGTCATCAATAATGTATCAGGAATTCCAGCAGCAATGGGTGGTGTAGATACTTTTGGAACAGTTACTATTCCCTCAGTTGCAATTTCACAATTAGATGGCAATTCATTAATTACAGCGCTTGAGAATGGGCCTGTAAATGTTACTTTAAACCCATTAAATTCTTCTATTCTTACTGCAAATTTTGTTCCAGGTATTCAACATATTAATGATGTAGCGATTAGAAATAATGCAGGGATTTCGGAAATATATGTAGCTGCAGCTTCAACTCCAACTGCTGGTGCACTTTTAGGGGGTAACGAATATGGTTTATATAAGTCTTCGAATCATGGTGTTACTTGGACAGAAGTTGCTTTACCTCCTACAAGCAATGGAAGTAAAACAGCTCCAAATGATATAGAAATTACTTCCGGGGGCAAAATATGGTTGTCCTCAACAAATAATTCATTGTATGGAGAGGGAGGCGGTAGAATTTTTTCTTCTTCAGATGGAATTACCTTTCAACAAAAACATAGCATCACATCGGGAGAAAGAACTCAAATTGCTGTCTCTAAAACAAACCCTGATAAGGTATACGTTTTAGCTGAAATACCAAATTCTGTTGTTATAGTTAAAACACTAAATAGTTTTACAACTTCTACTAATTTACCATTACCTATAGATGCCGACACTGGAATACCTGCTTCAGATTTCACTAGAGGACAAGCTTTTTACGATTTATTAATTGCTGCTGACCCTGTAAATGATGAAGTGCTATATCTAGGAGGTATAGATTTGTTTAAGTCAACAAATGGAGGTACTTCTTATTTACAACTTTCTCATTGGTATGGAGGTTTTGGTTACCAAGATGTACATGCAGATCAACATGGATTAGCATTTGGAAATGGCCCTTCAGGTAATACTAAAATAGTATTTGGTAATGATGGCGGGGTATACTATTCTTCAGATGGGGGTTACTTAACAACTTCAAGAAATAACGGCTTTAATGTAACCCAATTTTATAGTGTGGGTGTAGCACCTGTAGGTGCAACAGGAGGAAATTTATTTAATGATTATTTTGCTGCAGGTGCACAAGATAATGGTACACAATATTTTTCTTCTGTAGCTTCTGGTCTCAATTCTAGTATTACAGCTCAAGGTGGTGACGGAGCATTTACAATGTTTGATCAAGGTGCAAATAAATATTTTATTTCAAATTATGTTTATAATCGTAGTATAAATAGAAGAACTACAGATGGAGCTGTAAAAGTAATAAATAGTGAATCTACAACTAATGGCGCATTTATTTGTCCAATGGTTTTAGATTCAAATCTAGATGTATTATTTTCCGATTACACCACTGGAACAACTTATCAAATTAGAAGATATACAAATGTTGGGTTAACTGGTACAGTAGTAAAAACTATTTTAACAAATCCACTGCTTACAAATTCGCCTTCTGCTTTCGCCGTCTCTAAATATACAACGGGCTCAACTACATTACTTGTTGGTACTAGAAACGGAAAAGTTTTAAGACTCACCAATGCCAATACCACTCCAACTTGGACCGATATTTCATCATCAGCTTTTGTAGGAACAATATCAGATATTGAATATGGTACTTCAAATGATGAAATTTTTGTAACCATGAGTAACTATAATGTCACTAGTATTTGGTATACATCTAATGGTACATCAGCAACACCAACTTGGGTAAACAAAGAAGGGAATTTTCCTGACATTCCTGTAAGATGTATTCTTCAAAATCCATTATTACCTACCACAGAAGCGATTGTAGGTTCGGATTTAGGAGTGTGGTTTACAAATAATTTTAATGCAGCATCACCAACTTGGTATCAATCTTATAATGGAATGCGTAATGTGAAAGTTACTGATTTAGATTTGAGAAATGATAATGTAGTTTTTGCTGCAACATACGGTAGAGGCGTTTTCTCTGGAACATTTACAAATGCGGTACTTAACAATGAAACATTCATCAATAATAAAAATGTTTCTATATATCCAAATCCAGTAAAAGATAATTTGAACATAAATATTAAAGATTTTTCTGGGGATATTTTAGTAAAAATTATGGATGTTAACGGAAGAGAAGTATTCAATAAAAACATTAATAACTTTAACAGATCTAAAGAACTAGATCTTTCTTCATTTTCATCAGGTATTTATTTCTTGAAGTTAATAGGTGAAGATTTAAATTATACTGAAAAAATTATTTTAGAATAAAAAATTAATATGCTTACATAAAAAAAGCCTGTCTAAAAAGACAGGCTTTTTTTTATATAATTATGATTTATACTTTAACGGTAAATACACTACTTTTTTAGTTTCAAAAAAATCTTCAGTAAAAAAATCGGATAAATTATGCAGTTGAACGGTTTTATATGCGGCTAATTCTTCCGTTAAATCACCCCCTTTTAAATATAAAATTCCATTTTTTATTTCGTGATTCGAATTTTTCTTTGTCTTATCTTTTGTCCATTTTACAAAATCTGGCATATTAGTTACGGCACGGCTTACAATAAAATCAAATTCCTCTTTTACTAATTCGGCTCTTTTTTGCTCGGCTTTAACATTTTTTAAACCCAAGCCATTTGCCACTTCTTGAACCACTTTTATTTTTTTGGCAATAATATCTATCAAATAAAATTGTGCTTCAGGAAATAAAATAGCTAAAGGAATTCCAGGAAAACCACCGCCAGTTCCAACATCTAAAATTTTAGCACCAGGTTGAAATTGGATTACTTTTGCAATACCTAAAGAATGCAAAACATGTCTAGAATAAAGTTCGTCTATGTCTTTTCTGGAAATCACATTAATTTTAGAATTCCAATCAGTATACAAATCGTATAATTTTGTGAATTGTTCAAGCTGTATAGGCGTTAAATCGGGGAAATATTTTAATATCAGTTCCAAATTATTGTTTTTATTTGCAAAAATACAATTTTTAAATGATATGATATTTATCATATTAATTTTTCGAGAAATAGTAGTACATTTGTAAATTAATATTAAATATTTTAATGAAAATGCAAACACCAACTTTTTCAAGAACGGATAAAAATCAATTTTTTAAAATACTAAATAAAAGAGTTAATGACTACTTTAAAGAACACAACATCAATAAAACGGGGAATTGGAAGTTACATTTAAAAGCGGGCATTATGTTCGGTTTGTTTTTCATACCTTTTTTTGTAATATTTTTCATTGACATTCCTGTTTTAGCTTATCTTTTTGCCTCTGTGATCATTGGTATCGGTATGGCCGGTGTTGGAATGAATGTTATGCACGATGGAAATCATGGTTCGTATTCTTCTAAAAATTGGCTAAATAAAATTATGGGTGGAAGTATCTATATTTTAGCAGGAAATGTGTATAATTGGCAAGTGCAACACAATGTTTTACATCACACCTACACCAATATTCCTGGTCATGACGAAGATTTAGATGCAGGAAGGGTGATCCGTTTTACTAAAGAAGCTACTTGGTATAAATTTCACGCTTTTCAACATTATTATTCTATATTTTTATATGGGTTGCTTACTATAAACTGGTGTTTAACTACCGATTTTAAACAGATGGGCGGCTATTTAAAAAGAAAATTATCTTATGGAAATACACCTAATCCAAAAACACTTTGGACCGGTTTAGTAATCTCAAAGATAGTTTATTTTAGTTTTTGGATTGTATTACCTTTAGTTTTTGGAGTTGCAAGTTGGTGGGTAATTTTAATTGGATTTTTCATCATGCATTATACTGCAGGTATTATTTTAAGTGTTGTTTTTCAATTAGCACATATTACTGATGATACCATTAACCCCCATCCAAACGAAGAAGGCGAAATCGAAAATACTTGGGCCATACACCAATTGTTAACTACCGTAAATTTTGCCCCAAAAAACTGGATAGTAAATTGGTATACTGGTGGATTAAATCATCAAATCGAACACCATATATTTCCGAATATTAGTCACATTCACTATGGAAAAATTGCAGAATTTGTAAAACAAACTGCTGCCGAATGCGATTTACCTTATTTCGAATATCAAACCATGAGAAGTGCTGTAATTGCACATTTCAAACACTTAAAAGAATTAGGGCAACAACCTCAATTAACATAAGAAAACTGAGACGCGATTTATCGCGTTTCTTCATTTATATTACATTTAACAAATCAACATGAATCACATTTTATCTGAAAGAATTAACAATCTTGCGGTATCGCAAACTTTAGCAATGGCCGCATTGGCAAGAGAATTAAAACAACAAGGAAAAGACATTATTAGCTTAAGTTTAGGTGAACCAGATTTCAATACGCCTGATTTCATTAAAGAAGCAGCTAAGCAAGCTATTGATGAAAATTATTCTACCTACTCGCCTGTAGATGGATATTTAGAATTGAAAGAAGCTATTTGTACAAAATTTAAGAGAGATAATAATCTAAACTATACGCCAAATCAAGTTGTTGTTTCAACAGGTGCCAAACAATCCTTATACAATATCGCTCAAGTTATGCTTAACGATGGTGATGAAGTAATTCTTCCAGCGCCTTTTTGGGTTTCTTACTTTGAAATTATCAAACTTTCTGGAGGAATTCCAGTTGAAGTACCAACTTCAGTGGAAACAAATTTTAAAATCACACCAGAACAATTAGAAGCTGCTATCACACCAAAAACAAAAATGATGTGGTTCAGTTCTCCTTGTAATCCTTCAGGTTCAGTATATAATAAACAAGAACTAACTGCTTTAGTTACCGTTTTAAAAAAATATCCAAACATTTACGTGGTTTCAGATGAAATATACGAACATATCAATTATACTCATGAATATTGTTCAATTGGTTCAATTGAAGGCATGGAAAACAATACCATTACTGTAAATGGTGTGGCCAAAGCATTTGCTATGACAGGATGGAGAATAGGTTATATCGGTGCTCCAGAATTCATTGCAAAAGCCTGTACAAAAATACAAGGACAAGTAACAAGTGGCGCCAATTCCATTGCACAACGAGCAACTATTGCGGCTTTACAAGTAAATCCTTCTCAAATAAAATATATGGTTGATGCTTTTCATAAACGCCGCGATTTAGTTTTCGGATTAATGAAAGAAATCCCAGGGTTTAAATTAACTAACCCAGATGGTGCATTTTATGTGTTCCCAGATGTATCAGCTTATTTTGGAAAAACAGTAAGAGGAACAGAAATTAAAGATGCTACAGATTTCGCTATGTATTTATTAGCAGAAGCCAATGTTGCTACTGTTACCGGCGATGCTTTTGGAAGTCCAAATTGCTTGCGTTTATCCTACGCAACAAGCGAAGAACTACTAATTGAAGCCCTAAAAAGAATCAAAGAAGCTTTAGTTTAATATTATTAAAAACGAAATGAGCCATTAAGAAATTAAGATAGTTAAGAAAAAACTTAATCAGACTTAATGGCTTAATGGTTTTTTAATTTTTTGAATAATCCCCTACAGGTTGGGCTTTCCGTTTTAATATTTTATTATAAATAATAGGATTTTCACTGTATTCTCTAACGCATATCCGTTTTCAAAACATAATCCAAAATGAAAAAAAAAATACTATTATTAGGTTCTGGTGAATTAGGAAAAGAATTTGTAATTGCCGCACAACGAATCGGACAAACCGTAATTGCTGTAGACAGCTATGAAAATGCACCCGCAATGCAAGTCGCACACGGTTTTGAGGTAATCAATATGCTTGACGGCGCTGAGTTAGACAGAATTGTAGCTAAGCATCAACCTGATTTTATTGTACCCGAAATAGAAGCTATTCGTACGGAGCGTTTTTATGACTATGAAAAACAAGGAATTACCGTCGTGCCATCCGCAAAAGCGGCTAATTTCACTATGAATAGAAAAGCCATTCGCGATTTAGCGGCTAAAGAGTTAGGTTTAAAAACGGCTAATTATCGTTATGCTACTTCATATGAAGCATTACAAAAGTCAGTTGCCGAAGTAGGAATGCCCTGTGTAGTAAAACCATTAATGAGTTCATCTGGAAAAGGACAATCTACTATAAAATCAAATGATGATATTGAAAAAGCTTGGAACTATGCAGTAGAAGGTTCACGTGGCGATATTGTAGAAGTTATTGTAGAGGCATTCGTAAATTTTCATTCGGAAATAACGCTTTTAACGGTGACTCAAAATAATAATTTGCCCACTCTTTTTTGCGCGCCAATTGGCCACCGTCAAGAGCGAGGTGATTATCAAGAAAGTTGGCAACCAGCTCGAGTTTCAGAAGCTGCTATTTTAGAAGCACAAGAAATGGCAAAAAAGGTTACTGAAGCCTTAGGTGGTGCAGGGCTTTTTGGAGTAGAATTCTTCTTAACAAATGAAGGGGTATATTTTTCAGAATTATCACCAAGACCTCATGATACCGGAATGGTAACCTTAGCTAATACGCAAAATTTTAACGAATTTGAATTGCATTTACGTGCTATTTTAAGTTTACCAATTTATGAAATCACACAAGAAAGAGCAGGAGCCAGTGCAGTAATTTTAGCATCAGAAAATTCAGATCATCCCACTTTTTCAGGTATTGAAAACGTAGCGTTTCAGCCTAAAACAGATTTCAGATTGTTTGGAAAACCAACTTCTCGACCTTACAGAAGAATGGGCGTGGTGTTAAATTATGATAAATTAGATACGCCCATTGAACAAATTGTTGAAAAAGTAAAAAAAATGGCTACTTTAGTAACAGTAAATGCCTAAGAAAATGAAAAAAATAATAGTACTTGTTTTTGGTTGTTTATTTGTAGCCTCTTGTGGTCCAAAAAGATTAGGATGTGGTCCCAGAAGATGTGAAGTAAAAACGCCAACAACTGTTCATTCAGACATAAACAAAATACAAGTTTCATAAATGAAAAAAAAGATTGAAATTTTAGCGCCCGCTAAAGATTTAATACAAGGAATAGCTGCTATAAATGCAGGTGCAGATGC
>Ga0164294_10002686_pt1 | contig 15933 bp, 17 predicted proteins | sample GEODES005metaG_FD_111479 | JGI IMG/M metagenome (GOLD analysis project Ga0164294, IMG submission 111479) | Oligotrophic lake water microbial communities from Sparkling Lake, Wisconsin, USA - GEODES005 metaG | ecosystem: Environmental > Aquatic > Freshwater > Lake | place: USA: Sparkling Lake...
AAAACTCTTCTTTCTTTTTTCATAATTCCCTAATTTAATTGGTTCTAAACTCTTTTTAAAATTTAGTCCAGTCTATTAGGGGGTTAGTACAATAGTGAGCCTTTATACCTTTTAAATAGTTTTATTTGAATTCTAATCTATTCCCGAACAGTTCCTCTAAACTCCTCCATAGTCACATGTCCCTCAGCACTTATTCCTTTTTGGTAAACAACATTTAAGAATGTTATTAATAATATTTTCAAATCCAATTTGAATGATACTTTTTCAACATACTCGATATCGAATTTAAATTTATCTTCCCAACTCAAAGTATTACGGCCGTTTACTTGAGCCCAACCAGTAATTCCAGGTTTTACTTTATGACGACATGCCTGTTCAGGCGAATAACGAGTCAAGTACTGCATTAATAATGGTCGAGGACCCACTAAACTCATATCCCCCTTTACAACATTAACCAATTGCAATAATTCATCCAAAGAAACAGACCTTACAAATTGACCTGTTTTAGTTAATCTTTCCTTGTCAGGTAGCTGAATACCAGTTGAATCAAACACATCACGCATAGTCTTGAATTTAATGATCTTAAATGGCTTTCCATGCAAACCAGGTCGTAATTGCAAAAAGAATATATCTCCTTTATTAGAAATTGCTAATAAAACAATTGTCACAAAAATTAGTGGTGACAACATAACCAACAAAAATATCCCAACTACAAAGTCTAAAGTGGGCTTGATAATGGCCTTGTACAAAATATCTTTAATTTTTAAATATCTTAGATAACACTTCAATAATTTTTTTAAACTCATCTTCAGTGAGATTAGAGCCACTTGGTAAACATAATCCTTGTTCAAATAATTGCTCACATACTCCAGATCCAAAAAATCGAGAGCCTTCATAAACAGGTTGCATATGCATAGGTTTCCATAAAGGACGTGATTCTATATTCTTAGAATCTAATACTAATCTAACGTCCTCTCTTGTAATACCTCCTGTTCTCTCTGGATCTATTAAAATTGCTGTAAGCCAGTAATTACTAAAATAATCTGAATTAGGTTCTGTCTGAAAAGTAATGCCGCTAATACCTCTAAAGAATACACGATAACGCTCATTATTATTCCTACGTTGCGCTACTCGCTCGTCTAGCACATCTATTTGACCACGACCAATACCAGCTAAAATATTACTCATGCGATAGTTATAGCCAATTTGTGAATGTTGATAATGTGGTGCATCGTCTCTTGCCTGAGTAGCTAAAAAACGTGCTTGATCGATGAAATCTTTACTTTGAGATACCAAGGCTCCGCCACCGCTAGTCGTAATAATTTTATTTCCATTAAAACTCAATGCAGCTATTTGTCCAAAAGTCCCACAATTTTGAGTTTTATAACGCGAACCTAGTGCCTCTGCCGCATCTTCAATAACCGGCACTCCATATAGTTCCGCAATTGATAGTATTTGATTCATTTTAGCAGGCATACCGTATAAATGAACAGGAATTATCGCTTTAACTGATTTGTGTTTATACTCTTCTAAGGCTTGTTTTAGTGCTATAGGACAAATATTCCAGGTTTCTAGTTCTGAATCAATAAATACAATTTCAGCACCTAGATAGCTCACAGGATTAGTAGTGCCACAAAAGGTAAAACTTTGTACCATCACCACATCCCCAGCACAAACGTTTAAAATCTTTAACGCCAAGTGCAGCGCAGCAGTACCAGAAGTCAATGCTGCTGTATGTATTTCATCTTGATTACTAAGATAGTTTGAAATATCTGTTTCAAAACCATTGACATTGGGCCCTAAAGGAGCTACCCAATTGGTATCGAATGCTTCTTTTACGTATTTTTGTTCAGTTCCTCCCATATGTGGAGAAGACAGCCATATTTTTGAGTTATTCATATGTAGATTTTTTTCTAGGAATTAGGTAGTCAGCATACTGTGAATATAAGTGTGCCATAAAGATGTATACTTTCAGAATCACAAGTCGATTATTATCAAAGAAAAAGAACCCGAAAACGCTGAGTATATTATCAAGGATATTTTGCAACGAAAAATAAGTGAAATTCAACTATAAGCAAAAACTGGATTATTATTCCAATATTGCTTCGTAATGAATAATTTTACATATCTACTAATAGTTTAACATTATCCAATCTTAAATTTAAAAGTCAACTTTTCTATAATTTTAAAAAACCTTCAGAATATACTCTGTTCCATACTGGAGTGATTCATAAATATGAAAAAAGCAATTCTCCGGTCACATTAGATTAAGATAATTTTATTTTTCATTATAGTTTTGGATATGCATATATAAGAGGTTGATAATCAAAACTTCCTTGCTTGACTACTTCGACACTATAATTAATATTTGAAAAAAGGGATACTATTTCATTATCATTTAAGATGCCGTTTACATAATGTGGTTCTATGATAAACCTTGGCTTGAACCTATTTATTATTTCAATGCTCGATTTTAGAACAGCCATTTCACTACCCTCAATATCCATTTTTATAAAATCGATTTTAGAAATGTCATACTTTTTTACAAAATATTCTAAAGTATGTACCTGTATAGTATTTATACTATTTACATTCACACCGGAGCCCATCATACCAGAACTATCAAAACCAACCTCCCCATTTTGATCATACAATCCATAATTTAAAGGAATAATATTTTTACATCGATGAAGTTCAATATTTTTCAAAAGAACATCAAATGAGGTAGTGTCTGGATCAAACGCATAAACCTTTCCAAGGTCACCGACAATTTTAGAGAATTTAACTGTTTGAGTCCCAATATAAGTACCTAAATCTAATACAACACTTCCAGGATTAATTTGCCCTTTTTCAATATATATATTAGTAACAATTTCAGGATCAATTATATCATGAGAATAGAAAAGCTCATCAGAACTTCTCATCTGATGCAGAAAAAATGTTGAAAAATCAACAACATCATATCCTTCATTACTTTTGCTTTTAACTGTGTAAAAAAAAGCATCAAAATCTCTTATAACAACACCTGTAGATCCAAAATTTTTGCGGCTTCCATTTAACACTATACGATTCTTACCTTTTGTTAATATAATTCTTTTATTGAAAAATGTTAAACTTACTTTATTTGATAATGACAAATAAAAATACCAAAGATTCAAACCAAAGCTATAACAGCCCAAAAATGACAATATGTTTTTAACATTTTCTTTCATAACTAATTTTTTTTATTGAGCACTATATCCTCCATCAATTAATAAATCAATTCCTGTAATCCATTGGGATTTGTCTGAGAGTAAAAATTCTATTCCATTAGCTATATCTTGTACATTTCCTATACCGAGTGGGTGCATTTTCTCTATCTCTTTTTTGTTGTAATCACTTATGGAATCTAAAATTTTGGACGACATCTCAGTAACAACCATCCCTGGTGAAATACAATTAACTCTTATTCTTTTCTCCGCCAATTCTAAAGCCATTGCCTTCATTGCGGAAATAAGTGCGCCCTTAGACATACAGTATGCAATTTTAGCAGGCTGCCCTAAACTTCCCATCACTGAGCTAATAAAAACGAAAGACCCTCCGTCTTTAGTGAAATTTCCTTTTTTCAGCAAAATTTTTGAAACTAGAACTGCAGGGGTGAGATTTACATTCAATATGTTTTCTAAGACTTCCTTTTTTAGGAATTTAAGGGGTACTGTCCCTTCCACTCCAGCTGAATAAACAAAACCATCAAATGGTATTCCACTTTCAATAGAATGTTTATTTATAAAGGTTTCTAATTTTTCTAAATCCAATACATCAATAGCAGCAAAATGATGATTATTTCCTTCACATTCAGAAATTAATTTTTGAAGTTTCCCTTCATTACGAGAAATTAATACCAAGTTAGCTCCTTTCTGCGCGAGATATATAGCCGTAGCTCTTCCTATACCTGAAGAAGCCCCTATGATAAGAATTTTTTTATTTTTCATTAGTTTTTAAACTGGTGATTTCTACAATTTTTTCAATAGATGTCATTACTGCAATTTCTTCGGGCTCATATGAAACTTCAAAAGCTTCTTCCAATTCAACAACCAAATTAAGGTGCCTTAAAGAATCCCAATTATCTAAGTGTTCTTGATTAATCGAATCAGGAAAATCTTGAGTATTCATTTCAAACACTTCTGCCATTATTTTTAATATTCGCTCCTTCATATATTTAATTTATTTTAAATAATTTATTTTGTAAAAGTCTTTAACCTCCGAAAATTTCTGCTCTAATATATAATCTTTTGTACCATCCTCATTCACATTTAGCAACCTGAACCCAACATTATCTAAAAAATCCGCAGACATAATATTCTTTTTAGTTGGAATAAATTTGGCCTTAACAGCTTTTGGGGATCCTTTCAGCACATCCTCAATAATTTTTATTAAAGTCACCTTTTCAATTTCTCTGCCCAAAATTCTACAGCTGAGCAAATAAGAATCTAAAAAAAAAGAATCGTCAACTTCTTTAATTATACAAGCAATCGTAATTCCATTATCTCCAAATTTATCTTTGACATTAGCGCAAAAGATTTTTGAACCTTCGGATAACAGATTTCGTAAATCTACTTCTGTATATCGTTTTGTTGTGAGATTAAATTGATTAGTTTTTTGAGTCATTTGAGCAATCCTCATAATATTATTTTCATTAGCCTGAATAATATCAACTTGTATGTCTAAATTCCTCAAATATGAATCTAAGTCTTCGAAGGCTTTTTTGCTTTCGTTTCTAAAAAAATTTTCTTTGTATTGTTCTGTTTTTAATAAATCTTCACTTGACAATTCATATGTAGTAAAATACTTGTGATATATTTCCCAAAAAAATTCAACTAAATCATATGCTTTTTCGGGAAAATCAGGCACTTCAACTTCAGGTAACAACTCTTTTATCAAGCCTCTTTCAACAGGATTGTCATCAATAAAAACAACACTATCTAACCCAATATTAAGTTCTTCTGCCAGTGATTTTATATTCGAAGCTTTGTCTTGCCAATTAATTCGATAAGCCGAAAGTACTTTGTCGGTAATAATTTGATTTGGATTATTCTCCCAAACATCCTGAACATCACTTAAATTATTCTTGCTACAAACTGTAAGAATTACGCCTTTCCTGGACAGCATCTCTAAATGTTTCTGAAATAATGAAAAACAAATTCCTGGGTAATCTTGACCTAATTTAATACCTTGTGTCCCATCCTCTCCAACAACCCCGCCCCACAAGGTATTATCACAATCAAGGACTATGCACTTCTTCCGTTTAAGATCCAATGCATTTAACGTTGAGCTAAACCATTTCTTAAATATTTTGGCCAATTTAGGGTTTAGTACAATTTGGGAACTGAAAAAAAATTTCCAATCTACAAAAGGTATTGATACAGATTGATAAAAGCGATTAATATCTAATACTTTAACATTACTGTTTAATTTAGACAATTCGTTTAAATAAGAATTGAATAGTTTAATTGTATGATATAACTCGGCGTTCTTTAAAAGCCAATCTTTAGTTGCTTCTTCATAAAGATTTATAATAATTATTTTTTTTTCATTCAGTTGATTCAATATAAAACTAATTTTAGATTTTATCTCATCAATTTCATTAATCTGATCTTCTGGAATAGCAGAGGGATTTAGTTGATAAAAAATAATATAATTATTATAATCCCGAGAAGGATTTATGACGTCACCATAACCACTAAAATGGTATTCTGCGCCAAAAAAACATTCAAGAGTGTAGTTTCTAAATATGTAATTCATTTTTTTTGTAATAATTCTATTAATCCTAATTGAGAATGATATAAAAAACAAATAAATCTATTATTGAAAGCAATGGCTGGTGTAGGTTTAAGTACAACTAAATACTTATTATTTTTCAATTGAGTAATTGCAGCCTCCAAATCTTCTACCTCATAACAGATATGATATATTGAACAACCTGATTTATAAAGAATTTTTGAAACTGGATTTTCAATTTGAGCAGGTGCCACCAATTCTATCAAGTGATCTGCATCATTTTTTATAAACAATATTTCTACGCCTTGTAATGGATCATAAATTCTTTCCGATACTACTTCGTAACCAAGTAACTTAAAAGCGTGTGAGCTTTTCTCTATTGATTTAGTGGCAAAACCATAATGATGTAATTTCATTTAAATTTCTAATAATTCCGAAATATATGTTTCTTTAATATCTAACATTGCGGTAGCCCATGATAAACCAGCACCAAAACCACTAATTATAATTTTCTTTTGCGGGGATTCCCAATCTTTAAGCTCACTCACAATTGTTAGTGGTATTGTGGCTGAACTAGTATTACCAAATTTATCTAAACTATAAGGAACATTTTCTGATTTATACTTTAACTTTTTCACAAAAAAGTCAGTCATAAATTTGTTTGCTTGATGAAATACTATTTTATCAATACTTTCAAGAGATGTTTCGGTACGTTCTAATAATTCTTGAATACTTTTAGGGACAACCTTCATTGTAAAATTAAAAACATCTAAACCATTCATATAAAGCTGAAGTTCGTTCCCGATGCTCCCGTCGTCTCTAGCTCTTTCTTCAAAGCTTTCTTTTGTAGTAAGGTTTCGGCATTGACCACCATCTATTTTTACTGCTTCCCAACCTTCACCATCAGTATTAAGCAAAGCAGAATAAAAAGCCCCCTCTTTTTTCTCTAATAAAGTAGCTGTCCCCGCGTCACCATATAACAAAGCATTGGTCTTATCTCTTGGATTGATTATCTTACTAAAAGTCTCTCCATCTAGAAGCAGTACTCTTTTGATATCAGGCAAATTAAGATATGCTAAAGCTGTAGTAAGGGCATAAACATAGCCGCTACAAGCTAAAGAAACATCAAAACAAAGGGTGTTTTTACTCAACTTTAATCGATGCTGCAAAATAGGTGCTGTAGCTGGAATTTTATAATCTCCGGTTTGAGACATGAAAATTAGTACATCAATTGAGTCGCGATCAATATTTAATTCATTTAAAAGTTTTTCTGCAGCATGAAAACATAAATCCGAAGCACAAATATTTTTATCAACAATTCTTCTTTCTTTGATGCCTACTGAATTTATAATTTTTTCTAATTCCTCAGAAGAAAAAAGGTCAGTTAAAGAACTATTACTAATCTTTTGAGCTGGAACACAAGCTGCGATTCCTGTAACTGCTACATTGGGTATTTGTAAAAAAGCCATATTATATTCGATTTTTTACAATATTGAATATATCTTGTATAGTTACAGCGTTTTTAATATCATCATTATTAAGCTCTACATTATACTCATCGCTAACTACAGCCAAAAGACCAAGAGCAGTAAGAGAGCTCCATTCATCAAAATCTTTAAAATGAGTATTCATAGATAACCCACCTACTTCAACATCATCAAAAATTTCACAAAAGTTTTCCAAAAATTTCGATTCTTCCATAATTTATTTATTTATTTTAATGGCGGGAACACCAAAATAAGTTCCATTATCCTTTATATTTCTTATCAAAGCACTACTAGCACCAATAATATTTCTGTTTCCAATTGTTCTCCCTTGAATTACACCACAATTAAAGCCAAACAGGTTTTCACCATTAATGAACACATTGCCGGAAATTAAAACATTCGGGCTAAAAACATTAAAATTTCCAATATTTACATCATGTCCAATAGTAACGTTAGTATTAAAGATGTTAAAATCCCCAATTCCGACATTACAACTTAAAGTACATCCTGTCAAAAAAACATTCCCCTCCCCGATTACAAAAGTTTCCTTTGCAATAAAATTACATGTGTGATGAACAATATTTGGAAAAAATACATTGGGATTAAAAATTTTTTCACGAATTTTTTTAATTACTTGGGGATTACCAATTCCAATAACAAGATGTATCTCGTCAGAATAAACATTCAATTCATCGATCCCACCTAAATAAGAGCCATAAGGGGTTTGAATTTCTTCATCATCAAAAAAACCAATAAAATTATAATCGAGACTTTTATCATTATTAATAATGTCCATCAAGATAAAATAAATTTCTATTCCGAACCCCCCGGAACCATATACAGCAATATTTTTCATTATCTAAATGCTTGAAACTATTTTTAATATAATCTAAATACTCGACCTAAATTTAATCTTATATTTGTTTTATTCAAGTTGAAATTACATGCTTGAAAAGATTAAATTATAAACTACTTTTCAAATCGTTGTATTCATTTTTTATGGCTTCCCAAACAACTTTTTGCTCATATCTACTAGTTATCATTCCCCTTGCATTTTTCTGTAACTTTTTATAGCATAATTTATCGACAAAAATTTCAGACATTTTGTCGACAATTGCCCTTATGTTTTTTACCGGTATTATATAACCATTTAAACTATCATGAATAATTTCATTACAGCCATTAATATTAGTTACAATACATGGCAAACCCATTGCTCCTGCTTGCAACACCACATTTGGGAATCCCTCTCTATAACTAGGAAAAACTAAGCAGTCAGATATAGCAAAAAAGGGCCTAACATCCGGCTGAAAGCCAACTGGTATAATATTTTTGTTTGTCTCTATAATTTTTAAAGTTTGTTGCTCAAGTGGATCAAGATGAGTTTCGTAATCCCCAACTAAAAGTAAATTACAGTTTTGATGATTAATTTGAAAAATATCAAAAGCTCTAACTAACTCATTAATGCCCTTGTCACCTACCAATCTACCTATAAAAATAAAGACAAAGTTATTTGATTTTATTCCCAACTTTTCTTTAAAATCAGAATCATTTGAGAAAAGATGGGGATCGAAATACTCAGTATTTATACCATTAGAACTACCATTTGCAATTACTTTTAATTTTTCAGAACAACAAAATCCGCATTTTTCAATAATTATACTGAGTCCATGCGAATTAGGGTATACCTTGGTCGCACAAGCATATGTTAATTTCTCTACTATGTTAAGTATTCTTCTTTTGAAGCCGGTTACTTCTAATAAAGGCAAACCAGCTACAGTGTGTAATCTAATTTGAATTCCCGCCAGTTTTGCAGCGATCATGCCAATGGTTCCTGCTTTGGGTGTATGAGTATGAACTATTAAAGGTTTGAAATACTTGAAAAAACGGTATAATTTCCAAAATGCAACTAAATCTTTTAATGGAGTAATTTTTCTACTCATTTCTACACTAAAAACATCAACTCCCTCCTGGTCTTTGACTTCCAATAGTGTTTGTCCTTTACTTGAAACTCCGATAACATCAAATCCATTATTTGACATAAATTTAAGCTGCCCCTTCAACAATGTTTTTAAGGATTGTGGCACAGTTGTTATTCGTACTAGCTTAGGCTTCATAAATGTTTTTATACCATTTTTGAAAGCAATAAAATGTCCAAACTCTAAATGTATTATCTTTTTTTAAATTTAAATGATCTTCTACTAATTTAGACATTACATCAATTTTAAAGATTTTCTGTTTTTCAATAAATGATTTATCGATATAGGAGAGTAACTCTGATCGTAAGTCAGAACGTAACCAATCACCAACAGGAACACCAAAACCTTTTTTAGATTTATTCAAAAAGTTTTTGGGGAAATAATCCTTAAAAGCCTCTTTAAGAATGTGTTTTTTATCCCAACCATTAATAAGATACTTGTCGGGTAGTTGATTAGAAAAATCCCAAAGTTCCTTATTTAAAAATGGAGCTCTACATTCTATGGACGCCAACATACTTGTGCGATCCACCTTAACTAACATATCTCCTTCTAAACTTAGATGTTTATCAATAGTTCTAAAGTCAGAAATAGAATTAGAAATTAAACCTATTTTATCTTTATAATACTGCAAACCATTGTAAACAATATAACCTGATTTAAGTATTGTTTGTAATTCATCTTCGGAAAATCCCAGAGAGATAATATTATAATAAAAATTATCATCATAATTAATCGACTTTAGTAATCTTTTAATTTTAAATCTATATCCCCTTGTATCTTCTTTTGTCGAAAATAAATTATCTAATAATTCTAAAGATTTAAAATGTATATATGGAGGCATAAAAGAAGTATATTTTTTATTCATATTACCCATATAATACTTGTTATATCCTCCAAAAACTTCGTCTCCACCGTCACCTGTCAAAGCTACTTTTACAAAATCTTTAGTCTTTTTTGACACAAGGTATGAAGCAAGTGCAGAAGAATCCGCAAAAGGCTCATCAAAATTTAATAAAATTTCATCAATATTAGCAGTTAAATCTTTCTCAGAAATAATAAATTCATGATGCTTACTATTTATCAGTTTTGATACTTGTCGGGACTTTTCTGACTCATCAAATGCTTTTTTATCAAAACCTAAAGAAAACGTATCAATCCTACTGTCTCGCTGTTGTGCTAAGCACAAAGATATAATAGAAGAATCAACACCACCTGATAAAAAAGTTCCTAAAGGTACATCTGAAATAGATCTAGAAAGTACACTATTTTGAACTAAATCATGTGTAATTTTAGAGGCATCTTTTTTTGAACCATAAGAAAAATTACTCAGGGCCCTAGTAATTTCATAAATTGAAAAAATGTTATTTGTACAATCTATTTCAATATAATTATTGGCTTCTAACTTTTGGATTCCTTTATAAATAGTAAAAGGAGCAGGAATATATGTTAATTGAAAAAATAAAGAAAGACTGGTTTTGTCTATTTCAGGTTTGCTTGGTAAAACAGACATTATTGATTTCAACTCAGATGCCCATATAAAACCATTTTCAGTTTGCGAATAATACAATGGCTTTTCTCCAAAAAAATCACGAGCTATAAAAACTTTTCCTATAGTAGTATCATAAATACTAAAAGCAAACATGCCGTCTAACTTGCCAAAAGAATTTGGACCTTCTTTTTCATATAATCTCAAAATTACTTCAGTGTCAGAATTAGTCTTAAAGACACACCCTTCTGCGATTAATTGATTTTTTAAATTCTGATAGTTATAAATCTCACCATTGAAAACTATTACCTTTGATTTATCCTCAGAATATATTGGTTGATTTCCATTACTAATATCAATAATAGAAAGTCTAGTCATTCCCATAGCTATGGTATAATCATGCATGACATCAAAAAATTCTCCATGTGAATCAGGTCCTCTATGAAAAATTAATTTATTCATCAAACTTAATTGACCCATCGAATCAATTAAGTTTGTTTTTACTAAAAAACCATTAATTCCGCACACAACTATTTTTTTTTACACAAAACATCAAATAAGGTATTATCCAAAACAAAGGCCATCTAAGAACATTATGAGTTAATGTAAATAACAAGAAAAAGACGAAAATATACGAGTTAAGCTTAAATGGAAATATCATTACCTTGAAGAGAGGAATAGAAAATAAAAGAAAACCTAATAGTCCATAAGAAAACAAAAGAGACCCAAATGTAGAATGAATTTCATTGGTATCATTCCCGAATCTATTCAAACCAGATTCTCCAGCTCCAAAAATAAGATATTCAGGGTTTTCCCAAATTCTATTATAGTTCCTGGCCTCAAGATTATTATCATCATCATTCTCATTCAATAAATCAGAATCAAATCTTGAAATTAAAACCTTAGTTAATTGGTTATCGTCAAATATTGATTGTTTCAAATAAAAATAAGTACAAAAAGAAATACCTAAAAAAATTAAAACAAAAATTATTGGGCTTTTTCTGAAAGATAAAAATATATAAATTAGAAATAATAAAAATAAGACAATTATAGCTGCTTGAGAAATACTTGCAATTACAAAAAATGACGCAACTAATATACCTAAGAAAATCCCAAAAGGCCTCTTTAAAATAATATTATGGTTAATCGAAATTAATATTAAAATTACTATAAGACCCCAAAAACCAAGTTGATTTGGATTTTGAAACATTATCATATATCTCCCAGAATTATAATTCAATCCTAGTTTTATAAATAAAATTAATTGTACTACTAGGGTAATTATTAAAGCCCAAAACGTAACTTTAAAAAATAATTCTTTTTTTGTCAAATCTACTACAAAAATAAGGCATATAAAACAATAAATATAATTAAAGGAAGGTAATAGATACTTATAGTCTGAAGAAATAATATAAAAAATTAAAGTAATCAGTAAAGAATAAATAGAAAAATAAAATGCACCCTTTAAGTAAATATTATTAAGAGATAATTTACCTTTATTTGTGAAAAATGTTACAAACATAATAACAGCTCCAAACAGTAGAAAAAAATCAGCTATTTGAAGATTTCCTTGTGGTAGTATTTGTATTGGAAATAAAATTAAATATAAAAACCAGATAAAAAGTCTCAAATAAAATAAGTTTTAGTAATAACTATTTTCAATATATTCTATTAATATTAATTATTATGACAGATTTTCGATTTAGAAATTGACTATAATATTAATTTAAAATCAAAAAAATTAAATTCTGGAGTTTTAATTAAAGATTCAAAAAAATCTCCATTTCGACTATACATTCCTCGAATAATTAAACTATATCTATATTTTTTAAAGTAAACATTCCACCATAACGCAGGAGATCCAAAATTATCTGTACTCACTTTTTTAATAAAATTACTAATCGGTTTGTTGTCAAAATCTACAGAAACAAAATAGTTATTTGTATCTATAAATACTTCATCTTTACCAACCATTACAGAAACTAACGTATGTGAAATCGTAGTTCTTGAGAAGATAGTTTTAACCAAATTATCATTAAATGCTAAAAAATAATGGTAGGTCTTAAACCCATAGTAGGAAAATATTTTCTCATAAACTATACTTCTGTCAAAACAAATCCCCTTTTTATAATTATAAAAAGATTTTAAATTTTTAATTTCACCAAAAGGTAATGGTTCAAGAGTACCAAAATTTGAAATAACTTTTACAACTTGCTGAATTAATTTAATTGTATCATTTTTATCCTTACAAATACCCTTCTGGGGTAATCCTAGTAACTTAATGTAAACTGTGTCTTCCTTATCGAAAGAAACACTAACATGCGAATTGCTTAAGAATATTATCAATATTCCTAGTATAATAGAATTATATAATATATATTTTGACACTATAGAAAAAATAACTCCATTTTAAATGTGATTTATAAAAAGGATACTTTTTTGACAAATATTTTAAAATACTAAGTGTTCTGAGGTAAGCAAGTTTTCTATTCTTACTAAGATTATTTTCGTGTATTCTATAATGAACAAGTTTAATATTTAAATATTGGAAATTGTATTTATTGATTAACAACTCCAACCAGAACAAATAATCTTCTGTTCCCCTATATTCAACCGACTCATTAAAGTTAATATTCTTTGCAATATCAGCTCTCAACAAAATAGATGATAGACAAATGAAATTCTTAAAAAATAAACCTTTACTGCTATTTAATAAGTACGAATTATACTTATAAATGAAACATGAATATTTTTTAGAAATATCTATGTCAATTGAGTTGATTAAAGATACATCAGTAAAAATAACATCTGAATTATTTTTTTCAATAAATTCAAGTTGCAATGCTAATTTATCTACATGCCACATATCATCATCATCACAAAAACAAACATACTTCGTTTTGACATTCGTTAAACCAATATTTCTTGAGACAGAAGGTAATCCAGTGTGGATATTTGAAATTAATTTAACCCTATTATCATTTAATGAATTAATTAATAATTCTGTATTTTTAAAATATCCATCTGAAACAACTATTACATTAAAATCTGTAAATGATTGAGACAAAATTGACATTAAACACTTTTCTAAATATAGCTCTCTATTATATGTTGTAACAATTATGGATATCATTTCCAGATTTAATTAGGTTTAGCTATTAAATTCCAATAAATTTTGTTGTAATCTGAAATAGGTTTATTGTCGGTTAATGAAAATAAAGTGTAGTTATTAGGTAGAATATCGACAAGTTCCTCAAGACTAAAAATGTTCTTACTAACATAATTGTACTCAAAAATAATTATTGGATTATATTTCAAAATAGTCTCTCTTGCACCTGTTAAAACTTTTAATTCAGCACCTTCAACATCGATCAACATAACAACCTTACTCCCATTTATAAGATGTGATAAACTATCAATAGTTATTGATTTTACTTGGTGTAACACAGAGTTATTCAAAGCACTATTAATTATACTTGACTCATTAGGATTCTTTTCATTTAAATGAAAATCGATGTAAGAATCAGAATTATCACTTACTGCATTATTAAATAATTTAATATGCTTTAAACTATTCAGTTTGCAATTAACAGATAATGATTCTATCGCATTAAAATTAGCATCAAATGCCATAATTAAATTTGAATTTGAGCCAATATCAGAAAAAATAAATTCTCCAATACAAGAGCCAACATTTATGAAAGTATAATCTTTGGTTTCTTTAGCTAATTGATTTAAATAATTTAAAGTATCAACTTCATTACTTTTACCGATAATCAAAAAACCATACACTGATGCCAATTTAGGCTCGAAAACAATTGAAAAACCATTCCAATTAAATGCAAATTTTTCTGATATTTTTCTAAGAAAATAGCCAGTACCTGGAATGAAAATTCCGGTGAATTCACTCAAATAGAAGTTTAACCTAGCTATTATTTTGGCAAAAAAAATATTAATATTAATCAGCATAATTTTTTATAATTATTTTTTAAGGTTTTAAAAGAAAACAAAGCGAATAAGCTGCTGATTAAAATTGGAATAAACAAAATACTATCAATTCCAAAATTAAAGAAAAGATGATTTAAAGAGAAAAAAATAGTTAACGCAAAAATTTCAAAAAAATTATACATTAATAAGTCATTTGAAAATCTATATACCATAAAATAGTTTTGAATAATCAGAACCGTAATACTCGTAAATCCAGATAAAAAAATAGAAGTTGAGAAAATTAAAGAGATAGGTAAATACTTACCAAACATCAAAAAAATGATTTTTTTTTCAAAGAGAATAAAAATTACGAAAAAAATTAAACTATATAAAAAACTCAAAAAAATAAATTTATAAATTGTTTTAAATGGTGAATTATTATTTTTTGAAAGATTTACATTACTTACTTCCCCCAAGCTTGAGAATAAAAAATTAGACCCGTAATTTAAATAATTTAAAGATGAGAAAATTGCAAGTTTTTCTAAACCGATTGCACTAAGGAAATATCTTGGTATGTTTGTTTTTAAAGAAATCAGGAAAGAAACTATTCCATATTTCCAGCTGTTTTTGATTTTATTAAGAATAAATTTAGTATTTAGGTTTTTAAGAACTACTCTACTGCTTCTATTTATTGCAAAAATTTCGAGAACCAGGCTTGAAGCATATAAAACTGAAATATAGAATATAATGTTGAATGGAAGTTTGAAGATAAAGTCAATGGACAATATTAGGAATATCCCAGCGCCTTTAAATATTGAAAACAAACAAATTAATTTAAAATTTTCTTGCTTCTGAAAGAACCCATAAGGTATTTCAGAAATTGATTCTAGAAATTTAAAAGATGAAACACAAATAAAAAAATAATTTAAATTAATATTAGACGAAAAAATAAAAAAAATAATGCTTACCAATACCGCAATGGTTGAAGTTGATATCCTGACAGATAGGAATTCTTCAAAACAGTAGTTCGAATTTTCTGTTGCAATCAACCATTTTAGTTGCATGTTAAAAAACATAAATAATGGCCCAGTAATTGCTATGGATATTGAAAAAAAACCCGATAATTCTAAGCCATATATATGGTTTATGTAGATTAATATAGCTATTTGTGATAGCACATTTAATATAGCTGCAACTAGATTATAGCCGTAATTTCTATAACTTTCGAAATATTTACGCAAATAGGGTAAAATAATAATATTTAGGGTTATTTTGAGATAAATTCTTTAGGCAATTT
>Ga0164294_10002687_pt1 | contig 15933 bp, 11 predicted proteins | sample GEODES005metaG_FD_111479 | JGI IMG/M metagenome (GOLD analysis project Ga0164294, IMG submission 111479) | Oligotrophic lake water microbial communities from Sparkling Lake, Wisconsin, USA - GEODES005 metaG | ecosystem: Environmental > Aquatic > Freshwater > Lake | place: USA: Sparkling Lake...
CGCCGTTCAGCTCGGCCATCACCTTCGTCAGCGCCGCCGTCAGCGTCGTCTTGCCGTGGTCAACGTGACCAATCGTGCCGACGTTTACGTGCGGCTTGCTGCGGTTGAACTTTTCCTTGGACATTGCGGTTTCCTCGATTGGGAGTTGGATGGATAGTTACGGGTTTATCTGGAACTGATTGAAACTGATTTGACTGAAACTGGCTTAGGCGGCACTGCGTCAGGAATTGCGCTGCAGCAGCACCTGCGAGACATTCGCGGGCACTTCCTGATACTTAGCGAATTCCATGGTGTAGGTGGCCCTTCCCTGACTCATGGACCGAACGGACGTGGCATAGCCGAACATTTCGGCCAAAGGCACTTCCGCTTCAACCACTTTGCCCATGACGCCGTCGTCCATGCCCATGATCTGGCCACGGCGGCGGTTAAGGTCGCCGATGACGTCGCCGTAGTAGTCCTCGGGCGTAACGACCTCGACTTTCATGATGGGCTCGAGGAGCACGGCACGCGCCGCTGGGCTGCGGAACGCCTCCTTGAACCCAATGCTGGCGGCAATCTTGAAGGCCATCTCGTTCGAGTCCACGTCGTGGTACGAGCCGTCGAACAAGGTAACCTTCACATCGACCACCGGGTAGCCCGCCAGAATGCCGGACTGCATCGATTCCTGAAGGCCCTTGTCGACCGAAGGAATGTATTCCTTGGGGACGGCGCCGCCGATGATGCCATTCACGAACTCATAGCCCGTGCCGGGTTCGCGCGGTTCGAGGCGCAGCCAAACGTGTCCGTATTGACCGCGACCACCCGACTGACGGACAAACTTGCCTTCCTGCTCGACAGTGCCGCGTAGCGTTTCGCGGTAGGCCACCTGCGGCTTGCCGACGTTCGCCTCCACCTTGAATTCGCGCTTCATGCGGTCGACGATGATGTCGAGGTGCAACTCACCCATGCCGGAGATGATTGTCTGGGCCGATTCGGCGTCGGTGTGCACGCGGAACGAAGGATCTTCCTTCGCGAGTCGCTGCAAGGCGACGCCCATCTTCTCTTGGTCGACCTTGGTCTTGGGCTCCACGGCCACCGAGATGACGGGCTCCGGGAACTCCATCTTCTCGAGCAGGATGGGGTTTTCGGTCGAACACAGCGTCTCGCCGGTAGTCACATCCTTCAGGCCGACTGCCGCGGCGATGTCGCCGGCGCGCACTTCCTTGATTTCGGTACGCTCACTGGCGTGCATCTGGAGCAGACGCCCGATGCGCTCGGTGCGGCCCTTGTTAGACACGTACACCTGGTCGCCCGAATTCAGGGTACCCGAGTAAACCCGGAAAAAGGTGAGGCTGCCGACGAACGGGTCGTTGAGAATCTTGAAGGCCAGCGCAGCGAACGGCGCGTCGTCCAGGGCCTTGCGCGTGAGCGTGCCGCCGGCCTCATCGAGCCCCTTCACATCGGGCACCTCAACTGGCGAGGGCATGTATTCCACAACCGCGTCTAGCACGGCCTGCACGCCCTTGTTCTTGAACGCGGAGCCACACGTGACGAGACAGATTTCGTTACGGATGGCGCGCTCGCGCAAGCCGGCCTTGATTTCATCGACCGACAGGTCGCCTTCGCCGAGATACTTGTCGAGCAAAAGCTCGTTAGCTTCGGCCGCTGCCTCAACGAGGCGCGCGCGCCACGCAGCGCACTCGGCCCGCATTTCCTCAGGGATTTCGCGGTACTCGAAGCGCGTTCCCTGGGTAGCGTCGTCCCACCAGATCTGCTTCATGCGGACCAAGTCCACCACGCCGCGGAAGGTCTCTTCAGCGCCGATGGGCAACTGCAGGGGAACAGGGTTGCCCTTCAAGCGGGTACGGATTTGCTCGACGCAGCGGAGAAAATTGGCGCCGGCACGGTCCATCTTGTTGACGAACGCGACGCGCGGCACGCCGTACTTGTTCATTTGCCGCCAGACCGTTTCGGACTGCGGTTGGACGCCGGAAACCGCGCAGTACACGGCCACAGCAGAGTCGAGCACGCGGAGGCTGCGCTCGACTTCAATGGTGAAGTCGACGTGGCCAGGGGTGTCGATGATGTTGATGCGATGTTCTGGGAAGGAGCCATCCATGCCCTTCCAGAACGCGGTGGTGGCCGCGGCGGTAATAGTGATACCGCGCTCCTGCTCCTGCTCCATGTAGTCCATGACAGCAGCGCCGTCGTGGACTTCACCGATTTTATGCGAAACGCCCGTATAGAACAGGACACGCTCGGTGGTCGTGGTCTTTCCGGCATCGATGTGCGCTGAGATACCGATATTTCGGTAGCGCTCGATCGGCGTCGCGCGGGCCACGGGGAACCTCAGGAGATAAAGAGCGTTTCAGCCGGCACCCAGGGGACGCCGACCACCAAAAAACAATTACCAGCGGTAGTGCGCGAACGCCTTGTTGGCATCCGCCATACGGTGCGTGTCTTCACGCTTGCGCACCGCCGAACCGCGGTTTTCCGCAGCTTCGAGCAGTTCATGCGCCAAGCGCTGTGCCATGGATTTTTCCGAACGACCGCGCGCCGCTTCGATGACCCAGCGCATGGCGAGGGTTTGACGACGGTTGGTGCGCACTTCGACGGGCACTTGGTACGTAGCACCACCGACGCGGCGGGACTTTACTTCCACGGCCGGCTTTACGTTGTCCAGCGCCTGCTGCAGCAGGGCCACGGCCTGGTCCGCCGGGCGGTTGGTCCGCTCAGCGATACGCTCGATGGCGCCGTAAACGATCTTCTCGGCGGTGGACTTCTTGCCGCGCTCCATGACCATGTTCATGAACTTGGCGAGGAGGTCGCTGCCGAACTTCGGGTCGGGCAGGATGGTACGGACAGGTGCTTGGGAGCGGCGGGACATATCGGAAAACCTTTACTTGTTCTTCGGACGCTTGGCGCCGTACTTCGAGCGGCTCTGGCGGCGGTCGTTGACGCCCGCGCAGTCCAGCGTGCCACGGACCGTATGGTAACGGACACCCGGGAGGTCCTTCACACGGCCGCCGCGGATGAGCACCACCGAGTGCTCCTGCAGATTGTGGCCTTCACCACCGATGTAGCTCGTCACCTCGAAGCCGTTGGTGAGGCGAACGCGGCAAACCTTGCGGAGCGCCGAGTTGGGCTTTTTCGGAGTGGTGGTGTACACGCGGGTGCACACGCCGCGACGCTGCGGGCAGGCGCCGAGTGCGGGAACCTTCGACTTGAACGCCGGGTCGTTGCGCCCGTCGCGGATGAGCTGGTTGGTAGTGGCCATCGTCCTGTTTCGTCCGGTCTTCGGGCGCCCCGGGGTAACCGGAAGCGTCCTGGTGGGCTGGGCCACCCGGATAAACCGGGGACCTCAGCGGGGTAAGTGGTCCCGTCCAGCCTTTCAGCTAACGAGAACCGCGAAGTTTAGAAAGGTCCTGCCCCCATGTCAACCTGCATCGAGCAAAACCCGAAGCGATCGACCGGAACCGGACCCCGCGGTGAGGTGCGGCGGATTACTCCGCCGCCTCTCCCGCTTCTGCGGTCGCCTCGTCAGCTTCGGGCGCGAACACACCATCGCTGAAGCCGCGACGGGCGGTGTCATCCGACACCTTCCGACGGCTGGCGTGGTAGGCGAAGCCCGTACCGGCCGGGATGAGGCGGCCGACAATGACGTTTTCCTTGAGGCCGCGCAGGTCGTCCTTGAGGCCGCGAACCGCTGCCTCGGTGAGAACGCGGGTGGTCTCTTGGAAGGATGCGGCCGAAATGAAGGACTCAGTAGCCAGCGACGCCTTGGTGATGCCAAGCAGCTGCTGCTCGAACTTCGCCGGAATCTTGTCCGGGTCACCCAAACGATCGTTGATCTCGAGCACGCGAGCACGGTCCATCTGCTCGCCACGCAACAGCGTGGTGTCGCCACCGTCCTGCACTTCCACCTTCCGCAGCATCTGGCGGATGATGACCTCGATGTGCTTGTCGTTGATGCGCACGCCCTGCAAGCGGTACACGTCCTGAATTTCCCGGACGAGGTAGTTTGCCAGCGCCTCGGCGCCCTGCAGGCGCAGGATGTCGTGCGGGCTGGGCTCGCCGTCAGCGATGACTTCACCGCTACCAACCTGTTCGCCTTCGAAGACGTTCAGATGGCGCCACTTCGGGATGAGCTCCTCGTACTTATCACCGTTTTCGGCAGTGATGATCAGGCGACGCTTGCCCTTCGTTTCCTTGCCGAAGCTGACCGTACCCGAACGCTCCGCGAGGATGGCGGGGTCCTTCGGCTTGCGGGCTTCGAAGAGGTCGGCGACACGCGGCAGACCGCCGGTGATGTCGCGGGTCTTCGAGGATTCCTGGGGGATACGGGCGATGACGTCACCCACGGACACCTGTGCACCGTCCTCAAGGGACACGAGCGCACCGGCCGGCAGTGAGTACACGGCCGGGATTTCAGTGTTCGCGAAGGTGTGTTCCTTGCCCTTAGCGTTGACCAAGCGGACCACCGGACGGAGGTCCTTGCCGCCGAGGCCGCGCTGCTTGGCGTCTAGCACTACCGTGCTCGACAGACCCGTCACATCGTCCGTCTGCTTCTGCACGGTGACGTTGTCGACGAAATCCTGGAAGCGGATAAAGCCGGCCACTTCCGTGACCACCGGGTGGGTATGCGGGTCCCACTCGGCCACACGCGCACCGGCAGCTACCATATCGCCTTCGTTCACCGTCACGACGGCGCCGTAGGGGATCTTGTAGCGCTCGCGCTCACGACCGAACTCGTCTTGAACGCCCAGTTCACCACTGCGCGACACCGATACTAGGTGCCCCTTCTCGTGGCGTACGCCCTTGAAGTTGTGGAACCGGATAGCGCCCTTGTTCTTGACTTCCACGTTGCTGGCAGCAGCCGCACGCGAGGCGGCACCACCGATGTGGAAGGTACGCATCGTCAGCTGCGTGCCGGGCTCACCGATGGACTGCGCAGCGATAACGCCGACCGCTTCACCGATGTTGATACGACGGCCACGAGCCAGGTCGCGGCCATAGCACTGCGCGCAGACGCCGTAACGGGTGCGGCAGCTGATGGGCGAACGAACCATGATCTCGTCGACGCCAGCCTGCTCGACCATACGCACGAGCTTCTCGTCGAGCAGTTGTCCTGCCTCCACCAGCACCTCGTCCGAACCCGGACGAAGCACATCGCTGGAGGTAGTACGACCGAGGACGCGCTCACCGAGGCCTTCGACGACATCGCCACCTTCGACGATGGGGGCCATGCGCAGGCCTTCCGTCGTGCCGCAATCCGGCTCGGTGACCACTAGGTCCTGTGCCACGTCGACGAGGCGACGGGTAAGGTAACCAGAGTTCGCGGTCTTAAGCGCGGTGTCGGCAAGACCCTTACGGGCGCCGTGCGTCGAGATGAAGTACTGGAGAACGTTCAGGCCTTCACGGAAATTCGCCGTGATGGGCGTCTCGATGATGGAGCCGTCGGGCTTGGCCATCAGGCCACGCATACCCGCCAACTGGCGGATCTGGGCGGCGGAACCACGGGCGCCGGAGTCGGCCATCATGAAGATGCTGTTGAAGGACTTTTGCTTCACCGGTCGACCCTGCAGGTCCGTCGCGTTCTCGGTACCGAGCTTGTCCATCATCGCGCGGGCCACTTGGTCGTTAGTACGCGACCAGATGTCCACCACCTTGTTGTAGCGCTCGCCGTTCGTGACGAGACCAGAAGCGTATTGCCCCTGGATCTCCTTCACTTCCTTTTCGGCGCGTTCCAGGATGGCGACCTTCTCTTCCGGCACGCGCATGTCGTCGATGCCGATCGAAATACCGGCACGGGTGGCGTACGCGAAACCGGTGTACATGAGCTGGTCGGCGAAAACCACGCTCTCCTTGAGGCCGAGCGAGCGATAGCACTCGTTCAACGTCGCGGAAATCATCTTCTTCGTCATGTCGCGATTGACAAGGTCGAAGGACATGCCACGCGGCAGGATCTCCGACAGCAGCGCACGACCGACCGTGGTCTGCACGACACGGCGTTCTGAAACTTCCCGGCCTTCGTCGTCACGCTTCCACTCGGTGATACGCACCTTGACCTTGGCGCCGAGTTCCGCTTCGCGGGTCTCGTAGGCACGGCGCGCTTCGTTGGTGTCAGAGAAGGCCATGCCTTCACCGCTGGCACCGGCCTTCTCGCGAGTCATGTAGTACAGGCCGAGCACGACGTCCTGCGACGGCACGATGATCGGCTCGCCGTTGGCGGGCGACAGCACGTTGTTGGTGGCCAGCATGAGCGCGCGGGCTTCCAACTGCGCTTCGAGCGACAGCGGGACGTGCACGGCCATCTGGTCGCCGTCGAAGTCGGCGTTGAAGGCAGTGCAGACCAGTGGGTGCAGCTGGATGGCCTTCCCCTCGATGAGCACGGGCTCAAACGCCTGGATACCCAAGCGGTGGAGCGTGGGCGCGCGGTTCAGGAGCACGGGATGTTCGCGGATGACTTCCTCGAGGATGTCCCACACTTCCGGACCTTCGCGCTCGACCATGCGCTTGGCAGCCTTGATGGTGCTGGCCTCGCCACGGATCTGGAGCTTCGAGAAGATGAACGGCTTGAACAGTTCGAGCGCCATCTTCTTGGGCAGACCGCACTGATGCAAACGCAGCGTCGGACCAACCACGATAACCGAACGGCCGGAGTAGTCGACGCGCTTGCCAAGCAAGTTCTGACGGAACCGGCCCTGCTTGCCCTTGATCATGTCGGCGAGCGACTTCAACGGGCGCTTGTTGGTACCCGTGATGGCGCGGCCGCGACGACCGTTGTCGAGCAACGCATCCACCGCTTCCTGCAGCATGCGCTTTTCATTGCGCACGATGATGTCTGGCGCGCTCAGTTCGAGTAGACGGCGCAGACGGTTGTTGCGGTTGATGACGCGGCGATACAGATCGTTCAGGTCCGACGTCGCGAAGCGGCCACCGTCCAGCGGGACGAGTGGGCGCAAGTCGGGCGGGAGCACGGGCAGGACAGTGAGCACCATCCACTGGGGCTTGTTGCCCGAATCCATGAAGGACTCGATGAGCTTCAGCCGCTTGGCGAGACGCTTGAGTTTGGTCTCAGACGAGGTAGAGGTCATGTCCTCGCGGACGCGAACCACTTCTTCGGGCAGATCCATCGTCTTCAGCAACTCATGGACGGCTTCGGCACCCATGAGGGCACGGAAATCGTCACCATGGGCCTCAATGGCTTCCAGATACGCCTCGTCCGAGAGCAACTGGCCGCGGGTGAGTTCCGTCATGCCAGGGTCTGTAACGACGAAGGCTTCGAAATACAGCACGCGCTCAATCTCACGCAGCGTCATGTCCAGCATCAGGCCGATGCGCGAGGGCAGCGACTTGAGGAACCAGATGTGGGCGGTCGGGCTGGCCAGTTCGATGTGGCCCATGCGCTCACGGCGCACCTTGGCCTGCGTGACCTCAACGCCGCACTTTTCGCAGACGACGCCGCGGTGCTTCAGGCGCTTGTACTTGCCGCAGAGGCACTCGAAGTCCTTTACGGGTCCAAAAATCTTGGCGCAGAACAGACCATCACGCTCAGGCTTGAACGTGCGGTAGTTGATGGTTTCGGGCTTCTTCACTTCGCCATACGACCACGACCGGATCATCTCCGGCGAGGCCAACTGGATACGGATGGCATCGAAGTGCTCGGCCGGGGCCGTATGTTTGAAGAGCTTGAGCAAATCCTTCATGGGAACTCCTGCGTGCTGTCCTGAGGGGGGTCCGTCGGGAGGGCCTTACTGGCCCTCCTCCTCCAGCTCGATGTTGATGCCGAGGGAGCGGATCTCCTTCACCAGCACGTTGAAGGACTCGGGCATACCCGCGTCCATCTGATGGTTCGAATCGACGATGTTCTTGTACATCTTCGTGCGACCGTTCACGTCGTCCGACTTGACTGTGAGCATTTCCTGCAGCGTGTAGGCAGCGCCATAGGCCTCGAGTGCCCAGACTTCCATCTCACCGAAGCGCTGGCCACCGAACTGCGCCTTGCCGCCCAGCGGCTGCTGGGTGACGAGTGAGTAGGGACCCGTACTGCGGGCGTGCATCTTGTCGTCAACGAGGTGGTTCAGCTTCAGCATGTACATGTAGCCGACCGTCGTCTGGCGTTCGAAGGGATCGCCGGTACGGCCGTCATACAACTGCGTCTGACCACTGGTATCGAGGCCTGCCAATTCCAGCAGCCCCTTGATGCCCTTCTCGCTGGCGCCGTCGAATACCGGTGTCGCCATCGGCACGCCGTGCCGAAGGTTCGAGGCGAGCTCGAGCATTTCGTCATCGGACAGCGAGGCGATGTCGGCGGACTGGCCATCCGTCACCGCACGGTCGTTGTAGACACGTTCGATGAAGCTACGGAGGTGCTGCAACTGCGCCTGCCCCTCGGCCGAAGCGCGGTAAGCCTTCAGCATGGCATCAATACGATGACCCAGGCCCTTCGCAGCCCAGCCCAGGTGAGTTTCAAGCACCTGACCGATGTTCATGCGGGAAGGCACGCCCAACGGGTTGAGTACGATGTCCACCGGACGACCATTCGAGTCGTAGGGCATGTCCTCCACCGGGACGATGGTGGAAACCACGCCCTTGTTACCGTGGCGGCCGGCCATCTTGTCGCCCGGCTGGATGCGGCGCTTCACGGCGAGGTACACCTTGACCATCTTCATCACGCCCGGAGCGAGATCATCGCCCTGCGTAATCTTGGCCTTCTTGTCCTCGTAGCGGCGCTCGAACTCGCGGTTCTGATCCTTCAAGCGGTCGGCCACGATCTCGAGTTGCGAGTTCGCATCTTCGTCCTGCAGACGAATTTCGAACCACTGCTCACGCGGCAGGTCGTCGAGGTAGGCAGTGTCGACGGTCGCGCCAGCCCTCAGCTTGCGTGGGCCGCCGTCCGCCACCTTGGCGGTCAGCAAACTGCGTACGCGCGTAAAGAGGTCGTCCTCGAGGATGCGCTTCTGGTCGTTCAGGTCCTTGCGGACCCGCTCCAGCTCCGACTTCTCAATGGCCTGTGCACGGCTGTCCTTCTCGACGCCGTCACGCGTAAACACGCGAACGTCGATGACCGTACCGTCCATGCCCGGAGGCACGCGCTGTGAAGTGTCCTTAACATCGGACGCCTTCTCGCCGAAGATGGCGCGAAGCAGCTTCTCTTCGGGCGTCAGCTGGGTTTCGCCCTTCGGCGTCACCTTACCAACGAGGATGTCGCCGGCGCGGACTTCCGCACCGATGAACACGATGCCAGCCTCGTCGAGCTTCGCCAACGCGGCATCACCAACGTTCGGGATGTCAGCAGTGATTTCCTCGGGCCCGAGCTTGGTGTCGCGCGCCGAGCAAGTCAGCTCTTCGATGTGGATGGTCGTGAAGCGGTCTTCTTGAACCACACGCTCCGAGAGGAGGATGGAGTCTTCGAAGTTGTAGCCGTTCCACGGCATGAACGCGACGAGCATATTCTGGCCGAGGGCCAGTTCACCGAGGTGCGTCGAAGGCCCGTCCGCCATCACGTCGCCGCGGGCGATGGTGTCGCCCACTTTGACCAACGGGCGCTGGTTCATGCAGGTGTTCTGGTTGGAACGCTGGTACTTGGTGAGGTTGTAGATATCGACACCCGACTCGCCAGCGGTCGTTTCCGCGTCATGGACGCGGACCACGATGCGGGACGCGTCGACGGAATCGACACGACCACCACGACGGGCTATTACGGTGACGCCCGAGTCCACGGCCACCGCACGCTCCATGCCGGTACCAACGAGCGGTACCTCGGCGCGGAGCGTCGGGACGGCCTGACGCTGCATGTTCGAACCCATGAGGGCGCGGTTGGCGTCGTCGTGCTCGAGGAACGGGATGAGCGAGGCGGCCACGGAAACGATCTGCTTCGGGCTGACATCCATGTATTGAATGGCGTCGCGACCCTGGAGCGTGAACTCGTTCATGTGACGGCAACTGACCAGATCGTCGGTGAAGGTACCAATACCATCGAGCTCGGCGTTGGCCTGCGCGATGACGTACTGGCTTTCTTCGATGGCCGACAGATAGTCGATTTGGTCGGTGACGCGGCCACCCTCCACACGACGGTACGGCGTCTCGAGGAAGCCATAGCTGTTCGTGCGGGCGTAGACGGCCAGCGAGTTGATCAGACCAATGTTTGGTCCTTCAGGCGTTTCGATGGGGCAAACGCGACCGTAGTGCGTCGGGTGCACGTCGCGCACTTCGAAGCCAGCGCGTTCACGGGTCAAACCCCCGGGGCCCAAGGCCGAAACGCGGCGCTTGTGGGTGATTTCCGACAGCGGGTTGTTCTGGTCCATGAACTGGGACAACTGCGAGGAGCCAAAGAACTCCTTCACGGCCGCCGCCACCGGCTTGGCGTTGATCATCTCCTGCGGCATCAACGGCTCGCTCTCGGCGAGCGTCAGGCGTTCCTTCACGGCACGCTCGACGCGCACCAGACCGATGCGGAAGGCGTTCTCGGCCATTTCGCCGACACTGCGCACGCGGCGGTTGCCGAGGTGGTCGATGTCGTCGACCGTGCCATTGCCGTTACGGATATCGATGAGCACCTTGAGGACGTCGATGACGTCCGAGGAGCCCGCACCGAACTGTCCCACTAGATTGCGCGCAAGTTCTTCCTTGCGGTCCGACAGGTAGACCCCGTCATAGAGCACGCCAGCCCCCGTCTCAGCATCACGCCCAACGCGGCGGTTGAACTTCATGCGGCCCACGGCCGACAGGTCGTAGCGTTCCGGATTAAAGAACAAGTTGTGGAACAGGTTCTCGGCGGCGTCCTTGGTGGGCGGCTCGCCCGGACGCATCATGCGGTAGATTTCGACCAACGCCTCAAGGCGGGTGCGGGTCGGATCGATACGCAGGGTTTCGGAGATGTAGGCACCACGATCGAGGTCGTTGGTGTAAAGCGTGGCGATAGTTTCCACGCCTGCATCCACCAGCTTATTGATAGTGGCGGCGGTCAGCTTTTCGTTGACCTTGGCGATGACTTCACCGGTCTCAGTGGAGACCACGTTATGGCCCAACACCTTCTCGATGAGGTACTCACCCGGCACGGCATGGCGGGTAACGCCTTCCTGCTCGAGCTGGCGGACATGACGCGCGGTAATGCGGCGACCTTCCTCACAGACGACCTTGTCGCCCGACATGATCGGGAAGGCAGCGTTCTCGCCCTTCAGGCGCGACGGAATGAGTTCCATCTCCACGCCCGTACGCGACAGGTGGAACGTGTTCTTCTCGAAGAACAGGTCGAGAATCTGCTGGTCGTCATAGCCCAACGCGCGGAGCACGATGGTGACCGGGAGTTTGCGGCGACGGTCGATGCGGGCAAACACGCAGTCCTTCGGGTCAAACTCGAAGTCGAGCCACGAACCGCGGTAAGGAATGACGCGCGCCTGGAACAGGAGCTTGCCCGAGCTGTGGGTCTTGCCCTTGTCGTGGTCGAAGAACACGCCGGGGCTGCGGTGCAACTGGGAAACGATGACGCGCTCGGTGCCGTTCACGATGAACGTGCCGTTGTCAGTCATCAGCGGGAGTTCGCCAAGGAACACAGTCTGCTCGGCGATGTCGCGCTTGAGCTTCTTGGCGCCGGAAGGGTCCTTCTCATAGACGCGCAACTGCACCTTGACGCGCAACGGCGCGGCATAGGTGAGCCCGCGGAGTTGGCACTCCTTGACGTCGAACCCGGGGCGACCGAGTTCGTAGCTCTTGAAATCGAGGATTGCGTTCCCGCTGTAACTGGTGATCGGGAACACGCTCTTGAACGCCGCCTGCAGACCAGAATCGTCGCGACGATCCTCATGCAGGTCACGCTGCAAGAATTTCTGGTAGGAATCCAACTGGATCGCCAGCAAGTACGGCACCTCCAAGATGCTCGGACGCTTGCCAAAATCCTTGCGGATGCGCTTCTTCTCTGTAAAGGAATAGGCCATCTGTCCCACCTTTGCTTCTGCTTACTGGACCTTGGACTCTCGAATCGTTGCCGTCGCGACCTTCTCGGCCGGCGGCTTAAGCGCCGACGCCCGTCCAACACCTGAGGCGCTGGACGGGCGGGACGCTTTACGCAGCATGGTGCTTGACGGGGTTAGCCAACAAGCACGCGCCGCGCATTCGTCTTACTTAATGTCGACCTTCGCGCCGCCGTCTTCCAACGACTTCTTGAACTTGTCGGCATCAGCCTTCGACACGCCTTCCTTGACGGTGGCAGGCGCGCCTTCAACCAGATCCTTGGCCTCTTTGAGGCCCAGACCGGTGATTTCGCGCACGATCTTAATGATCGTGACCTTCTTGTCCGCCGGGTACTCCTTGAGGACCACGGTGAACTCGGTCTGCTCTTCAGCAACCGGGGCAGCCGCGGCGGCAGCCGGGGCAGCAGCCATGGCAACCGGGGCAGCGGCGGTCACGCCGAACTTGTCTTCCATCGCCTTGATGAGCTCGACGACGTCGAGAACAGTCATGTTGGCGATCGCGTCGAGGATTTCGTCCTTGGAAACGGCCATTTCTAACTCCGTAAATTTCTATGGATGGGAAAGTAACGACACCACGGCCAATCAGGCCGCAGCACCCTGCTTCTGGTCGCGCACCGCGTCCACCGTCCGCACCAACTTGGTGTGAGGAGCGGCGAGCGTACGCACGAACTTTTCGATCGGCGCCTTCATCGTGCCCAACAGCATCGACAAGGCCTGCCCACGCGTCGGCAAGCTGGCAACCGCCTCGATGGCCTTGGCCGGCAGCACAGCGCCGCCCAGCGAGACCAGCGTGACGACCAGCTTGTCGTTGGTCTTCGCGAAGTCCTTCACCAGACGCGCAGCGGCGCCCGGATCGTTCTTCGAAAAGACCAGGATGAGCGGACCTTTCAGCTGCGAGCCGATGGGCTCGAACGAGGTACCTTCGACTGCCTTGCGGGCCAACGTGTTCTTGACCACACGCACATACACGCCGGCCGCACGCGCCTTGGCGCGGAGGTCGGTGAGCTGCGTGACGGACAGGCCACGGTATTCCGCCGCCACTACGGACTGCGCGGAACGCGCAACCTCGTGGACCTCGGCAACCAGCACCTTCTTCTGCTCGATATTCAGTGACACAAACAATCTCCTGGCAGAAGATCAGCCACATGCCGCTACCCCACCTGCCTCGCCAAATGGCGACCGGTGGGCGCAACGACATTCACAAGACCTTCCATCCTTGGAAGGTCCACCTGACGGTGAACTCCTGCCGGCGGGCGCCGCGGGTTAGCGCGGCTACGCCAGTGTCGGTCACACCATCTGCGCGGGCTTCCCATTAAGGGGCCGGCTCCACTCCGGGCCTCGGCCCGAAGCAGGCTGCCCCGCCTGCGGTCTTCGATGGTGCCGGCGGCAGGTTTCCCCACCGGACGGCTCTCCATCCTCAACTATCAGTCGGCATCGCCCCCTTGCGGGCGCGGCGCCATGTTTGCCTCGCTTTACTTCAGCGCGAGCGAGCTGCGTTCCACCGGCACGCCGGGGCCCATCGTGGAGGCCAGCGCTACCTTCTGGACATAAATACCCTTGGCAGACGCAGGCTTGACCCTCAGCAGGTCGGCCAGCAGCGCGTTCAGGTTGTCCTTGAGCGCCTCGACGGTGAAGTCCGCCTTGCCGATGGTGCAATGGACGATGCCGCCCTTGTCGCACCGGTAACGCACCTGACCGGCCTTCGCGTTGCGCACGGCAGTCGCGACGTCCGGGGTGACAGTACCGACCTTCGGATTCGGCATGAGGCCGCGAGGACCGAGGATCTGGCCGAGCGCACCCACGACGCGCATGGCGTCCGGGCTGGCGATGATCACGTCGAAGTCCATGAAGCCACCCTTCACCTTTTCGGCGAGGTCTTCAAGGCCAACCACGTCGGCGCCCGCTTCGCGGGCCACGTCCTGGTTCTTGCCACCGGTGAACACCGCCACGCGGACGGTCTTGCCGATGCCGTGCGGGAGCACGGTGGCGCCACGAACCTGCTGGTCGGACTTGGCGGCATCGATGCCCAGGTTCACGGCCACGTCCACGCTCTCGCGGAACTTGGCGGTGGCGAATTCCTGGACCATCTTGATGGCCTCTTCGACCGCATACTGCTTGCCGGGCTGGATGCGACCAGTCCAGGCCTTTTCACGCTTGGCAATGGCCATGATTAACCCTCCACCACGTCAACGCCCATGCTGCGGGCAGTGCCCGCGATCGTCCGAATCGCGGCTTCCAAATCGGCAGCCGTGAGGTCGGGCGTCTTGGTCTTGGCGATCGTCTCGAGCTGGGCGCGAGTGATCTTGCCGACCTTCTGGGTGTTCGGACGGGGACTACCCTTGTCGAGGCCGAGTGCCTTGCGCACCAGCACCGACGCCGGCGCGGTCTTCAGGATGAACGTGAAGCTGCGGTCGCTGTAAACCGTGATAACCACGGGAGTCGGCAAGCCCTTTTCAAGCTGCGCTGTCTGCGCATTGAACTGCTTGCAGAACTCCATGATATTCACGCCCTGCTGACCGAGCGCGGGACCCACCGGCGGGCTTGGGTTAGCCTGCCCGGCGGCGATCTGGAGCTTGATATAGCCCTGTACCTTCTTCGCCATGTTTCACCTCGTTTGGGTACGAACGCCCCTTGCGGGGGCTCCCCGTGACACTGCCTAGGCGGCGAAGCCCGAACAGTGACTGCTTATGCTCAGGCCTTTTCGACCTGCGCGAAATCCAATTCGACCGGCGTTGACCGGCCCAGAATCTGTACCGCCACTTGCAGGCGGTTCTTGTCGTAATTCACGCTCTCCACCAAGCCGGTGAAGTCGTTGAACGGGCCGTCCGTAACACGGACCATTTCACCCGCCTCAAACAGCACCTTCGGCTTCGGCTTCTCGGCGCCTTCCTCGACGCGCTGGAGAATGGTGTTGGCCTCACGCTCGGTGATGGCCGCAGGACGGTCCGGCGTGCCGCCGATAAACCCCAGCACCTTCGGGAGTTCCCGCACCAAGTGCCAGGACTCCTCGTCCATCTCCATCTGCACGAGCACGTAGCCCGGGAAGAACTTGCGGTCGCTCTTGCGCTGCTTGGCGTTCTTGACCTCAACCACCTCTTCAGTGGGCACGAGAACCTTGCCAAACTTGTGCTCGAGCCCGAGTTGCTTCACCCGGTCTTCAATTGCATCACGCACCTTATGCTCGAAGTTCGAGTAGGCGTGAACGACATACCAGCGCAGTGCCATGAGTTCCGATTCCCTATGCGGTTAGCGGGCTTCAGCCCTGACCGAGCAACTTGCTGGTGACAAAGCCGAGGCCAAGATCTACCAGCCAGAAGAACACCGCCATGACGACCACGAAAGCAAACACCAGCAGCGTGGTCTGGCGGGTCTCGGGGACCGTCGGCCAAACCATTTTGCGCAGTTCCACACGGGCACCAACGACGAACCCCGCCAAGGCACGCGCATAGGCCGAGGTGGCGAACGCCACGACGCCCAGCACGAGACCGCCGACGAACATGAGCCAACGCAACGGTGCCGCCTGCGCCGGGAACGCGTAGAACGCGACCACACCGGCGAGCGCCAGCACGCCGGCCAAAATGGCCTTGGCGAGATCTGCTCCCGCTGGGCGGGCTTCGGCTTGGTCTGTCATGTCCTACCTTCGTCCTTGCGCTGCGAATTCACTGGAGGCGACCGGAGACCGGCTGGCAGGCCAGGAGGGAATCGAACCCCCAACCTGCGGTTTTGGAGACCGCCGCTCTGCCAATTGAGCTACTGGCCTGCGGATCTCCGAACGCCCCCACGGCTCGCACCGCGGGTTCTTACTAGCTTATGGCGCCCCTTGCGGGGCACCCCGGGTGCCTTGGACTCCCGGATCAGGCGACAATCTTCGAGACGACGCCGGCGCCGACGGTCTTGCCACCTTCACGGATGGCGAAGCGCAGGCCTTCTTCCATCGCGATGGGCGAGATGAGGTCAACGACGAACTTGATGTTGTCGC
>Ga0164294_10002688_pt1 | contig 15930 bp, 11 predicted proteins | sample GEODES005metaG_FD_111479 | JGI IMG/M metagenome (GOLD analysis project Ga0164294, IMG submission 111479) | Oligotrophic lake water microbial communities from Sparkling Lake, Wisconsin, USA - GEODES005 metaG | ecosystem: Environmental > Aquatic > Freshwater > Lake | place: USA: Sparkling Lake...
CGGCAGCGGCGGGGGCAGCGGCGGGCGGTGGCGGGGCCGGCCGCGCCACCGGCGGCGTCACGGCCGCGCGGGTGGCCGGGGTCGGCGTGGCCTTGGGCAGCACGCCGCGCAAATCGCGCAGCTCGTGGGGGACAGGCTCACGCTCGTCCTTGGTGGTGGCCGGCGCCCAGAGGCTGCGCGGCACGACGATGTTGCCGGTCGGCCGCTCAAAGGTGTCGTAGAGCGGATCGAGGCCGGTGGCGCGGCCCTGGGCCGAGGGGGCCCGGTGCAGGCCGGTGTGGCGCTCGGGGCGGGGGCGCACGCCGGGCAGGGTGTTCTCGACGTTTTCCAGCACCTTCGCCGGGCTGGTGCGGTTCGGCATCAGGATGCCGGAGGCGGAGGGGTCCTCAGGCTGGGCCGGGCTGGGCGTGGAGCCGCGGACGGGCTCGCTCACCCGCGGGAAGAGGGGCGCGCCGACGCGATCCTCAGCGGGGGTGGGCGGCAGGGTCGGCTTGCGGGGCCCCGGGGCGGCCGGCTCGGCGCGGTTGGGGCTGCGCGGACGGCCGCTCAGGAACTCGATCTTGGAGCGCACGGGCACGAAGGGCTCGGGCTCCAGCCCCTCGGGGGCCTCGGCGGGCTCGTCCACGGCGTCGAAGTCGGGGATGGGGCTCATCTGGGTGCGGTCGCGATCGAGGATCGCCTTGCGACCGCCAAAGCCCTCGTCGCTGTCTTCGCCCTCGTCGCCGCCCACGAAGACGTCGTCTTCTCCTTCATAGGTGGTGACGCGATCGTTGTTGTAGCGCTCCATCTCCACGCGCTTGAGCGTGGGGCTGCGCTTCTCGGTGATCTGCACGGCGGCGGCGCGGTAGCCGCTGTCGGCCCGGGCGCCTTCTTCCATGAAGAAGCCCCAGACGCCGGTGCGCTCGGCGGCAGCCTCCTCTTCTTCCTCGGCCTCCATGGCCTCCAGCCCGTCGGCGGCCCCCTCGGGGGCCTCGCCGGCTTCGATGTCTTCGTCGGGGCCGCTGGCGGCGCCGAAGAGCTCGTCGATGTCGCTGGGATCGGGGAACATGCGCCGGGTGATGGCCGACGCGCGGGCCTTGCCCAATTGCTCCTGGGTGAGGACCGCGGCCCAGACGGGGTCTTCTTCGGTGACGGGGGTGGCCGGGGCCGTGTCCACGGTCCAGTCGCCGCTCGACTCTTCGGTGTCTTCGGCTTCGGGCGGGTCCACCGCGGCAAAGCCGCTGGCGGTGGGACGGGGTCGGGCGGCGCGGGGCTCGGGCTCGGCGGCGACGGGCTCGGGCTCTGCGGCAACGGGCTCGGGCTCTGCGGCGACGGGCTCGGGCTCTGCGGCGACGGGTTCGGGCTCTGCGGCGACGGGCTCGGGCTCGGGCTCTGCGGCGACGGGTTCGGGCTCTGCGGCGACCGGCTCGGGCGCAGCCTCCTCGGCGACGGGCTCCGCAGCGACCGGCTCGACTTCGGCGGGCGCGGTGGCGGCCTCCACCGATGGCTCCTCTTCGGGCAGCAGCGGCGGGATCGACGGGTTGGCCCCGCTCGGCGCGGCGCCGTCGAGGCGGATCGCCGGATCGGCCTGGGGGCGACGGGTGATGCTGGCGATGCGCGTGGTGCGCGGCCGATCGGCCATCGGCGTGGCCCGCACGCGGGGGATGGTGACTTCGCACCAGTCCGAGGTCCGCGGCTCCTCGCGCTCCTTGCGGGTGCGCTCGATGGTGGCCTCCACCTCGGCGGCGGCGGGGCGCTCCGCCGGATCAAAGGCCATCATGCGGCCGATGAGCTCGACCAATACGGGGTCGTTGGCGATCTCCCCCACCATCTCGGTGACGATCGCGACGAGGACCCCGTGTTCGTCGGCGGTGCGCCCCGCGGCGTCGGGGGCCATCCCGGTGATGGCGTGGCAGAGCATCGCGCCCAGGCTGTAGACGTCGGCGGCGTGGCTGAGCGCGCCGTCGAGCACCTCTGGCGCCGAGTAGATCGGGTCGCGCTCCTCCACCGGCGGCGCGGTCACGCTCGACCAGAGCCCAAAGACCCGCACCTGACCGCTGCGGGCGACCCAAACATGGGCCGGAGACAGGGCGCCGTGCAGCAGACCCAGCGCCTGGAGGCGGCCGCTGGGCACGCGATCCCAGGCGGCGCTCAGGCCCCGGGCGACCTTGCGCATGAGCTCCAAGGTCACCCGCACGGGCATGCCTTGGACGCGAAGCACGCGGTCGAGCGGGAGGCCGTCGATGGGCTCAAAGACGAGCTGCGGCGCGTCGCCCTGGGCGACCAGCTCGATCGGCCGCCCCACAAAGGGGTGCCGCACATCGGCGGCCCGCGCCATCTGGGCCCGCACGGTGGCCAGGGTGTCGGCGTCGGTCTCCCGCAGGTGACAGAGCAGCACCTCGCTGCTGGTGCTGAGGTCGACAGCCCGAGACCAGGACCCGTAGGGGCCCTCGCCCAGCTTCTCAAGGAGTCGAAAGTCGCGCTGAGGCACGGGTCACCAGGTCCCGACGAAGAAGGCCGCCGCGCAGCTCGCGCCGGCCACCGCGCCCACACCGAGCGAGAGCCCGGCGAGCGTGTTGGTCTGCCGCTGCAAGGTCGCCAGCTCGTCATTCGGCGTGGACAGGTCAAAGAACTGCGATTCGCGCTGCGCCGCCGCGAGGTAGAGGCCCCCCGCCGCCAGGGCCGAGACGCCAGCCGTGGCCAACAAGGGCTTGTTGACCCGCGCCCCGTCGTCGGCGGGCGGGCGCGCGGGCCGCGGCTCGGGGCGGCTCGAACGCGCGATCAGGGAGGGGGCGCCGGTGGTGTAGGCGGGGGGCGCCTGCCCAGGCGGGACCAGCGTAGTGGAGACCACGCCGCCATCGGCGTTCATGACCTGGATGATGTAGGGCCGGTCGGTGGGGCGGGTCTCGGCGGCGCGGCCGTCGATCTGCACCCAGCCGCGCGAGGGCGCGCCCAAGGGCAGGGTCGGCCCGGGCGGCTGGGTGAGGGCCTCTTCAAACCAAAGGCGCATGGGGTGGCCAGCGGGGGCGACGGAGTCGGACAGGACGTAGCCGGGGGCCACGGCAAGGAGACCGCGGAAGTAGGTGACGCCGGCCGCCCGGTCGCGGTCGACGAAGGCGCCAAGGGCCTGCATCCGGTAGAGCGCGGCGACCTGGGCTGAGCCGAGGGGATCTTGCAGACAGGACAGGGCCGATAGGGCCTCGGACCGAGCCGCGTGGAAGGCGGTCAGGTCCATGTCGTTGTAGGCGCCGTCGGCCGTGGAGATGGTTTGCGTGAAGGTGCGCACATCCACCGGCGCTGGGCAGGCAGCCTCGGACTGTCCGAGGGCCGTGAGGAGAATCGCAACAAAGACAGTCACTGCCCACCTCCAAGCTTGAGTGCGGCGGAGCCTGCGTCGGCGGCCTGGCCATCGGCGCGGGGCGAGGTGATGAGGAGGTCGGTGGCCCCATCGAGGTTGACGTCGGCGCCGGCGAGGGCGTAGCCGCTGGCGTCACCGGCGCTGGCACCCGAGAAGAGGGCGTCGGCGTCGCTCAGGCTGAGCCCGCCGGCGACCGGACCGTAGAAGAGCGCCGCCGAGCCGGTCATGGTCTCGCCGTCGCCCTGGGCGCCGAGGAGGAAGTCGAGCGCGCCATCGGCGTTGACGTCGCCCACGATGCTGAGCGAGCGACCCACCCGATCGTCGGCGACGAGGCCGGCGATGCGCGCCGCCGAGGCCGACAGGCTGGTGCTGCCCACCACCGGCCCATGCACAAGGTAGGCAGCGCCTGCCTCGTCGTCTTCACCCGGCGCGCCGACCAGCACATCGTCGAAGCCATCGCCGTTGAGGTCCCCACCGCCGGCCACCGCAAAGCCGGCCCAGGCGAGCAGCTCGGCGCCGACCAGCACGTCGCTGATGTCGGCCACCGACAAGCTGCCCGCGCCGGGGGTGCTCAAGATGTAGACCGTGCCCGCGTCGTTGCCGATGGGGTCGTCGCGGTCGGCCGAGACGAGGACCTCGTGCAGGCCGTCGCCGTCCATGTCGCCCGCGTCGGCCAGGGCGTAGCCCAGACGATCGGCCGCGGTGGCGCCGCTGAGCACGAGGTCGGCGCTGGACAGGCTGCCGCCGGCCAGAATGGGGCCGTACTGCAGATAGGCCACGCCGGCCGCGCTCGAAGACTTGTAGGCGCCCGCGAGCACCTCGCCCAGGCCGTCGCCATCGACATCGCCGACCGCCGCCACCGCGCAGCCGGCCAGATCGCCGTTGCTGAGGCCGGTCCAGACCTGACCGAGGTCGCTCACATCGCTGGCGCCAACCCCCAGGAGCGGCCCCGGAACCACCCACACCGCGCCCGGGCGGATGGCGCCGTTGGCGCGGGTGGGCGCCCCCAACACGAGATCGAGCGCGCCGTCGCCGGTGAGGTCGACGCCGCCGCTGATGGCGTAGCCAAGCTGGCTGTTGGCGCTGTCGCCGTGCACGATGCGGTGGCTCAGCTCGTCGAGGTCGACCGTGCCCAGGTCGCCCCCGGTGAGGAGGTAGACGGCACCGGCGTCGGTGAAGCCCTGGTTGCTCTTGTGGGCCGCCAACAGCAGGTCGGGCGCGCCGTCGCCGCTCTGGTCACCCGCCGCGGCGGCGGCCCAGCCAGCCCAGTCGAGGTTGGCCTCGCCCCGCAGCACCCCGTCGGCGGCGGCGAGGGCGTAGGCGCCGGACAGCTCGCAGGCGTTGGGGCTGCCGTCGCAGTCATTGTCCTGGCCGTCGTTGCAGACCTCGGCCGCGCCCGGGAAGGTGGTGGCGACGGTGTCATCGCAGTCGCCGTCGGTGGGGGCCTCAAAGCCGGGGGCCGGCGCACACCGGCAGAGGGGTTCGCCCTCGCCGAACCCGTCGCCATCGGTGTCTTCGTACCAGGGCTGGCACTCGGCCACCCCCTCGCCGTCGGTGAGGCCGTCGCAGTTGTCATCGTAGACGGTGGCGCAGGTCTCCAGGGCCTCGGGGTTCACGTCGGCGTCGGCGTCGTCGCAGTCCCCCGCCGCTTCGACGGCCCCTGGCGGCGGCTCGCAGGAGACCACCTCGGCGGCCGGGTCGCCGAAGCCATCGCTGTCGCCATCGGTGTAGTAGGGGCGCGCCTCGGTCACGCTGGGGTCGTTGTCATTGCAGTCGGCGCTGTTGGTGACGGTGCCCGCGGGCTGCTCGCAGTCGCGCACGACGTTGGTGGAATCACCGTAGCCATCGCCGTCGGCGTCGCTCCAAAAGGTGAGCTTGTCCGCCTCTTCGCAGTCATCTGGATTGGGGACGCCGGTGTCATCGTTGGGGTCGACGCCCGCATCCCCGCCCTCGCCCTTGTCGATGCGGGAGGCGAGCTCGGTGTCGGTGATGAACACGCAGCCAGGTGCGAGGAGGAGGAAAAGGAGCGTTCTCATCGGTCTTCACAAGGGCACGGCGAGGGTGGTTCCGGGGGGGCCTGTGCGTGCGGCAAGATGGGCCCTTGAACAATGTAGCGCGTTGGTCAACCAGCTGTAAAAAGCGCGCAACACAAACCGCTAGGAGGATGGGCTACGCTGCCCCGCTTCCCCAAAAACGGCGGCCGGATCAAGGAGGATCTGCCCGAAGTGGTGGAGGATCCGGCCGGCCATCACCCCGTCAAAGAGCCGGTGATCAAAGACGTAAACGATCGGTAACACCGGTCGCACGGCGGGCTGCCCGGCGTGGGGCACCACCTCGTCTTGCACGGGGAGCACGCCCCAGACGCTGCCGACGTGGCCAAGGCGCTGAGGCAAGGCCAGCGCCCCGCCGCGCAGCCAGATGCCGGGCGGCATCCGAACGGCGGCGCCGGGGTTGGTGACCCCCGTCGTGGCCGGCACCATCGCGTAGAGCCGGTCGGCCACCGCCGGGACCTTTCGCAGCCCTTCCACCAGATCCAACCCTGCCCAGAGCGGGCCATCGGGCAGGTGATCAAAGGCAGAGAGCAGCAACCGGAAGACCGGGTTTCCCACCGTGTCGCTGCGCTCGGCGGCGAAGAGCCGGTCGGAGGCCTCGGCCAGAGCGACGAGGCTGAGGCCCTCGGCTTGGGTGAGCACGGCCATCGACAGCTCGCGCTGGCTGGGGGCGCCCGACTCCAGCAGGCTCACCGGCATGGCGAGGCCGATCTGGGTCTCGCGCACGATCCGCCGGCCTACGATGCGGGCGTTGGCCATCGGAAAGGCGCGCTGCACGTTGATCACCGCGGCGGCGACGAGGTGCTGGAGCGTGATCTTGCGGCCTGCCAGGGCCGAGCAGCGCCGCAGGTAGGCCCGCGCCTCGGTGATGTCCACCACAAAGCTGGTGGACAGGTAGGGCATCGCGGGCGGCTGGAACCACCAGAGCAGGCCCCGGCGAATGGCGCTCGGCCGGCGGTGGGCATCTTCAAGCATGGGGGCTCCGACAGGCCCCCCGCCTAACGCCCCTACCCGGGGAGGTAGCAGTAGTCTGGGTAGACCTCGGGCAGCGCCGTGGCGTAGGGCTCGGGGCTGAGGCCCTGGGGGTGATCGGCAAAGAACTGGAAGGTGAAGGGCCAGAAGCTGGCGTCGAGCTCGTGGCCCATGCCGTGGTCGCAGGCGGCGACGAAGCTGCCGTTGGCCTGCAGCATCTCGATCATCTCCAAGGCCCAGGTGTTGAAGTTCTGCTCGTAGGCGGTGTCGTCGACGCCGCCCCACAGGACCTCCACGGGGATGGGCGTGGCGTCATCGGGGAATTCGGCGCTGATGCCGCCCGAGAAGGGGGCGGCGGCGGCGAGCACGGCCGAGCGCTGGGCGATGAGCAGGCCGGTGAACAGGCCGCCGTTGCTCATCCCGGCCGTGTAGATGCGGCTGCTGTCGAGGTTCCAGGAGGTGCCGGCGCAGGTGAGGATGTCGTCGAAGAGCACGAGGTCCATGTTGGTGTCTTCGCCGGTGAAGACGTCCCAGAGCACCACGCCGCCGCTCTCCATCGCCTGGGAGGAGACCAGGATCATGCCGGCGGAGTCGGCGTAGGCGCGGGCCTGGCCGGGCGCGTCGAGCATGTCGCCGGCGGCGCCGCCGATGCCATGCCAGAGGAAGACGATGGGCCAGGACCGATCGGCGCTGTAGTCGCTGGGCAGCACCACCTCGAAGCTGCGAGACGCGCCGCCCGAGGGGAAGCCGGTGTTCACGCCGTCGGTGAGGGTGGGGCAGTCGGCGGCCTCGATGCGGGGCAGGGTCTCGCCGCCGGTGGTGTCGCAGCTGTCGGGCGCCCCCATCGCCCGGTCTTCCCAGGGGATGGCGCCGAAGGTGCTGCCGGCGAGGTCGAGCTCGAAGGTGACGATCTGCCCGCTGAGCTCGCCGCAGAAGAACTCGGGGCCCGTCGCGCTGCCGGTCAGCACCGCGGCGACCTCCACCGCGCTGCTGGTGGGCGAGTAGGCGGCCGGCAGCTCGAAATTGGGCAGCGTGATCGCGAAGCTGCCGTCGGCGTTGACGGGTACATCGGTGGCGGTGGTGAGAACATCGCTCACCGCTTCGCCGTCGGTGGCCCGCAGCGAGAAGCTGGCGAGGCTGCGGTTGCCGGCGCCATCGACCACCGCCTCGACCTCGGCCTGGAAGGGGATCACGAGCCCACCCACCGCGGAGACCGAGAAGCCAAGCAGGTAGGAGCCGTTGGGCAGGTCTTCGGCCGGGCTGACCTCGCCGCCGCCGTCATCGCCGCCGTCCTCCCCGCCGTCTGCGCCATCGGTGGCGGCGGTGTCGTCGCCGAGGTCGGACCAGTCCTCTTTGATGGTCTTTTCTTGTTGGCAGGCCAGCAGGAGAAGGAGCGGTAGAGAGCGGGTCAGGGTCATGCGAAACCTCCGACCTCACGTCTATCCCGATCTCACCGACCCTCCCCTGCGTCACTTGCGCCGCAAGGTCACCGAGCCGGGCTCACCGGGGCTCTTTTCGAGGGCGGTGACCACCCAGGTGGCGCCGCGCACCGCAACCTCGGAGCCCTCCCCGACGAAGACGCCGACGGCGCCGTCGATCGCGAGGCTGCAGATGAGGCCGTTGGCGGCGCTGCCGTCGGCCTTGGTGTAGGCGCCGCGGGTCATGTTGCCCATGCCCACGCGCACGCCGTCGAGGTCGCCGACCGTGGTCTCTTCGATGTTCTCGGTCATCGGGGGGGTCGCTCCAGGAGGTGCGGTCGCCAGCACCCCCGCGAGGAGGAGCCAGGGAGCGGCCATCAGCCGTTCACGCGGATGCTGCGGTAGAACTTCTTGAAGTCTTCGACCGACAGGTTGTCGACGTGGTTGCTGCCCCAGGGGTTTTGCAGGTTGATCGTCCCCTTGTCCATGTCAACCGAGACGGGGGCGTAGGCGTGGTTCCAGTAGACGTTCTTGGCGTTGGCCTGCTGGGTGAGCGCCGGGTCGGTGGCCAGGTCGCGGCTGTCCACCGTGATGGGCTTCTTGGCTTCGAGGGCGGCGGCGATGGTGAGGAGGATGTCGTCACCCGCCATCGAGTCGGTGGCCTGGTAGCTCTCGTTCTTGCCGGTGAGCAGCTCGGTGGCGCCGGCGAAGTTGAAGCCATCCTTGGCGATGTTGCCGCCGCTGATCTTGTCGTAGCTCTGCTTGTGCTGGGCGACGGTCTTCTCGATGAGCGCGCTCCACAGCTCGGTTTGGCCGTCGGTGCCCACGTCGCCGGTGTTGGCGTAGAGCGGCGTGGTGCTGCCCGGGCCCTTCACGGGCAGGCGGGCGTCGATGGTCTTGGTGACCGGGGTGGGGCGGCTGTAGGGCGACTTGCGCAGGTACAAGGTGACATCGAAGGTGCCGTCCTTGTTGTCCTTGATCAGCTTCTGGATGGCGTCGGGGTTGGCGCGGGCCACGCCGGCCATGCCGGCCATCAGGTAGCAGTCGCCGAGCCCGCCCTGGCGCACGTCATTGGGGTCGACCGCGGCCTTGTCGCCGGCGCCCTGCACAAAGGAGGTGCCCTTCTTGAAGTCTTCGTAGGGGCTGCCGGCGTGCTTCTCGCGCAAGGCGGGAAGACCGGCCTTCTGGTTCATCCGGCCGTCGTTGCTGGGGGCGGCGACCTTGTCTTCGGGGCCCTCGGCGAACTTGTACTTGTTGGGGTCTTCTTTGCCGGCCATCGCGGCGCCGAAGAGATCGACGGCGGGGCCCTTTTCGGCCTTGGCCGGCGCGAGGGCGGTGGCGACGGCGCTGTTGCCAAGGGCGGCCTGGAGATCAACGGCGGCGCCCTGGCTCTTGGGGGCCTCCACCGCGGGGGCGGCGACCTGGCTGGCCGAAGCGGGCTTGCTGCCGCCGCGACCGCGCGCGCCGGGCTTCTGCTGGGTCTGACGTTGGGCCAAGGAGCCGGCCATAGGGCCTCCAGAGGTTCGCGAGGGGGCGCCCCTGCCGAGGGGAGCGCGGGGCGCCATCGCCTCCTACCGAGGCGTACAACGCTTGAGACCACCCCGGCAACTTAGCGTGATGGGGCCGTCGGGCGCGATGGTGACCGAGCCAGCGGTCACCGTATCTTCACCGAAGGTCGCCCGGATGAGGTAGGCCCCCGGCGGCACCTGCGCGGGAAGCACGTGATGACCGCCGTCTCCGTCGAGGATCACGCTGGCGGCGTCGCCGGTGACCCCTACCCGCACCAGGGCGCTGCGGGGCGGCGGGGGCGGCGCCTCCTCGGGCTCCTCGGCCTCCTCGGCCTCCTCGGCCTCGTCCGGCTCCTCTTCGGGCGGCGGCGGGGCGGTGCGCGGGCTTGGGGCGGTGGTGGCCCCCTTTGGAGCGGAGGCCGCCGGGGCCTCGACCGGAGCGGCTGGCGCGGGCGTCTCGACGACAACGGGCGCGGGGGGCGGATCGGCGGGCGCGGGCGCCGGCTCCACCGGGGCCTCCACCGCGACCTCCGGCGGCGCCTCGGGTTCCCGGCCGTGTCGGAGGGCAGCGATCACCAGCAGGCCCAACACCACCACGGCGAGCCCGCTGATCGCCGCGGCGATGCCGCCCAGCAGCCAATGCTGCCAGCGCGGCACGCCGGGCCCCTCGTCGGGGTGCTCGCTCATCGCCAGACCGCCCGTGGGGCCCGGAAGGAGAGCGGCGAAGCGGCGATGGGAGGCGGGAGGCGGCTCAGGGTCGTGCTCGGGGTTGGGAGGGCGGGGCGCGGCCCCTGCGCGGATCCGCCGTCCAACGTTATCATGGCGGGCCGCTGGCCTTCCAGACCGAGGGCCGCGCGGGGTCTCCGTGCTGCAACACCGCGCTGCCTGCTTCGCTCTGCTCCTCGCCGGCTGCGCTGGCGACAAGGGCGGCCCTGCCGCTGCCCCTCCCCTGGGCGATCCGGTCGACCTGCTCGCCCGCATCGACCCCAAGATCGGCACGGGCGGCATCGGCTTCGCCGTCGGCAGCGGCTACCCGGGCGCGGCGGCGCCGATGGCTTTGGTGCGCCTCAGCCCCGACACCGCCGATCGCAACGGGGCCTCCTTCGGCGCCTACCGGGGCGGCGGCTACCACGCCGACGACGTCTACATCCAAGGCTTCTCCCACCTGCACCTGAGCGGCGTGGGCCTCACCGACTATGGGCTCATCGCCTTGATGCCGCGCGACGGCATGAGCGAGGCCAACACCACCGAAGCGGGCTACCGCGCGCCCTTCTCGCATGCGGAGTCCACGGCCACAGCGGGGCGCTACGCGGTGACCCTGCGAGAGCCCGACATTGGGGTGGAGCTGTCGGCCACCGACCACACCGGCCTGCACCGCTACCGCTTTGGCGCCGAGGTGGCGGAGCCCACCGTGCTGATCGACCTGGGCCACGTGATGGACGGCAGCCGGGTGATCGCCGCCAGCCTCACGATCGACCCGGCGACCGGCCTCGTGCGCGGCGCCCTGCGCGAAGATGGCGCGATGGCGCGGACCCCCTTCACGGTGTGGTTCACCGCTCGCTTCTCGCCGCCGCCGGTGGAGGTCGGCGTCTGGGATCCCGATGGGTACAGGCCGGGAGACACCGAGGCCGGCGGCCTCGCCCCGCTCACCCTCGACGGTCAGCCGATGGAGGGCACCCGGGTGGGGGCCTGGCTGCGCTTCGACGCCCACGAGGTCAATGCCCAGGTGGCGCTCAGCCTCACCGACGCTGCCGGGGCCGACGCCAACCTCGCCGCCCAAAGCCTTGACTCCGTCGACGCGGCGGCCGAACAGACCGCAGCGGCCTGGGCCGACTGGCTCTCGCCGATCCGCGTCTGGGGCGGCACCGAGGTCGATCAGATCAAGCTGGCCACCGCGCTGTACAAGTGCCTGCTGATGCCCCACGCCACCCAGGACGTCGACGGGCGCTACCGCGGCTTTGACGCCCAGGTGCACCACCTCGACCGCGGGCGCTACACCACCGATCTGTCCATGTGGGACACCTACCGCACCACCCACCCGCTCTACACCTTGCTGTGGCCCGAGGCCCACCGCTGGATCCTGCGCTCGCTGGCCCGGATGTCCGAGCAGGGCGGCGCCTTGCCCAAGTGGCCGCTGGCCCTGTGGGATGGCGGCTTCATGGTGGGCTCGCCGGCGCATGTGGTCATCGGCGAGGCGGTGGCCAAGGGCCTCGATGACGTCGACGAGGCCGTGCTCTTCGCCATGGCGGCCGACATGGCGCTGGGCCGCATCGAGGCGCCCTACGGCGCCCGGCCCGATGTCTCTGTCTACGACACCTACGGCTACTACCCCTCTGACCTCGTCGGCACCTCGGTCTCCTGGACCCAGGAGGTCGCCCTGGCCGACTACGCCTTGGCCCTCGGCGGCGAGGGCTGGCTCTCCGCCGAAGATCAGGCCCGCCTCGCCGAGCGGGCTCACGCCTGGAAGCCGCTCTACGACGCCGAGCTCGGCTACTTCCACGCCCGCGACTCCGCCGGGGTCTTCCAGCCCCTCAACTCCACCACCGCCTGGGGCGACGAGTTCTCCGAAGGCAACGCCGAGCAGTACCGCTGGCTCGTGCCCCACGATCCCGAAGGCCTCGCCGAGATCATGGGGGGAGAAGACATCGCCCTGCAGCGCCTCGACGCCTTCTTCGAGGCCTCTCTCGACGCCGAGAAGAGCGATGTGCGCGGCATCCCCAAGCCCTTCTACTGGGCCGGCAATGAGCATGACCTCCAGGTGCCCTTTTTGTTCAGCGCCTGGGGGCAACGCGAACAGACAGCCCGCTGGGCCGGATGGGCGCTCGACACCTTCTACGGCACCGGCGCCGACGGCTATCCCGGCAATGATGACGGCGGCGCGATGGCCGCCTGGGTGGTCTGGACGGTGATCGGTCTGTACCCGATGGCCGGCACCGATCGCTATTTCCTGGGCGAGCCGCGCTTCTCGCGGGTGGAGCTCGATCTGCCCGACGGCACCTTTGTGATCGAGCGCAGCGGCACCGGCCCGGTGCGCCGGGTGGAGCTTGACGGCGAGGCCCTGCCCGATGAGAGCCTCCGCCACGACCAGCTCCGCGGCGGGTCGGTGCTGCACTTCGTCGGGAGCGCGCCTTGAGCCTGACCGATCACCCCGCGTGGCCCCACCTCCGGGCGGCCTTTGTCGCCTTTCACCTCCTCGCGGTGGGCATCGCCTCGGTGCCGGCGCCCGAGGGCGGCATGATCCGCTCGGCCTGGAGCGATCCCTCGGTGGTGACCGAGTTTCGGAGCTGGACGCGGCGCCTCAACAACATGGGCATCGCCATCACCCAGGCGGAGTTCGAAGACCTGCTCTGGGACTTCGGCACCCAGTACATGAGCGCCCGAAAGGTCGTGCTGGCGCCCTTCACGCCCTACTACCGGGCGGCCGGCACCCGTCAGAGCTGGCGGATGTTCGTCTCGGCCCAGCACCACCCCTCCCGCCTCTTCATCGAGGTGCAGGAGGGCAGCGAGTGGCGCCTCGTCTACGAGCAGAACACGCCGGAAGCGACGTGGATGAAGGGCTTCTTGGAGCATGACCGGGTGCGGTCGGCCACCTTTCGCTATTCCTGGAAGCCCTACGCCGGGGCCTACAAGAATTTCGGCCGCTGGCTGGCCGAGGTCGCCGCCGAGGACTTTCCCGACGCGGTGGCGATGCGCACCCGCTGGTACCGCGCCCAGACCCCGAGCCCCGAACAGGTGCTGGCGGGCGAGCTCCCCGAGGGCACCTTCCACTCCCAGCAGGTCTATCCCCTGGCGCCCATCCGGGCGGAATGGGAGGCGGAATGAGCCGCTGGAGCCGCTGGGTCGGCCTGCTCGACCGCCGAGAGCCGGCTGTGGCCCTGGCGATGTACCGGATCGCCATCGGATCCTGCCTGCTCTACGCCGTGGGGACCGTCTGGGCCGGCGGGCTGGTCGAGGCCATCTGGATGGACATCCCCTACGGGGGCTACCGAAACGTCGGCAACGAGGCCTGGCTGGTCGAGCTCGCCGGCGGCGCCTCGCCCGAGGTGGTCTGGCCGCTGGTGATCGGCAGCGTGGTGGCCGGGCTCGCCATCGTGCTGGGGGTCGGCGGGCGGCTGCCGGCCCTCGTCGGCCTGCTCGCCTTTCAGAACCTCGGCCGCATCAACGGTCACTGCGGCGGCTCCTACGATCCGCTGATGACCAACGCCCTGTGGCTGCTCTTTCTCTCGGACTCCACCGCCACCTTCTCCGTTGACGCCTGGCGGCGCGGCGCCTTGTGGTCGGGGGCGCAGGTCCCCGCCTGGCCGCGCTGGCTGATGATGGTGCAGCTGGTCCTACTCTACGCCAGCAGCGGCGTGCACAAGGTCAGCGCCGACTGGGTGCCCGGGGGCGACTTCTCCGCCCTGTACTACATCCTCCAGCAGCCGAGCTGGCAGCGCATCCCGATGGACTGGCTGGCTCCCTACTTTCCGATCACCCAGGTCATGACCGCCTCGGTCTGGCTCTTTGAGGTGGGGTCGCCGTTGTTGTGGCTGGCCTTCTGGTACCGCCACACCCGCAGCCGCCCGGGATGGCTGCGCGCCACCTTCAACCGCGTGGACTGGCGCCTGCTCTTCGCGATCTTCGGGCTGTCGATGCACGTCGGCATCTTCGCCCTCATGGAGGTGGGGCCCTTCTCCTGGATCTCGATGAGCCTGTACATCTCGCTCTTCTCAGGGGACGAGTGGGCCCGCGCCCTCGGCGGCCGGGGCAGCGAGGCAGCGCCAGCCGGCCAGCCCCAGGGCCAGCCAGCCGCCCAGTAGACAAAGCCCCCCGATCGGCGTGATCGCGCCCAACACCCGCAGGCCGCTCAGGCACAGGGCCCACAGCGTGCCCGTAAAGATCGTCATTCCCGTCAAGGTCAGCACACCGGCCACCCGCAAGCGAGGCTCGGCCGGCCAGCGGTGGGAAGCCCCGGCGATCACCATCAGAAGCACCGCGTGAACAAGCAGATAGCGGGCGCCGGTCTCCCAGATTTGCAGATCATTCGCAGGGAGGCGCGCCGCCAGGGCGTGGGCGCCAAAGGCCCCGCCTGCCACGCCCAGAAAGCCGCCGACCGCACCCGCGGTCCAGAAGAGTCGCGCCACGCTGCACCTCACCCGGCCCCCTAATCCCGTCGGCCCCTCCCCTGGCGGGCTGCAGCGCAGAGGGATCGCAACGAGCACGTCGGGATGCGGTTCTTCGAGGTGCTTGCCCGGCCCGGGTCGATCTCGCCGCGGGGGCCTGCGCGGAAGGCCGCGCAGAAATTGCGAGGGGGATCTGCCCGCGCTAATCCCCCGAGGCTCCCAGTTCGCACGCTCGCAGGCCGCGCTGTTCTGGGGAGCTTCGCCCCTTCCCTTTGCCTCCTGATTCAATCGAGGACGTTTCGAATGCCGGTCCACGGCTCTGGTCATGGTGGAGTTGACGATCGAAACAGGAGCCACACGCCCGACCTCCGCGCCGAGTTTGCGCGGGTCGGGCATGAGCTCATCCAGGCCCAGGAGGCCCTTGCCCGCTTGATCCTCCTCGCGGGCACCGACCCCTGGCTGGAGGCCCAGGAGGCCGATCGGCAGGCCAACCTCCGCAATGAGCGGGATCGCCTGCTCGCCGAGTGGGCGCGCATCGCCCTCTCCTGGCGCCTGCGCGGCGGCCGGGTCGAGTTGGTGATGGGCGGCACGGTGGCCCCCCGCAAGCCCGAGGTCGAGGAAGATCCCGACACCGAGATGGCCACCGAGCAGGTGCCGATGCCGATGGAGGCGCGCTCGGCGCCCACCTTGGACATCAGCGGCCTCGGCGCGGTGGGGCTCTCCAACCCCTGGACCCGCATGCTGCGGCCGCGGGAGGTCGACCTCGACCTGCTGCGCGAGATCCTGGCGCCGCTCCAGGGGCTGCCCGACGACTTCTCCGACTCGGCTGGCGCCCGCGCCGAGCTGGCCATGCTGGCCGACGTCTCGGCGCCGGGCTCCACCGCCCGCTGGCTCGACGCTCCCAAGGAGGTGCAGCGCGCGCTGGTTGGCCACATCGTGGCCCGCGCGCGTCATGTCCAGGACGAGCTCGCCGAGGGCGTGCTGCTGCCCGACATGATCCCCAACCTCGACCGCATCTTCTCGCACATGACCGCCTTCTCCAAGCGCTGGCAGCCGGGCTTTGTCTTCGGCCTGATGCGGGCCCACACGCCGGTGCACAAGACCTGGCTGGCCGACGCCCGCTACTGGTGGAAGGAGCTCGACGGGCACTTCCCCGCGGCCCCCGTCTCCACGCCCGACCGCTCTCTGCAGGATCTGCAGGCCGCCGTGGAGGCCGGGGCCGAGGACGACGAGGTCACCTCCAAGGCGCTGGCCGCGCTGGAGGCCGGCATACCCGCCGAAGATCCGCGCCTCGTCAAGCTGATGCAGCCGCGGCCCCATTTGCTGAGTCGCCATGCCCGCTTCAAGCGCCTGCGCAAGGCCATTCGCGACGCCCAGGCCGATGACGAGGCCTTTGAGGTGGAGCTGAGCGGCCCCGCCGTGGCCCTGCCAGTGGAGTGGGGCGGCAAGGTGTTGGTGAGCGGCAAGCGTGTGGCCCTCGTGGGCGGCGAGCCCCAGGCTGAGGCCCAGGACCGCTTTGGTAAGGCGCTCGGCGCCACGATC
>Ga0164294_10002689_pt1 | contig 15916 bp, 20 predicted proteins | sample GEODES005metaG_FD_111479 | JGI IMG/M metagenome (GOLD analysis project Ga0164294, IMG submission 111479) | Oligotrophic lake water microbial communities from Sparkling Lake, Wisconsin, USA - GEODES005 metaG | ecosystem: Environmental > Aquatic > Freshwater > Lake | place: USA: Sparkling Lake...
CAGCAATTGCTCGGCTGGCGCACGCGCATGGCGCTGCCCGCTACTGCGCTCGAGGCGGGCGGGCGGCTGCTCGGCGAACTGTCCGCCGCCGATGCACTGGCGTCGGCGCGCGGAAAATCCGATGCCCTGGCCTGCGACGGCGCGTTTCCGCTCTATGCGATCCCCGAACGCGCGGTCGAGCACGTCCCCGCCGCGCTGGCGCTGCCCACCGCGCGCTATCGCGGCAATGCGCATGGTTACAGCGCGTTCATCACCGAGAGTTTCATCGACGAGTGCGCGCATTTTGCCGGGCGCGAGCCGATGTCGTTTCGCGTCGGCATGCTCGGCGGGCAGCCGCGTCTTGCCGCTTGCCTCACCGGCGCGGCGCGGCTGGCGATGTGGGGCGGGGGCGCCGATGCCTCCGGGCAGGGCATCGCCTGCCACCGTATGGACCTCAATGCGCCCGAAGGGCTGCGCAGCGGGTTCATCGCAGTGGTCGCCACCGCGCGCCAGGAAGCAGGCGCGGTGCGGGTCGAGCAACTTACCGCCTATGTCGATATTGGCCGGATCGTGAATGTGGATGTGGCGCGCCAACAAGTCGAAGGGGGGCTGGTGTTCGGGCTGGCGCAGGCGGTCGGCGGGTCGACGGGCTATCGGGCAGGCCTGCCCACCGCCGGGCGGCTTGCCCAGCTTGGCCTGCCGCTGCTTGCCGATTGCCCCAAAATCGATATTGCGTTTGCCGAATCGAACGAGCAACCGTTCGATCCGGGCGAGATTGCTGCGGTTGCGGTCGCCCCTGCCATCGCGAATGCGCTGTTTTCTGCCACTGGGCTCCGCTTTCGGCGGCTTCCCCTGCTTTCTGAGGGCCTGTGACACCGATGACGACTGTGATGCCATCGAAAATCGCGTTACCAGCGGAGATTGTGACACCGCCGAAAACTTCCGTGCCGACCCTTGCCCCTGCGATGGCCAAGCCTGCCGATCACCCTGTTGTCTTGACCGGCAAGATAGGGGTCCTGCTGGTCAATCTGGGCACGCCGGACGCGCCCGACACGCGCTCGGTCAAGCGCTATCTGGGCGAATTCCTGTCCGACCGCCGGGTGGTCGAGATTCCGTGGTTCATCTGGCAGCCGATCCTGCGCGGGTTCGTGCTGCGCACGCGTCCGGCCAAATCGGCGCACGCTTATGCACAGGTCTGGACCAAGGATGGTTCTCCGCTCGCAGCCAACACCGCGGCGCAGGCGAGCGCGCTCAAGGCGCGGCTGGGTGATGGCGTGGTGGTCGATTGGGCGATGCGCTACGGAAATCCTGCCGTCTCCAAGCAGCTCGATGCGCTGCTGGCGGCCGGGTGCGAGCGCATTCTCGTCGCGCCGCTCTATCCGCAATATGCCGGGGCTACCACTGCCAGTGTGCTCGATGCCATGGCCGATTGGATCAAGGCCAGCCGCCGCCTGCCCGCTTTGCGCACGCTGCCGCCGTATCACGATGATCCGCTGGCCATCGCTGCGCTGGCGCGCGATATCGCGCGCCAGCTGGAAGCGCTCGATTTTGAGCCCGAGCTGCTGCTGCTCAGCTTTCACGGCATGCCCGAGCGCACGTTGCACCTCGGCGATCCGTATCATTGCCATTGCCACAAAACGGCGCGGCTGCTGGGGCAGGCGCTGGGCGCTGCCTATCCAGCGATGCGTATCGTCACCAGCTTCCAGTCGCGCTTCGGGCGGGCCAAGTGGCTCGAACCTGCCACCGATACGGTCCTGCTCGAAGAAGCGGGCAGCGGCACCCGCCGGGTCGCGGTGGCGGCGCCTGGATTCTCTGCCGATTGCCTTGAGACGATCGAGGAACTGGGCATTCGCGGACGCGAGGATTTCATCGCAGCCGGAGGCACGCATTTTGCCGCGCTGACCTGCCTCAACGCCGGGGACGCCGGCATGGACATGCTCGAGGCGCTTGTCCGGCGCGAACTGTCAGGCTGGATCTAGCTGGATTGCGCTGTCCAGCCTTGGCCCGTCGCCGCATTCGTGGCAATGGCGGCCAACTAACCAAGGACGTTTGATGGCGAGTATCGCACCGGGCAGACCGCAGGATGTCCAGAACGAGCGCGGCAATCCGCACTGGACCAGCCCACCCAGGGCAGATGCGCTCGATCATATTCCGGGCACGGACGGCTGGCCGGTCGTGGGCACCACGATCACCCAGCTCGCCGATCCGATCGGCTTCGCCGAACGCATGGCGGCGCGGTATGGCCCGGTGTATCGCACGCGCAGCTTCGGGCGGCGCTCGGTCAATCTGGTGGGGGCAGACGCCAACGAACTGGTGCTGTTTGATCGCGAGCGCAATTTCTCGTCCGAGCAAGGCTGGGGCCCGGTGCTCAACCTGCTGTTCCCGCGCGGGTTGATGCTGCTCGATTTCGATATGCACCGGCTCGATCGCCGCGCGCTCTCCGCCGCGTTCAAGCCCGAGCCGATGCGCAACTATTGCGGCCTGCTCAATGCCGATATCGCACGCGGCACACAAAGCTGGGGCGCGGGCCCAATGGCCTTCTATCCCGCGATCAAGGCGCTCACGCTCGAGACTGCGGCAACCAGCTTTCTCGGCCTGCCACTGGGCCCCGAGGCGGACCGGCTGAACAGTGCCTTTGTCGATATGGTGCAGGCCTCGATCGCGCCGGTGCGCCGCCCGCTGCCGTTCACCGCGATGGGCAAGGGTGTTGCCGGGCGGCGGTTGATGGTCGCCTACTTCACGCAGCTGCTGCGCAAGCGGCGGGCCGATCCGGGGCAGGACATGTTCAGCCAGTTTGCGTTGGCGACCCGCGACGATGGCGCGCTGTTGCCCGAAGATCTCGTGGTCGATCACATGATCTTCCTGATGATGGCGGCGCACGATACGATCACCTCGTCGATGACCGGCCTGATCTGGCAATTGGCGCGACACCCCGAATGGCAGGAAAAACTGCGCGGCGAAGCGCGCGCCGCGGCCGGCGGCGATGCGCGGCCGCTCCCGTTCGAGGCGCTCGGGCAGATGGTCCTCACCGAAATGGCCTTCAAGGAGGCGCTGCGGATCTTGCCCCCGGTGCCCGCCACGCCGCGCCGGGCGCTGCGCGAGTTCAGCTTTGGCGGCTATCGCATTCCCGCCGGCACGGGCGTGGGGATCAGCGCGGCATCGATCCATGCAGATCCGGCGCATTGGCCAGACCCTGCGCGGTTCGATCCGCTGCGCTTCACCGCCGAGGAAATCGCCAAGCGCCACAAGTATGCCTGGGTGCCCTTCGGCGGCGGCGCGCACATGTGCCTTGGGCTGCACTTTGCCTATATGCAGGTCAAAGTGCTCGTGCACCATATCCTGACGCGCTATGAGATCAGCGCCGCCCCGGGCTATGCGCCCGCTTGGCAGGCATGGCCCATCCCCAAGCCGCGCGATGGGCTGCAAGTGCTCTTGCGGCCGCTTTTGTGAAGCGTTTTTGCCCCGGACTGCGGTTTAGCCGCACCTGCCCTGCTGAATCAGTTGACGATTCGCTGGCTCGCCGATACTAGCGCCTTCTTCCGATGGGTCAGGGTCTTCCCTGCGCCCAGCGCAATCAACTCTTGCGTTCCGTTTCTGCGGGGCGCCCAGCTTCGAGAAACAGGACAATCATGGCCAATACGCCGCAAGCCAAAAAGCGCATCCGCCGCAATGAAGCCCGCGCTGAAATCAATGGGAATCGTTTGTCGCGTATTCGCACGTTCGTGAAGAAGGTCGAGACTGCGATTGCGGGCGGCGACAAGGCGGCGGCCTCCGAAGCCTTGCTGGCGGCGCAGCCAGAGCTGGCGCGCGGCGTCGCGCGCGGTGTGCTGCACAAGAACACCGTGGCGCGTAAGATGTCGCGGCTGTCGAAGCGCGTCGGCGCGCTCTGATTCTCCAAGTCTGAGGAAGCGCATGTCGCAGGGCTGCGCGACCTTGGGCGGGGTTTGATCGTACGGATCAGGCAATGCGATTCGCGCGCCGTTTCCTTTTTCTACGCTCCTATTACAGAAACTATCCACAGGGGTCTGGCTGCGAAGCCGGGCCTCTTTTTACTTCAGCCGTGTTACGGTCTTTGTGACAAACTGCGGACGGCGCAAGTCACGGAATTCAAATGATTCGCAGCTGCCAACGTAAAAACATATACATTTCAAATACTTGATTGATTTGTGCGGCTGTCGCAGTGTCAAGGCGGTTTATTTCAGTCTTTTTGCGCTCTGCAGCTTGCGAATCTTACCCATCCGCCAATAGAGATGGTTTCCCGGCCACGACGACTTCCCTGCGATAGCAGGGACGGCGTCTAGCAGGGACTTCGAAAATCGCATGTATCGTGCGTGGAAGGCGTGAATGCGCGCTTTTCCGCGAAGGGGGAATTTTGCCTGTGGCAGGGGCTGCCACGGGCGCAAGGGGCAGGGCGGATTGGCTTGACGATGGACGAATTTGGCAACAGCGGCAGTGCGCGCGGCGCAAGCAGAAACTATTCCGATGTCTCCCACAGCAAACGCGCGCGTGAGGGGGCCGTGGTCGAAGATCAGGATGCCCTCGATCTTGCGGCAGACTGGGCTGATATCAGCCAGGGTCTCAAAAAGGACCTCGGCCCGCAACTCCACAGCCAGTGGATCAAGCCAATTCAGCTCGGCTCCTTCTGCAAGGAAACCGGCACGCTTGACCTGTTTCTGCCGACCGAATTTTCGGCCAACTGGGTGGCAGATCGGTTTGCCGATCGCTTGTCGCTCGCCTGGAAAATCGCCCGCACCGAAGTGAGTCAGGTGCGCATCACCGTCCATCCACGCCGCCGCTCCATGCCCGAACTGCGCGTTGGCAGCATCGCCGCCAACGATCACGGCGCAAGCCACGCCGCGCAGCGCCTTGCTGCGGTGCCGATGAGCGCGGATGCCTCGGTCACCGGCCTCGATCCCTCGCTTACCTTTGCCGAATTCGTCTCGGGCACCGCCAATGTGCTCGGCGTCAATGCGGCGCAGCGCATGGCCGCGCTCGAACAACCCCAGTTCTCGCCGCTCTATCTCAAGGGCTCGACCGGGCAGGGCAAGACCCACCTGCTTCACGCGATCGGCCATGCTTATGCCGCCGCGCGTCCGGGCGCACGGATCTTCTATTGCTCGGCGGAGCGGTTCATGATCGAATTCGTGCAGGCGATGCGCTCGAACGAGATGATCGAATTCAAGGCGCGCCTGCGCGGCTTCGATATGCTGCTGGTCGATGATATCCAGTTCATCATCGGCAAGTCATCGACGCAGGAGGAATTCCTTCACACCATCGATGCGCTGATGACCGCCGGAAAGCGGCTTGTCGTTGCCGCCGATCGCGCGCCGCAAGCGCTCGACGGCGTCGAACAGCGTCTGCTCTCGCGCCTCTCGATGGGGCTCGTCGCCGATATTCAGCCCGCCGACATCGAGCTGCGCCGCAAGATCCTCGAACAGCGGCTGCAGCGCTTCACCAGCTCGCAAGTGCCGCCCGATGTGATTGAGTTCCTCGCGCGCACGATCAACCGCAATGTCCGCGAACTCGTCGGCGGTCTCAATAAACTCATCGCCTTCGCGCAGCTCACTGGCCAGCCGGTCTCGCTCGCGCTCGCCGAGGAACAGCTCACCGATATCCTCTCGGCCAACCGCCGCCGCATCACGATCGACGAGATTCAGCGCACCGTCTGCCAGTTCTACCGCGTCGACCGCACCGAAATGGGCTCCAAACGCCGCGCCCGCGCGGTCGTGCGCCCGCGTCAGGTGGCGATGTACCTCGCCAAAGTGCTCACCCCGCGCTCGTACCCCGAGATCGGCCGCAAATTCGGCGGGCGCGACCATTCCACGGTGATCCACGCCGTGCGGCTGATCGAAGAGCTGCGCACCCGCGATGCGGATATGGACGGCGATGTGCGCACTTTGCTGCGCCAGCTCGAAGATTGAAAAAGGAAGGTGCGAGGGCCATTGCCCTCGCGCTCCCGGGTGTTTGGCGTATCGACGGAACCTGCGCGGCTGATCCGCGCAGCGGTTTCATCTCCCGGCTTCGCCGGGGCGCACATCGTCACGCTGGTGCACCAGTGCCCGGGAGCGCGAGGGCAATGGCCCTCGCATTTTCTTTCCTTTCTCCCTAACTCCCCAAAATGACTCCCGACCGGCTAGATCGCTTCGCCCGCCACATCGTCCTCCCTGACGTCGGCGGCGCAGGGCAGGCCACGCTTGTGAAAAGCCACGTGGTTTTGGTCGGCATGGGCGGCATTGGCAGTCCAGCGTTGCAGTATTTGGCGGGCGCGGGGGTCGGGCGATTGACTCTGATCGACGATGATGTGGTCGAAGCCTCGAACCTCCAGCGTCAGACCATTTTCACAAACGGCGACATTGGTCGTCCCAAGGCCGAGGCAGCGGCGGCGTGGCTCAGCGCCTTTGACCCGGAGCTTGCGGGCATTGCCCATGAATCCCGCCTGACGCGCGATACCGCAGGTGAGCTGATTGCCGGCGCGGACGTCGTGCTCGATGGCAGCGACAACTTCGCCACAAGGCTCGCGGTCTCCGATGCCTGCGTCGCGGCTGGCATCCCGCTCACCAGCGCGGCGCTGGGGCGGTTTCAGGGGCAGGTGGCGAACTTTGCCGGGCACCGTGCCGATCACGCCTGCTACCGTTGCTTTGTCGGCGATGCGTTCGATGCCGAGGATTGCGACTCGTGCGCCGATCAGGGCGTGCTGGGCGCGATGGTCGGGATGGTCGGCGCGTTCGGCGCGATGGCGGCGCTGCGTGTGCTGCTGGAAGGCGTCTCTACATTGGGCGATCCGCAGTGGGGTCAGGTGCACGTGCTCGATGGGCTGAAGCCGAGCCTGCGCACGATGCGGATTGCGAAGGACCCAGAATGCAACGCCTGCAGATCAGCCGCCTAGCAGTTCTTCCACCCACTGCGGCACCAGCGCGCTCGCCGCTCCCAGCCGCGTCTCGTCAAACCAGGCCGAGCCTTGCGAGCGCTCCAGATTGAGTTCCAGCGTGTCCGCCCCCAGCTCGCGCGCCAGCCGCACGAAGCCAGCGGCGGGATAGACTGCGCCCGATGTGCCGATCGAGACGAACAGGTCCGCGCGCGCCAAGGCGGCGGTGATCTCGTCCATCCGGTAGGGCACCTCGCCAAACCACACCACATCGGGGCGCAGCGCGGGCGCGCCGCAGGCCGGGCAGGGTGGCCGGTCGATCAGCGTCCCGGTCCAGCGGTGCCGTGCGTCGCAAGCGGTGCACCACACGTTGAGATGCTCGCCGTGCATGTGCAGCACGTTGAGCGCTCCGGCGCGCTCGTGCAGATCGTCGACATTCTGCGTGACGATCAGCACTTCGCCGCCGCTCTGCGCCGCCTATGCGCGGTCGAGCCGCGCCAGCGCCACGTGCGCGGCATTGGGCGCTTTGGTCTGGATCGCCGCGCGCCGCATGTCGTAAAACCGCAGCACCAGATCGGGGTCGCGGGCAAAGCCTTCGGGCGTCGCCACATCTTCCACCCGGTGCTGCTCCCACAGCCCGCCCGCGCTGCGGAAGGTATCGATTCCGCTTTCGGCCGAAACCCCCGCCCCGGTCAGGATCACGATGTTGCGATATTGGCTCATCGGGGCCATGAAGCACAACCAAGGCAGGATGAGCAATGGCACGGATAGGCATTATCGGCAGTGCAGGACGGATGGGCGCGGCGCTGCATGAGGCGATTGCCGCTGCGGGCCATGCGCTGGCGGGCGGCATCGATCAGGGCGGCGATCCGCTGGCGCTGGCGCAAGAAAGCGACGTGCTGGTCGATTTCTCTGCGCCCGGCGCGCTGGAGTTCACGCTCGATGCCGCCATCCACGCGCGCACCCCCATCGTGATCGGCACCACGGGCCTTGCCGAACGCCACCACTGGCTGATCGATGCTGCCGCCGTCAGTCTCCCCGTGTTGCAAACCGGCAATACCTCGCTCGGCGTTACCTTGCTCGCGCATCTGGTGAAGGAGGCGGCGCAGCGGTTGGGCGAGGATTGGGATATCGAAATCGCCGAGACGCATCACCGCATGAAAGTGGACGCCCCCTCGGGCACCGCGCTGCTGCTCGGTGAAGCCGCCGCCGCCGGGCGCGGGGTGCATCTGGCAAAGGAATCCGTGCGCGGCCGCGACGGGATCACCGGCGCGCGCGTGCCCGGCACCATCGGTTTTGCGAGCCTGCGCGGCGGCAGCGTCGCGGGCGATCACACGGTGCATTTTCTGGCCGACAACGAGCGGCTGAGCTTCACCCATATCGCCGAAAACCGCGCTATCTTCGCGCGCGGCGCAGTGCGGGCTGCCGAATGGCTGATCGGCCAGCCGCAGGGGCGCTACACGATGGCCGAGGTGCTCGGCCTTTGAACAAGGCGGCGATCTTCGAATTCTTCCGCCGTCTCGCCGAGGCCAATCCCGCGCCCGAAACCGAGCTGGCTTATGGCAACACCTATCAATTGCTGGTCGCGGTGGTGCTTTCGGCGCAATCGACCGACGTCGGCGTGAACAAGGCCACCCGCGCGCTGTTTCGCGCGGTGACGACCCCGGCGCAAATGGTCGAACTGGGCGAGGAAGGCCTCAAAGAGCACATCAAGACCATCGGCCTCTTCAACGCCAAGGCGAAGAACGTGATCGCGCTCTCGGAAATTCTGGTGCGCGATCACGGCGGCGAAGTGCCGCAGGACCGCGACGCCTTGGTCGCGCTCCCCGGCGTGGGCCGCAAGACCGCCAATGTGGTGATGAACTGCGCGTTCGGCGCCGAAACCTTCGCGGTCGACACGCATATCTTCAGGGTCAGCAATCGCACCGGGATGGCGAAGGGGAAAACGCCGCTCGCCGTTGAAAAGGGGCTGGAGAAGAAAGTGCCCGCGCCGTTCCGCGTCGGCTCGCACCACTGGATGATCCTGCATGGACGCTACATCTGCAAGGCGCGCACCCCCGAATGCTGGCGCTGCCCGGTGCTTGACCTTTGCGATTACAAAGCGAAAATAATGGAACCGGGGGCAAAACCGGCGACTCCAAAAGCGCCACAAGCAAAGAAGGAACGCTTGGCATGACCGCCCCATTCCGCTGCACATCGCTCGCCTGTGCCGCCGCCGTGCTCGCGCTGGCCGCCTGCACCAATCCCGCGACCAGCGGCGGCGCGCAAAGCGCCCGTAGCAGCTTGAACGGCCATGCCGCCAATCTGCCGGTGGCCACGCCCGTGGGCCCTTCGGTCAGCTGCATCCCGCTGGCCTCGGTTCGGGAAAGCCGCGTGCGCGATGACTGGACGATCGATTTCAAGGCCGGCGGCAAGCGCTGGTATCGCACCGTCCTGCCCTATCGCTGCAATGGCCTTGGCTTCGAGCGGGCGTTTTCCTACGCCACCTCGATCTCGCAGCTGTGCAGCGCCGACATCATCACCGTGTTCCCGCAAAGCGGCATTGGGGGGCCACGCGCCTCTTGCGGCCTTGGGCAGTTTCAGCCGGTTGAACTGGTCAAGTAGCGGCCTCGGCGCGAACCAGGCTTCTACTGATCCGGATCAAGATTCAGCCCCCGCCGCCCATGCTCGGGCGTATCGAACGGCGGCAGGGGCGCGCTGGCATCGGGGTCCATCGGCGGCTGGAGCATGCCTTCCCACTTGGTGATCACGGTTGTCGCCACCGCATTGCCCACCACGTTGGTCGCGGTGCGCCCCATGTCGAGGAACGTGTCGACGCCGAGCAGCAGCGCGACGCCCTCGACCGGCAGGCCGAACTGCGTCAGCGTGGCGGCGATCACCACGAGGCTGGCGCGCGGCACCCCGGCAATGCCCTTGGAGGTGATCATCAAGGTCAGCAGCATGGCGATCTGCTGTCCCGCGCTCAAGTGAATGCCATAAGCTTGCGCGATGAACAGTGTGGCAAAGCTGGTATACATCATCGAGCCATCGAGATTGAAGCTATAGCCCAGCGGCAGCACGAAGCCCGAAATCCGGCGCGGCACGCCAAACCGGTCGAGCTGCTCGAACAGCTTGGGTAGTGCCGACTCCGAGCTCGCGGTCGAAAACGCCAGCAGCAACGGCTCGCGGATATAGCGCGCCAAGAGCAGCACGCGGCTCCCGAGGAAGATCCCGCCCATCCCCAGCAGCAAGACCCACAGCAGCAACAGGCCGAAGTAGAACTCGCCGACGAACACGCCGTAAGTAATGATGATCCCGATCCCGCGCGCGGCGATCACCGAGGCCAGCGCGCCAAACACCGCGAAGGGGGCAAAGCGCATGACATAGTCGGTGATCGTCAGCATCAGCGTCGCCAGCGCCTCGGCCCCGCGCACCAGCGGCGCGCCTTCCTCGCCGATTGCCGCGAGCGCCACCCCGGCAAACAGCGAGAAGATCAGGATCTGGAGCACATTGTTCTTGGCCATCGCATCGAGCGCGCTCGTCGGGAAAACCTCGAGCACAAAGTGACGCAAGGTGAAATCGCCCGTCGCCAGCGCCTCCACCGGCGCAGCAGCGGTGAATTGCAGGCCCACGCCGGGCTGAAACAGATTGACCAGGAGCAGGCCCAGCGTGATCGAGATCAGGCTCGCGGTGATGAACCAAGCCAGCGCCCGCCCGCCGATCCGGCCCAGTGCGGCGCTGTCGCCCATGCTGGCAATGCCGGTCACCAGGGTCGCCAGAATCAGCGGGGCGATGATCATCTTGATCAGATGCAGAAACACATCGGGTAGCAGTTTGAGCGTATCGGCAATCGCCACCAGCGTGGGGTCAGCAGCCGGATAGGCGCGGTTGAGCGCGTATCCAGTGAGGATACCCGCGATCATCGCGATCACGATGTAGAGTGTCAGTCGCTTGCCCACGTCGCGCGGTTCCCCTGCTATTGCGGCAAGACTAGCGGCCCGCGAACATTAGGCAAGCTGCGCCCCGGTGAAGGCCGGGGCCTCAGGCCGGTGTGCGCCATTGCAACACGTACCGCCCTTTTTCTCCCCTCCCGCTTGCGGGAGGGGTTGGGGGTGGGCATTCCAACGCCCAATTTACCCGCACTGCGCTTGGTGCAGCAGTTTCTGGTCCGCCAGCACCAGCGCCATCATCGCCTCGACCACCGGCACCCCGCGAATGCCGACACAGGGGTCATGGCGGCCCTTGGTCAGCAGCTCGGTTGCCTCGCCTTCGCGTGTCACCGTTTCAACCGGCGTCAGGATCGAGGAGGTCGGTTTGAACGCCACGCGCACCAGCACCGGTTGCCCGGTTGAAATGCCGCCCGCGATCCCCCCCGCATGGTTGGCGAGGAATGCTGGGCCATCATGGCCGGGGCGCATCGGATCGGCATTGCTTTCGCCGGTGCCGCGCGCAGCGGCAAAGCCATCGCCGATCTCCACACCTTTTACCGCATTTATCCCCATCATCGCATGCGCCAGTTCGGCATCGAGCTTGGCATAAATCGGCGCGCCCCAACCGGCAGGCACGCCTGTGGCCGCGCATTCGACCACCGCGCCCAGCGAGGACCCGGCCTTGCGCGCTGTATCGACCAGCGCTTCCCAGCGCGCGGCGGCCTTGGCGTCGGGGCAGAAAAACGGATTGCGCCCGATCTCGGCCGCATCGAAATTGGCCATGTCGATCGCATCGCCGCCGATTTCGCTGACCCATCCGGTGATCGCCACTTCGGGGATCACCAGCCGCGCCACGCCGCCCGCCGCCACCCGCGCTGCCGTTTCGCGCGCCGAAGAGCGCCCGCCGCCGCGATAATCGCGAAAGCCGTATTTCGCGTCGTAGGCATAGTCGGCATGGCCCGGTCGATAGGCCTTGGCGACTTCCGAATAGTCCTTCGAGCGCTGATCGACGTTCTCGATCATCAGCGAAATCGGCGTCCCTGTCGTGCGCTGGACTCCATCCGGGCCGGCAAACACGCCCGAAAGGATGCGCACCGCATCGGGTTCCTGCCGCTGCGTGGTGAAGCGCGATTGACCGGGCCGCCGCGCGTCGAGGAAAGGCTGGAGATCGCTCTCGCTCAGCGCGATGCCCGGCGGGCACCCGTCAACCACCGCGCCCAGCGCGGGCCCGTGGCTTTCCCCCCAGGTGGTGAAGCGAAAGAGATGTCCGAAACTGTTGAAGCTCATGGCCGAGGGCTTAATCGCGAATGGGCGCAAATGTCCACCTTCCGGCAGTGCGCCGTGCGCGCTATCAGGCCGCCATGTTTCTCGTCGTCTTCCGCAACCGCAAGCGCGCCGACATCGACAGCGCCGCTTATGCGCTGGATGCCGATGCGATGGAGGCCCTCTCGCGCGAGCAGCCGGGCTTCATCAGCTTCAAAAGCTATGTCAGCGATGACGGCGAGGTCATCGCCCTGTCCGAATGGATCGACGAGGCCGCCGCGCTCGCCTGGCGGCGAGTGGCTTCGCACGCGCGGGTCCAGGGCAAGGGGCGTACCGAATATTACGAGAGCTACACGCTGTTTGCCGGAACGCCGAGCCGGGTTCATCATTTCAAATGGGACGAAACATGACCATCACGATCTACGGCATCCCCAATTGCGACACGGTCAAGAAGGCGCGTGCTTGGCTCGATGCGCATGCCATTGCCTATGCTTTCCATGACTACAAAAAGGCGGGTGCCGATCCGGCGCAGCTCGCACAGTGGATCGCGCAAGCCAGCCTCGACACCGTGCTCAACCGCGCCGGAACCACCTTTCGCAAGCTCGATGAAGCGCAAAAGGCCGATCTGGATACGGCAAAGGCGGTTGCCTTGATGGCCGCCCAGCCCTCGCTGATCAAGCGGCCCATAGTCGAATTTCCCGGCGGCCTGTTGATCGGGTTCAAGCCGGAAGAGTGGGCGGCAGCGCTACGTAATTAAACTCGGCCTGCGCACTACCGAATCGGCCCATCAAGTGTTACCTTAGAAATTGTGAGCAGTTTCATCCCGCATCAATTCGCCATCGCGGTCGATCCTGCCGACATCGACTTCATGGGGCACGTTAACAACGCGTCCTACCTGAAATGGGTGCAAGACGCGGTCGTCGATCATTGGCGTGCGCTCGCTCCGGCAGAGGCGATTTCCGGGCACGTCTGGGTCGCGACCAACCACAACATCACCTACCGCCGCCCTACGTTCCTCAACGATGTTGTGATCGCGCATGTGCTGCTGGAAAAGGTCCACGGCGCGCGCGCGTTCTATGAAACGATCATCAAGCGCGGCGAAGTCGTTCTGGCCGAGGTCAAATCCAGCTGGTGCTGCCTCGATGCGGTAACTTTGCGCCCGGCCCGGCTGGCGCGCGAACTGGTGGAACGGTTCGTCGCGGGCTCGCCGGCAGCCGCGGTCGACGCCTGAATTCTGTAGATTTTAGGTCAGGCCCAGCCGGTCGGCGTAGATCAGCCGCCCGCCCGAAAGGTGCCACAGCGCTTCGTTGAAATCGTCCTCACCCATCGCGAAGCAGCCGTCGCTGCGGCCCAGCTTGCCCCATTTCTCGAGCATCGCCGGATTGGCATACCATGCCTTGTGGAGCACGATCGCGCGCTCCAGCACCTTGGTATTGTCCGGATCGGCCCCGACGAGGCGAATCGAAGTGCCATACCGGCCCACATACCACTCGTTGGTCACATAGGCCCCGCGCGAGGTGGCGAGGCTGCCGACCTCGTTGGAAAACGTCTTCAAAAACCCGTCATGCTCCGGGTCCGACCCCTTGCCATGCGCGACGAGAAACGAGCGCACCGTGCCCTTTTCCAGATCGGCAAAGTGAAACCGCGGCAACGAAGATGGCAGCGAAAAATCCGCGATTCCAGCCACATCGGTGCGCCAAAGCCGACCCGACATCCGCGCCACTTGCTCGCGCGCCACGCTAAGCACCTTACGGTGCTGCTCGCTGATCGAAAAACCTTGCGCAAAAACACGGCGCGGCATGGCCAGCGCCGCCGCGCCCGCGCCCAGCCCCGCGATCATGTCGCGCCTTGTTGTTTTGCCCATGCTCATCGTTCGCGTTTTACCACCCCAGCGATGAACCTCGTCTATCCGCTTTTATGCGGATTTTACAGCCTCCGCGCCCAATTTGGCCAGCGCCGCTCCGTCCACCCGCATCACCGTCCACGCGTCCATCATTCGCGCGCCGAGCCCCCGGTAGAATCCGATGGCCGGTTCGTTCCAATCGAGCACCGACCACTCCAGCCGCGCGCAATCGCGCTCCACCGCCAGCGCCGCCAGCTTCGCCAGCAACGCCTTGCCCAGCCCGCTGCCGCGCGCTTCGGGCCGCACGAACAGGTCTTCGAGATAGATTCCCGGGCGGCCCTCGAAGGTCGAGAAATTATGAAAGAACAGCGCGAATCCCTGCGGCTTGCCATCCACTTCGCCGATCAACACTTCGGCATAAGGACGCGCTCCAAACAGCCGCTCACCCAGCACCGCGTCGTCAAAGCGCACCTCGTGCGCCAGCTGTTCATAATCGGCCAGCGCCCGGATCAGCTCGGCGATCAGCGGCAGATCGGCGGGGATGGCCGGACGTATGGAGAGCGCGCGTGTCATCGGATCATCCTGATTTCAATACCAAGTTCGAGCTTGAGCCAGTCCCGATCGGCTGACAGTATCGGCATTCCCGAGGCACGGCCAAGCGCAAGGCAGGCGCGGTCTGCCAGCGAAGCGCCCATGAAACGCGTAGGTTCGCGCAAATCGGCAGCAATTCGTGCGAGTGGCCGGTCGAACGGGACAACCGCAATCTCAAGGCGATCAAGCGCCTGCTCTGCCAGCGCGGCTTTTCCGCCTCTTGCGAGAATCCGTTGCACCACCTCGCAGAAATTCACCGATAACAGGCGGCTACCCTGCGCCAGCGGAAGCACGGCGTCGGCGCCGGGTTCATCCTGCAACAGCGCCAGCATGGCCGAGGCATCGAGAATGACGCTCATTCGTGCCCAGATTGGGGTAAAGTTTGGGACAAGGTTTCGGCCAAATCTTCAGCCCTTGCTTCGGCGCGCCGTTCGGCGATCAGTTCATCGACAAGCGAACCAGCCCCATCTCGCAGCATCGCCTTGAACTCCGCTTGGACCTCACGAACGACTTGCGCGTATGTCTTGATGACGAGACCACCGCCGCTGCGTTCGAATACGAGCGTGTCGCCGTCCTCAAACCCGAATTCACGGCGCAGATCGGCCGGAATGACCACCTTGCCGCCTTTGATAAGTTTAGCGTGATGGGACATGACCGCCTCCTTAGGTCCTAATTTTAATTCAGGACCTAATTGATTGCAAGGTCTTGCGCCTCACCCCGCAATGATCAGCCGGTCGCCCTGCAGGGTCACGCTGCCCAGCCGCCGCAGCGCCGATTGGCCGAGCAGGCTGACCGGCAGATCGGGCACCACCACCGCTTGCACATTGTCGAGCTCGCGCCCGGCAACGTTCATCCGTTCGAGCCGCACGGGCGCGGCCATGCCGGTCCCCGAGGCGGTTTGCAGGATCGGGCGGAAGCTATCGGCATCGGGCGTGATCCCCAGCGCCTGCGCGTCATCTTCGGTCAGCGCGACGACATCGGCTCCGGTATCGATCAGAAAGGTGATGGATGCGCCGCCGACATCGACATCGAGATGAAACTGGCCGGTCGAATCGCGCCGGATCACGGTGACGTCGCCGCGCGAGACCGTTCCCGGTTCCTCGGTGCGGCCGGGCTTTGCCGCCGCGCCAGAACTGGCCATGATGCCCCGTTCGCCGGAAGGGCGGCTATCCAGCAGCGGTCCCACGAGCGCGGCAAAGCCAATCACCACCCAGGCAAAGATCAAAAAGCGCAGCATCTCGCTTCACCTTTGCCCCAAACTGTTTAGCAAATCGCCAAGAACGCTCGCGTCCCGGCGCGCGCGGATCACTCCGCCGCTTCGGTCACTTTGCCTGCACCATTTGGACCTGTGTCGCTCTGGCCCGCATCGCTCGTCGCTGCTTCGATCTCCGCCGCTTTGGCTTCGACCAGCCCAACGATGTGATCGAGCATGTCTTCGCTCTGCACGGTGTGGTCGGTCACGCCCGA
>Ga0164294_10002690_pt1 | contig 15915 bp, 11 predicted proteins | sample GEODES005metaG_FD_111479 | JGI IMG/M metagenome (GOLD analysis project Ga0164294, IMG submission 111479) | Oligotrophic lake water microbial communities from Sparkling Lake, Wisconsin, USA - GEODES005 metaG | ecosystem: Environmental > Aquatic > Freshwater > Lake | place: USA: Sparkling Lake...
AGGCAAGGCCGGCTTGCGAGAAGTGACTTTGCCATGCACCTACCACCGCCGCCACCTCCTTTACAAGTTGGGTTGCCCGCAACGGCGTCAGACCAAATTGCTTGCACTCTGACAGCGCGTTGCTTACGCTTGAATACGCGCCTTCTTTGCCCACCCGCATGGATTGAACGCCCAAGCTTTGCAAAGTGGGCAACACATCAAAGGCGGGGGCCAGCTTTAAGCTGTGCCCTTGGCCCATGAACATGTGGTTTTTTTCGTGGTCATCGGTGTTGTCTATGCAAATATTGAACACCATGCGCCTAAACAACTGCTCGCCCGCATACGCCAGCTGCGAGACGTCCCCTAAACGGCGCAGCAGCAGCGCCATTTCGGGATAGCTGTAGTCCACCCCGGCCGCGCGCAGCGCCACGTGGGCAGACATGCAATGCAAGCGCGCACCGCCCTGGCGATCAAAACGCCGCACCGCAAGCGCATGTTTGGTTTGCCCCCCTTGCACGTAGGGCAAGGCATGGGTCTCGCAGACATCAATCCCCGCCTTTGTGGCAAGTGTCATGCTGGCATGCTCCATCAGGCCCACATCCACCACGTCGCCCTTTTCGGCAAACTTCAGCACCCATTCAACGCCATCCATTTGTAACAAGGCTTTAGGCTTGGTACCACCGAGGGTCGCCCCCGGGGTAACCAGGTGCAGCAGATCTGACTCCAATGGCTCATTGGCCTCCACCCGACGGATGACGTCGTGCATCTGCTGCACATCCGCTAATTCTGGCAACACACCAAGCCGGTAAGGCGCATACACGTCTGCGGATGCAGAGACACCCAAGGCCCCAACCCGGTTTTCGCCCGCAAAGTACAGATAGTCCAAGGCGGACAACCTCTGCGGCTTGATCACAAAGCGAATAACCCGCTCCCCCCACCGGTCTGGACGCGCATCATCTATGGCGCCTGCAGCAGCATCTGGTGCAACAGGAAAAAACTCAGCGTTGTGGAGTGGCAGGTCTTCGCTCAAGGCAAATCCATGGGCCAACCAGTTGGACGCATAGCGCAACGAAACCCCCGCGTGTTGGTGCTGGGCACGTCGCACCCAGCGCAACGCCCCCACCAGCTGCGGTGATAGGGGTTGGCCCAACCACCATAAATACAGCACATCAGGTAACGCGGGCGCCGTCATGTCTTGCGCTTTTTTAGGCTTTGCAGCTCTAGGTCTAAGGCGGCCATATCGTGCTCAGGGGCTGACACCGCTGCAAGCGCGTGGGCACGCCCCATCAGCCAAATAGCCGAGGCGTAAATGCCCACACCCACACCAGGATCGCCCATCTCCATGCGTTGCACGGTGCGCACCGCCACGCCCATACGCAAGGCCCAACTGCGCAAGGACTCTTTTCGCCGCAATCGCGCAAACGCCAAACCCTCACCCAAGGTCTTCAAGGACTGCAAAGCCAGAGGTGGCAAAAAATCAATGTGGGCTGATGACTTGGGCATGCCTTAATTTAGAACAAAATATACATAAACGTTAAATTTAAGTCCTATTGAAATCGACCCCATCATCGAGACGAACCCGACGGTAGTTTAGGTTGCACCCGATTTAACATAGCTGGACGGCGCTACCCCCGTTTTTGCATTCTGCATTGCTTTCTTGGCGACGAGTTTCAGCGGGGGGAGACAAAGAAGTTTACGGGGATTGATTCGGCGTTTGAGGCGCCCAGTTCACCCGACATTCATCTGCAAACGCATAGCACCTCGATAGAAGAAAATGTAGTTCTACTGGCTGTGCGACTGAAAAAACAACGTTCTTTACTGGAATTGATTCAGTGTTTGAAGCACCTGACAACCCCGAAATGCACTTACAAACTCAAAACTCGGACGTAACCAAATATACTGTCGCTGTATTCAATATTATTTGAGAAGAAATAAACTGCTAAGCTAACTTAAATCCATTTACTGCAATTAGCTCATCAAATACTATAAACTCGACTTTGTGTTTTTTAGTTTTTTCCCCTTTGCCTTAGACATTTGAAATATTAACTCAAACAATAACCTGTTCTTTTCATCTTGACTACATTCGATGATATCCGACAAAGTCTTGGGCTGCCAGCTATCGTCATGGGTCATTGAGTTTTTACTATTAGTTTCGTCTGGACCGATAAAATTAAATCCATAGGTTTGATCTAACCACTCCAAATCTGAACGCACTTGTTTCCAAATTGTCATCTTAACATCGGATCGGAGAGTGGGGCGACCAAAGCAAAGTGCCGCTCCCGCATCTCGCAGCGTGTTGATTAGAAACTGGACTTGCTTAGGGTTTCTCTTTTTGCTAGTTTCGATAGAGTATAAATCATGATATTCCTGCAAAATACACATTGCCGGCCCTGAAACAGTTTCATTAATCTGCTCAAAAGACTCTAATTCGAAACCAATCGAATAATCGGTAAAGTGTCTCACTACATCTCCTTGCGGGAAAATACTCCTGTTGAACGGGAAAAGCGTAAGTCGAGATTTATATTCGCTCTTAATCCGTTTAATTGCTGGAATGTAGTTCGCCGCTGTCAGTGGGATTATTTTCGATGTAGTTTTTAAAGTCTGTTGGGCACGCGACAAATAGTAATCCGGAGGGCTTCTTAAATAGCCAACAATTTCTAGATTCAGAGGATCAACATGAAGTTCGACTAGAAGCTGTCGTAAATTCTTATGCACATTTGACTTTTTATTAGCGAGGCCATTAAAAAAACCTTCGTCAGAGATAATTAATGTATGAGGTTTGGTGTTGGCAATTTGACTCTTTAAATCTTTTAACCAAAAGTCAAAAAAATTTAAACCTCCGTCAAAAGTAGATGCAATTTTATTTCGAATTTCCGGGTGTTTAGTCCATTGCCCCGCGTCACCTTGGCGAAGCATTGATAGATACAACATATGCTTCTCATGTCCGGCGAACGGATCAGGAACTGAGGGATAGAGGATCCCTGCAGCAAGCAAATTTTCACGGTTCCTAGTGAGCGCAAATTGAATGGATGTGCTACCAGTTTTCGGCATGCCAATGTGCATGATAATTTTCATATGCTAACTATTTTCACAGAGTATTAAGGGACGATATTTCAAAATTTAATTCGTTTTGAATCGCCGCGTCGGGTGTTTTTTTAGATCAACAATGGAACTATCTTAGTTCAGCTCTATTTATTTTTATTTTGTTATTTTTTTTCGATAATTGAAAAATTACTTCGAACAACAATCTATTCTTTTGGTGAGCGTCAAAATCAATTATGTCTTCCACCTTCAAGGGGCGAAACGCTGTGCCCGACTGCGTATTTTTTGTTTCAGGCCGCTCTTCGGGACGGGAAAAGTCGATTCCAAAATTTTCATTTAACCAATGTAAATCAGACTCCACCGACTGCCAAATCGCGTCTTTAACCTCATCTCGTAGGGTCGGACGCCCAAAACCAAGATTGCCATCTCCATCCCGCAGGGCGTTTATCAAAAACTCCACTTGCTTAGGGCTCTGGCGCTGATTTTTTTCTGAATAAAATATTGAGCGATAATCTTGCAATATACTCATTGCAGGCGCAGATATTGTCTCATTAGGTTTACCTAAAGAGCCTAATTCAATACCCAAAAAAAGTCTTGTAAAATGCCGGACTACATCGCCCTCAGGGAAGATTTTTTTATCGAATGGAAAAATTTTACAATGAGATTTATAACTATCTACAATTCGTCTGAATGTTGGGATATAATTTGCAGAATCAATATCTCGAATTTCTGGCTTCGATTTTAAATTTTGTTGACAACTAGATAAATAGTAATCTGGTGGACTCCGTAAATACCCAACAAATATAATGTTATCTTCAGCGACGTTTAAATCTGTACTGAGTTTTCTGAGATTGTCGTGTATTTTAGATTTTTTATTACCTAAGACTCCAAAAAAAACCTCTTCTGATATTAATAAAGTGTGTGGTTTTGCAACTGCTATTTGTTTTTTTAAATCATCCAACCAGTAACTGTAAAAGTCAAAACTGCCTCCATATGTAGAGATTATTTTAGCTTCGGCATCAGGAAATCGATTCCATTGTTCTGAGTCGCCCCGACGCAGCATTGAAACGTAAATAGAATGCTTAACGTGCTCCGAAAATGGATGTGGATTAATCGGATAAAGAACGCCTGCATTGATTAATTGCTCACGATTTTTAGTGAGAGCAAATTGTATTGCAGTGCTACCTGTTTTGGGCATACCTATATGCATGATGATTTTCATATATCAACTAGTCCTTAAAAAAAATTGTTGCTCTGTCCTCATAGCAAATTCGGCAAGCGTCCGGATTTCAGTCGAATGCGATCGTATGCAAAAGCACCGTCGCGCTCATTTTATTATTCATCCATTTTTCAATCTCTACTAAACCCGAACCTGGTGCGAACGCTGTAACTGCCGTCGCTGCGGGCGAGACCTCAATCGCTTGAACATCCGCCAAAGACTTGCTTGTCAGAGTAGCCTGCTCAAACTGCGGTAACAATGCCCCGGGGCGGACGGTGGCGTCGAGCGCTTTGGCATCGTGCGCCAACAGTAGGTAGCCCGTAAACCGCATGCGCTGCTGCAAATGCTCAATGATGCATTTGGCGCCTAGGTTGGCGCTAAAGGTCACACCGCGGGCGTCATAGAGGCGCACCACGCCCGAGGTCCAAGAGGTTGTTTTGGTGGTGAGTTGGATTACGAATGCGCCGCGCGCCGCAATTTTGCGGCAAATGCCGTCGCTTGCATGCATCACCACCGCTATCGCGTCTGGCGCTGCGTAATCAGGCAGCAAAAAGTGAGGGCCCAGGGCTTTGTAATCGGGCGGGGTAGTGGATTCTGGAAATCGGTATTGGCTGGCTGCGGTTTCGGCTTTTAGGTAACGGTGGCGCTGCCTGAACAGCAAGGTGTGCAAAGCACGGGCGCCATGGTCGGCCTGGATCTCACTGGCGCCTGTTGCCTGGGTGTAAATGTCGGCCGTGAGGTTGCGACCGTCGAACACTTGATACAGGCAAGGGTAGCGGTAGCGTTGCAGCGCGTCGTTGCCAAGCAGCAGGCGCACCCGCTCAATGAACTCGGTGTCTGCGTTGCGCTTGATATTCTCGAAATACCCTATCTTGTCCACCAGCGCCTTGCGAAACGCCAGCGATGCGGTGCCATAGCGTTCCACTTCTGACTCCAGGCGCAGCGGCATATGGTGCGTGTCGATGCGCACAATGTCCATAAAGCAACCGCTTATGCTTGGATTCTCTTGCAGCATACTGGCCTGCAGGGTACCGCGTTGCAAGGCACTGACATCGTCGGAATCATTGACCAAGAACACCGTCTCCGGGTCTGTTGCTCCGTAAATGGCTTCGTTGCGAATCCAGTAGGTGCCCCGGTTTACCGCGTTGGTTTGGATGGTCAAGAAACCCTGCCCCTCGGGTAGCAAACGCTCAAACTGCCGTGCGTATGCTAGAGAATCGTCGCCACTGGCATCGTCCGTAAAACGCAGGGCTACGTTGGTATGGGTTTGCATGGCCACGCCATACAGTGCCGCCGATATCAGCGCCCCTTTTTCAAAATTGGACATCACAAACACCAGGCGCAGCTGCGAGCCTTCAGGGGCCTGCGGCCTTCGGGTTAAGCGCATTTGCAGCATCTGGCGTGGCAGGCTCGCCACGGAGGGCGTGGGAGCGTCCGGCAGACTTGGGTTTGCGCTGGCTGCATCTTCTGCATTGTCTTCCCAGACTGGTGCTGGCACCACATCGAGCAAGTAGCCTTGTCCGCCTTCGGGCAACGCAGGCAAGAGCGCCCAGCCACACAGGCTCGCTAAGCGGTGCTCTGGCTCTGGGCATAAGGCAAATTCTTGCGACTGGTTGTCTATTGCCACCACCAAGCCAAACTCATCTATGGCGCGCTCGCCAAAGCGTATGGGCTGCTGCTGTAGACGAGACCATCCACCGAAACGATCCAGGCCCGTGCGGCTAACGTACAACTCCAGAGACTGAGCCGCTGGCTCTGGCAGCGCCTGCGCCACGGTGGGCTTAAATGCCCACCGCACGCCCAACTCGTGCGGAGTTTTGGCGCGCGTGCGCAGTTCGGCCCATGCACGGTCGGCCCAACTGGTCCAAGACTCGGCAGCACGTGGGCGGATCAGGGTGTCCAGGCTTGGCTGGTCACAGTACAAGGCTGACAAGCCGGGCACCCAAAGCGCGTCATAAGGCGCACCCAATAATTCCACCAACACGCGCAGACTAGGTACAGGGTCGTTCAAGAGCGCCTGGGCGCTGACGAAAAGGTGTTTGCTATGGCCGGTGCGGCGGGCGGCCGTTAGCCCGTCGGCCACCAGCCAAGCCGGGTCGCCTGAAAAATACAAGTGGTCAAATACCGCACAGTCGCGTAGCGACTGCAGTCCCTGAGCCCCCAAGGCCGCCAAGCCGGGGGCAACACCCGACACCACCAAGCCAAACCGGCGCTTGAAGACAGCAATCTGTGCCAAAAGCCCTGGTAAGTCGGCGTCGCCCATAGAGGCTTCCACCACCACCACCATATGCAGAGGGGTAAGGTCCTTCAAAATCCGCAGGCTTTGCGTCATGCGGGCGGCGCCATTTGAATCACCTGGGCGAGGCTCTGCCCCAGCAGGCCTTTGACATATGCCTCCAGCTTGCGCACCGAATCGTCATTTTTCCCTTGCGCGCTGTTGGCGTTGTAACTGGAATACAAGCTGTTGCCCCGATACTCTTTAGAGTAATCTACCACTGGAAAGCCTTTGTAATCCGAGGTGCAGGCGATCGGGTTGAGCACGATGGCCGGCACGCCATTAAGCCCGCACTGCCACTTGATCCACAAGTCGTCTGCCGTTGGTGCCAACGCAATGGCGTCATCTAGCCGGACAAAATCCCGGGTGAAAAAACGAGTGGAGTACAAAACACCGTCTTTGCCGGTGGGCAGGTTGCTCATGCTGGGATAGTCCAGCCCGATACCCCAGGTGGGGTAAGTGGCAATCTCAGCATCCTCTAGTGCCATGGCACGGCCCCGAAATGCCACGACGCAGTCGTGCTTCTCGTAAGTTTCTAGGAGCCTGCGCAAAAATTCAGGCGGATAAAGCGTGTCGTCGTCCACGGTGACGAACAACTCGTCGGTCGCCACATGGTGGCTGAAATGCTCTTGCAAAAAAGGCACGATCTTGCGGTAGGGGCCGGTGTTGTCGACCCACTTCACTCTAAGCAGAGGGAACTTTTGAAGTTCTTTGAGGTGCGGGTCGTCCGGGGAAATGCCTTTGTCTAGCAGGTAGGGTTCGCGGGAGATATGTAAGCGAATTTCTTTTGGGGACACATCTTGCTGGTGGAGGCTTTCGATTACGCGGTGAAGGTGGGGGAGGCGGGAGTCGATTGTGGTTAGGGAAACGGTCAACCCGCATGTCGCGATTGCGGCCGGTGGTGCTATTGAGGAAACGGCGACGCCGACTTCCGATTGAAGAGTTGGTATGACCACAACAGCAGGCTTAACATCTGGCAAGGCGGGCGAGGCCTGAGCGTGACGTAGACGATTGCGGCAAATCGCAATATTCAACGAAATATGTGCAGATTGCGAGTGCCTTTCACCAAGCAACACTTCAAAGCCTTCAAGCGCAGTCGCGAAATCCCCCTGACGCATCTTGGTATTTAACGATACCAAACTCATCATCTCTTTTGAATCAGCCATCGAACCCTCAACTCACAAAATTAAAGAAATCAGAATCTCATTTGTCTAAATTCCGATTACCCGTGTCAGAAAAATCAATCGGCGAATACTCCAAAAAGTCTATTGCCATTCATGTTGGCATCGGTCAAAACGGCCAAAGAAAAATCCTCACTTTTAGGAATGTCATCCACCACAAATTCCAAAAACTTATTGCCGAAAAGTTGACTAAGTGCTTCAGGGAAATCCTGATGCCCAAAAGCTCTAACATGATCGGGGTGGCCGAAACGTTGCAACCGCAACTGCGCACTCAAAGATGGATTCGTATCTGATACTGTTTTATTTCCTGCAAAAGGTACTGAAATTAATTGTATGCCACCTGGATTTAAAATATCACGAAGCTGGCGAATAACATCGATCGGATCACAGACAATATGCTCCATAACATGGCTATTCAAGATAACATCAAATTTCCCTAACCTACTAAATTCTCCATCGCAAAGGTCACAATACTGTACTCTCATTCCTTTAGAAACTAAAAGCCCTGGGTTTATGTCGATGCCGAGATAATCAACAGACAACTTATAACGGAAAAAGTCATGCAAGCCCTTGGTGGGCGCCAACTCCAACACTGACAAATTCTTGAGTTCGAGATATTTCAAACGATCGAGCGTCGCCATCATAAATCTTGTGCGTTCGAAACTATGGCATATCGGACATTGAGCATTCGGACGTTTTTTCTCTCCAAAAGGCAAAAATTTTCCGAAGAAACCGCAAATAGTACATTTAAATAATGTACCCCTATCTGACGATTCACGAAGTAAAACTTCTTGCAATGAGCTAACGCGGTACGCTGTCTTCAATAACTCCGCACGCCTGGAAGATGCCTGCAGTCTAAAAGAAACGCGTTTTAGGAGTTGCTCATTCAGAGTTTTAGACTGCGTTACCTCGGAATACAGTGCTTTTTGAAGTTCTAGTACAACATCGTCATCGCTCATGAGCGAAGCATTAGAAGCATTAATATTTTTCACACTGATTTAAACCAATGAGTAGGGGTATCATTAAATACCAACTTGTGAACATAACCGAATTCCGCGAGAAAATTAGATATCTCAGTAAGAAATTCTGGTTTCGCCGCCTCGACGTATATATCTGGTTTGTCATTAATTAGTATTCGCTGCGCCCCTTTGAGCGCAGGCAACTCAAATCCTTCTACATCACATTTAAGCAATGAAACTCGCCTGCTCGGTGGAATCATATGGTCAATAGTTTTCATCAGAATACTGTTCACGCTATCTACGTTTGTGCCTACCACCCTCATTGCCCCCAGATTCTTCTTACTCCCGGCCTTCAGCACAACTGACCCATACGATTCACCTGCGGCGTAAGGGAGAATATGAACTGAGTCAGCCGAGCAATTATTAAAAATATTTCGACGTAAAATAGTAAGAGCCTCTCCACCAGGTTCAATTGCATGAACCAGGCAATTACTTTTGCATATACTTGAAAAAAATACCGAATGATTACCGACGTTTGCGCCAACATCAATAATATCACCATCAACATAATTCATACCGATATGATGCAGCATAGATTTCTCATAAAAATTATTCGAAATAACTGACTTAACCCGCATTACATCATTCGGGGAGAAAAATTCAAGATCATAAAATTTTTCATTGAAATAAAATCTTGAATTACAGATACCGGAGTTCAATTCAAACGATAGCAAGAAAGCACGACCGTTGTCGTCCACAAGACAATCACTCAAGAAAAAATTTTTCTCTTCCAAATAGTTAACAACGCGAGCGGCGAGAGTCCGGCCTTCGTTAGGCTTTTGGGCGTCTATGCGGACACCTCCTGAATAGAGCAATACTGCGACAGCACCGTTGGAGCTTAAAAAAATCTGATCCAAGAGCTCATCTTTATATCCGTTGGAAAAGATATCTAAATTAATAAATAACATATCACAAACCGGTCTCTGAATATTAAAAACCGATCCAAAGCCTGCACGCAACTGATCGATTGTCGGCATTTGAGACGCTTCGACTAGGTACGGCGCCCGAAAACTCATTGCCGCGACTTTAGTGGCGTCACTAAAAAACGGCGATTTTTGTTTTTCATGATGGACTAACATAAGAATCAACAACCCTAATTGTAGTTTTATAAATCAGTCACTACTGCGATTACCAGATGGAACCCCAAATTTCGTAGGCTACGTTTTTTAGGCGCTTAGTATAAAAAGATTCTCAAATTTTTTCAAATTTATACTGCATCAGCTTTATGTCGGACGCAGCTGCACACTCCACTATTGATATCATCTCATTATCATAATATTCGGAATAATGACGTCGCACAGTTTTTTTATAATGAGGAAAATCCGAAGGAACAAAAGGAATGGCAGCCATTTTACATAGTTCTGAAAAATCTTGAACAAGGTTTTCAAATTTAATAACTTTATTCATTCCTAAGTTATCTTCATCCTCCAAAAGATATGGTGTACATGATGGAATCACATCCCTTTCATAAAACCATTGTTTAAAACTTTTCCCCTCAGTTCCGATTCGACCGCCAGTTTGAAGGCCATATTCATAATATGACACAATTCTATCCCACGGATTCCTAACTATTGAGAATTTAATATAAGTATTCCATACCTCACGTTCTACGAGCTTTTTAATGTGAGTCGCAGATAAATGATGCAACTGTATTGCACGTTGTCCGCTTGACGGGTCGACAGGTCGTTTTGGCCCCAATACCTCAAGGTGTTCTGGTTTGGGAGTTCCCCATAAGTCCCAAACCTCCCCCGCCCTTTTTTTACCGGCATTGTGCGTCAACAGCATATCAACGCTAGTACCACCAGTTTTTGGGATATGAACGAAAATTAACTTTCTTTTGTGATCTATTGGCATATTATCTACTGGGGCTTTATATTAATATTAACAAATCAGATGCATTATCATCTCTTTGTGCATGCACTCGAGATTTGTACATAAATTAAACTTCTCTTCAACATTATCTCTACCAAGCCTTGACTGAAAAGATACTCGGACTGACTCCATATTCATACAAAGTTCATATAAGTCGCTAGCGCTGGGGATTGCCTTGAGTATCTTTTTCCCGGATAGATCTTCCTGCTCAAGAAGTTCAACGGGGACCAAGAACGGTGTTCCGCACTGATTCATTGGCGGATGATCCGTTGTAATAATCAGACCACCTACTGCCTGTCCTTCATAAATTCCGTGACAAAGGCCCTCCCAATATGACGGAAATAAAAAGACGTCTCCACCTTCGTAGACATCCTTACGCTCAGGAAAGTTTTTGTCAATGACAGTTACATTGTCAGAAATATTTTTCGCGATCGTTTCCGTCTGCTGTGTGTATACCGTGAGTGGCGGTGCGCCTGGCATGGAGAATGCCTCAAACACAACGTCTGAAGCCTTACGCATCTTGTATCCTCCATTGCCATTGATAAACACGAAATTTTTCGCTTCTGTACGTTGTCGAAACGGGAAATCAGCCAAATTCACGCCCCAGCGATCACCAATCACGTTATTGCGCCAGCGATGCTTCCAACCGTGTACATAAAGCACGTCTGAGAGTGACTTGAGATAGCGGCTTGTAAACGGTGTCACGGCCCACAGAATATCCGTATTCAGAGCCCAGGGTTTACGTTCAGGCCACCACTCCCACATGGGAATACCAACGACCAATTTGCCGATCTTCCTGGCGTGTTCGACAATATCGAAGTGATCTTTCAGGCAAGGATGCTCAACATAAATAATGCCGTCGACTTCGTCGAGAAATTTAAGGTAGATATCTTCATCGCCAGCCAAGCGACAATGCATTAACTTGCATGTGCTTTGATTTTCAATATAAGGCTGATGATTCGTCGATTTTGGATGCTGCGGAATTAGCCAATGGGTAACCCAAGGCGCGAGTAATGCGATATCACTATTCATACCGCCATTTCCAGAGGCGTTGGCCCACCCAACGAGTCCAAAGTTCACGGTGCCTCCACTTTCAGTACTTCAGGCAGATCACCACACCACGCCCGAACAGCGCATTTTTCGGGCAGATTGTCGGTGAACCAAGCATCCCGCGACGCAGTAGTTACCGGACGTGTTGTAGCCTCGCCTCGGTTAATGTAATAGTCACTCTTGTCCCGCATGTCATCAGCATCCTTGGCGAAGCCCATGTGATAACAACAAGGTACACCATAACGATAGGCTCCAGTTTCTGTCTCTTTCAAAGTACGTGCTATCTTCTTGTGGCCAAGCATAGTGGCCGTTTTTCCAGCAATTTCCGGAAAATTATGGTTTGATATGTATTTCATTCCTGGGATATACCGATAGATTCGCGTGTGCGCTATATCGTAGTACTCTCCGGTGATAAAGTGACTGGTATTTTTCCAAAAGTGCACTTGAGGCAGCGTTATCGCATGCACTTTCGGGTCTTTCAACTCCGCAAGCGCCAACTGGAAATCTTCCAAGCGATAAAACTCGTCTGCATCCACAACAGCGAGTACATCTGATGTACAGTACTTTATATATTCATTCCGCAACTCACTTTTTGCAGTCTCACCCTGCGCTTTAGTCCAACCATGTTGGAGGAACCGTATTTTGTTGAGTGGGTCTGGAAATATGCGAATTTGTGCGGCTGAATTATCTAAGGAAAGCCCGTCAGCACTTACCTTGCGCGTTGGGTATCCCTGGCACGCCCCTTCAACCAATATCCATTCATCACAAAAATCATAATGCTGCATCAAATTCATTCCAATGAACTTAGATTCATTGAGTAATATAGTTCCAAATGAAACACGGTACAACCCATTGACATTTTTGGGGGCGCACCCTACGTTTGGGCGCGCATCCCATGCGTATTGCCTTGGTTCGGATGTCTCCGCAGGCCCGGATTGATCGTATCCGGGCGGGTTCCGTAGCAACTCGGTCAGTCGCTGGTCAATGTTCACACCAATTTCCGCTTTAACCTGCCAACGGTTCATGAGCCAATATGTCCGACTGCTTGCAAGACGCGTTAGCCTAGCCAGGCTGATCGTCTGGTTTTGATTGTCGTCAGCTAGAGTCTGAAGTTTAAGTTTTTCCAACAAGCCATTCAAGTGGCACAGCAGCGCACGCTGGTAAGGGGAAGCAAGTGCGCAAAGCGCCGCTGCCTTCAGATGATGCAGATTTGGAGTTTGATGTTGCAATGATTCAAGGTGCGTTCTGATGATCGATCGTGGCGGCATAGGAAAGCGAATCTTACCGTCGAACGACGTTTCCAATAATTCTTTTATTTCGCTTAACTCGCCACCCGGACCAGATTCAATTGTCCCTAGGTCTCCGTTATCGTTCTTCAGATTACTCCGACAATTTTCAATATTGAATTGCAGATGTGTGAACAGACCGGGGTTCTCTGCAATAGTCCGTTGGTAAAACACCAAGGCGCTGGCGTACTCCCCTTGCCGCGCCAAGTCATTGGCAATGCCAAGATAAGTCTTTTCGGTCTGCTTCATGGCATCAGTGCTGTCATTACCTCAAGCGGCAATAAATCCTTTGTATTTCGCTGCCTTGTTGATCGAAATCGCTCGTAATTGATACTCAAACCGATTGAGATGATATGGATTTTCTTTCGAGATAAAGATGAAGGTAGGCGTTGCGTTAACTACCTCAATGGAGAAGTAGGCATACTTGCCTAGTATTTTTTCAATACTAAGCAAATCCTCGTGTCGGAAACATTCTACTGCAATTACTGGAAGTGATTGCCTTATGACAGATTCGGCGCCTAGAAGTGCCTCCACCTCCATTCCTTCAACATCAATTTTAATTATTGAAACATTTCTCGCACTTCGATTATTGTTGCTGACTAGGTAATCAATTGTTTGGGTTTCCACTTCGATCGCCATTGCATCTACAACGGTCGATGAATTAGGGTTGACCTCTGGCTTTGCGGTAAATGATCCGAAGTTATTCACCACATTCATCTCGATCCGGACCATTCCTTTTGCTTTTCCTACTGCGGTTTTCAACACTTTCACATTGTTTTGTAGTTTATTTAGTCGGACATTCAAATCGAGAAAAAAAGCATTATGGGGTTCTGGTTCAATTGCAATAACTTCAGCGTGAAGTACTTTCCCAAAAAAAATCGTATGGTTGCCGATGTTTGCACCGACGTCAATGATTAAACCATTTTCTTTATGTAATTTTGACAAGGATTCGAGAAAAATGGACTCATAGAATTTCCCTTCTTTTTTTATTTTTTCGGGAATGTAGTCGTTACTTGCGTAGACAAATTTTATTTTCTCGTTTCCGTATTCGATCGTTGTGAAATCCGCTTTTACATTGTATTTTTCATCGATGTTTTTTCTAAGCACCTCAGAGATACGATTCAAAATGAAATCATGCTCGGCTATATTGCTGTCGCTGAAAGTGGCGATCATGGCATCTGCTAACTCCTGGATCTCATCATTGCTTATCGCGCATGGATCCACGTGCGATTCCTCCAAACTTGTAGCAATGTCGTTCGCGCTGCATGCATTACTCGGTGGCGCAGATTCTCTGTAGCTCTCAACGATTGGAAGTCCGAGTTGTCGATATTGTTCGTCGATTCGGGCGTGAATCATCATGTCGACAACACCTCCCGCCGCGCCAGCGTTCATAGACAAACGAAAAAGAGCTCGCGTCAACTCATCGTCGTTTGCCAGGGCTGCGGCGCGTGCAACACTGTTGTAGGTTCCAGCTACCAAAATCCGTGCAATTATTTCTCTTGGACATCCCCAGTTCTTTGCCATGGCGGCGTATTCTCTGGCGACATCTGTAAATCCTTGTTGTGCATTCGCGGTAGCCACCAGCAAGGCTAGCTTTGCGCGGTCAGGATGTTGCTCAATAGTTTCTTGCTTTATTAACAGAAGACTTGCCCAATCCCCAAACTGCCAGTGTGTAACCGAGCGTTCAATTAGATGTTTGTCGTGGGCCGTAGTCGCACGTGCCGGTCTAAAGGCAACATCTTGCACCATATCCGCAGATCTTTTTCCGCGGATTTTATCTGCAGTTTTTTGCAGCGCGTCAGCAAACAGTTTTTTCAAGCGGTCTATCACATTAATCACCGCTAGGCAAGTAAGTCGCGCATAAGCAGGTCCTTGATCAACTCGATCTGAACGGCCGCTTTGCGTAACTCTTCGTTCATTGCTTTTTGGCGCCTTTGCAGTTCTTGACTTTCGGTTTCCAAGATTTGGTTTCGGGCAGCAACGTCCGCCGATATCTTGGCTTGAATTTGAAGTTTGGCCTGAAGTTCAGTTTTACTTTTTATTTCAGATTCGAATTTTTGCTTAACTTCGGTTATCAACTTTGCATTCGTTTCATCGCGCCTTTCTAATTCAACGCGAGCCAATTCAATTCGACTATTTAACTGCCCGATGCCCTTTAACAATTCGTCTTTTTCTACGCTCAATGCTTCTTTCGCTTTTGCTTCTAAGTCTCTAGCAGTGGACAGAGCAAGTTTTTCTTGTGCGCGCAATGCAGCTTTTGTAAGCGCCTCATCTTCGAGTAGCGCGCGCGCTTTACCCTCTTGGTCACGTTGGGCCATGGCGTGTTCTTTGGCTTTTGTCTCGATCGCTTTTTCCGCCTTTAATGCTACGGCCTCTTGCGCAAGGGAAGCTGTCTCTTTTTCCAGGGCAGCCTTGTCTCGCGCCAGCGTGGTCTTTTCTTGCTGCAGCGCCGCGCGCGCTTTGCTTTCTTCTTCTAGCTTTGCTGTAACGTCCGTCTTGGCCTTAGCCTCTTGGTCGCGCTGCGCCAGGGCTTGTTCTTTGGCTCTGGTCTCGCTTTCTTTTGCCGCTTTGAGCGCTGTGGCTTCTTGCGTGAGGGCCGTTTTTTCTTTTTCCAGGGCCGCCTTGTCTTGCGCCAGCGTGGCCTTGTCTTGCTGTAAGGCTGTCTTTTCTTGCAGCAGCGCCGCGCGCGCTTTGCTCTCTTCTTCTAACTTGCCTACAAGCTCGGTATTACCCTTGGCCTCTTGGTCGCGCTGCGCCAAGGCTTGTTCTTTGGCTCTGGTCTCGCTTTCTTTTGCCGCGTTAAGCGCTGCTGTCTCTTGTGTGAGGGCCGTTTTTTCTCTTTCCAGGGCAGCCTTGTCTTGCGCCAGCTCGGTCTTATCGTGCTGTAAGGCTGTCTTTTCTTGCTGCAGTGCCGCACGCACTTTGCTTTCTTCTTCAAGCTTTGCTGTAAGTTCCGTCTTGGCCTTGGCCTCTTGGTCGCGCTGCGCCAGGG
>Ga0164294_10002691_pt1 | contig 15914 bp, 16 predicted proteins | sample GEODES005metaG_FD_111479 | JGI IMG/M metagenome (GOLD analysis project Ga0164294, IMG submission 111479) | Oligotrophic lake water microbial communities from Sparkling Lake, Wisconsin, USA - GEODES005 metaG | ecosystem: Environmental > Aquatic > Freshwater > Lake | place: USA: Sparkling Lake...
CGCTGCATCTATTGCTGCACTCTTCATCACAACCGAGGCTGTTATTACTGACAAGCCAGAGAAGAAGCCGGCTGCCCCAATGGGTGGCGACGGCGGCGGAATGGATTTCTAAATTCATGACAATTGAGTTCGACGCACAAGAGATTGCCCGAAACGCCGCGCTTGCTGATGCAGAAATGCCATCACAAGTCGGTTCTTTCATCTCTGTCGAATTCGATGACGAAAATCGTGTTGCAAGTTATCTCTTCGACGCAGCGATTCAAGGTTATAAAGGTTGGCGCTGGTGTGTCACTGTTGCAAAGGTTGATGCATCAGCGAATCCAACTGTTTGTGATGTAGTTGTGCTACCTGGACCAGATTCGCTATTGGCGCCAGACTGGATCGAGTACAAAGATCGTATTTTGCCAGAAGATATTCAGCCCGGAATAATTGTGCCAAGTGCACTCGATGACACTCGTTTAGTTCCTGGTGTTAACGCACTTGCCCAAGATGAAGGTTTGGATGCAACAGAAGTATTTGATCTTGGTTTGATGCGTCCTCGCGTACTTTCGATAGAAGGACGCGATCAAGCAAGCAAGCGTTGGTATTTAGGTGATCGTGGTCCAAATACGCCACTGGCACAGGGTGCACCAAAGCCATGCGTATCATGCGGATTCTTTATTCCAATTGCAGGTTCACTACGCGCATCATTTGGCGTTTGCGCTAATGCGATCGCACCTGATGACGCGCGCGTGGTTTCAGTCGATCATGGCTGCGGCGCGCACTCCGAAGCTACGCTCTAGCGCTTAATTATTGGGGTTCCAGCCCCGCACACCTTGCGATAAACTTGCCACCTGCCCGCATCCCCGCGGCTAAACGAGTACCGAAATTCTTATAAGGAGAACCCCATGCCTACAGGTCGCGTTAAATGGTTTAGCCTGGAAAAAGGTTTCGGATTTATTTCAAATGATGAAGGCGAAGATGTTTATCTTGCAGCCACTTCACTTCCTGAAGGCGTTACAACTGTAAAGCCCGGAACCAAGATCGAGTTCAGCATTATCGATAGCCGTAAAGGTCCACAAGCAATGTCAGTTCACGTTGTTGATGCTCCTGTTTCACTCGCTGAAAATTCACGAGTTAACAGTGATGATCTTGCAGCGATGATTGAAGACACAATCAAGATCTTGGATAAAGTCGGCAACGGTCTGCGCCATGGTCGCCATCCATCTGGTGTTGAAGCAGAACGTTTAGGTCGTGTGCTTCGCGGTATTGCCGGACAACTAGAAGCTTAAATTCCGCTGCGCGCTGCGCGACGTTTTGAGTATCCAATACCCCAAGTACCTAAGGCTGTTCCTGCAACACAGGTCCAAATCAATTTGCTGTCTGCGCCACTAATTGCCAGCGCAATTGCCGCGATAACCCATGCAACGGTTCCAAAAGTGATTAGAGTTACGACAGAACTTATCTCTGACTTATTACCTGAACTCATAGAGAAAGCATACAAGCGATGGCTATAAAAGAGCACGGTAACTGGCGCTCTTTCCGCCACCGCAATTACCGAATTCTTTTCCCTGCCAATGCAGCATCCAATATCGGCACCTGGGCGCAACGCGTCGCTCAAGATTGGCTGATTCTGCAATTAACCGATAACAGCGGAACTTATTTAGGTTTGATAACTGCTGTGCAATTTGCACCAGTTCTTTTCTTTTCGCTACACGGTGGCGCACTTGCCGATCGTGTTAATAAGCGCAAGTTGTTAATTTTTACTAATTTCATTGGTGCACTTTCCTCACTTGGCCTAGGACTATTGGTTCTAGCAGGAAATGTAAAAATTTGGCATGTTTTTTTCTTTGCGCTAACTCTCGGAATCGCTTCAGCCTTGGATGCTCCGATTAGACAATCATTTACCTCTGAAATTGTTGGCCACTCAGATATCGCAAATGCGGTGAGTTTGAATTCGGCTAATTTCAACGCCGGCCGCTTAGTTGGCCCAGCGATATCAGGCTTTCTAATTGCGCGCTTTGATACCGGTCCCTCCTTTCTTATTAACGCAGTAACTTACTTACTTGTGATTTTTGCGCTTCTTCGTATGCGCGAATCTGATTTTTTTATTCAAGAGAAGAAAGTTACGCAAGGCACGGTGCGTGAAGGTCTGCAGTATGCGCTTGCTCGCCCAGATTTATACGTGGTCATGTTGGTTGTCTTCTTTGTTGCCACCTTTGGATTAAATATGCAGATCTTTAATGCACTCATGGCTACTAAAGAGTTTGGCAAAGGTCCCGCATCCTTTGGATTACTCGGCACTTATGTAGCAATTGGATCACTAACTGGCGCGCTAATTTCTGCACGGTTAGAAAAACATCGACGTACCATTTATGTAGTAAAAGGTGGAGTTGTTTTCTCTCTCGCAATTGCTCTTTTATCTGTTGCTCCAAATTACCTTTGGTACTCACTCTGGCTACCACTTTGTGGATTTAGCGCTCTCACTATGTTGATTACTGCAAACTCATTGATTCAAGTTAACTCTGATCCGGCAATCCGTGGTCGCGTCAGCGGTATTTATCTACTTATCTTCATGGGTGGCACACCATTTGGATCACCATTGATTGGTTGGCTAGTTGAAGTTATTGGAATTCGCGAAACTATCGCGCTGTGCGGATGTATTTCACTAGGTGCATGTCTAACAATTTGGTTTATCTTTCGCGATAAAGTTGGTCTGCCGAAAGATATAACCGTTGAAGGAGTTCTACCAGCCGCCTATGACGATCAGCGCTAATAAACCAATTAAGGTAATAATCGTGACGATGCGCCGGGTGCGATAACTCATTTAAATATTATTCTTACCCAGGTGCTTGGAAGGTGAGAGAAGAACCATGGTAAATCCTAAAGCTATTAGCACTGGAACCATTATGTAGGCTCGAGAAATTCCGAAGTTATCGCCCAGGATTCCGAGCAAAAGCGGAGAACAAGCAATCGCAATACCTGCAGCAATCGAACTCTTACCCATTGCTAAATCTGGCCGTCCTTCGCTAAATGCCACCATACGCAAAGTAAATAGTGGGAATTGGACTGAGATACCAAGACCGACAAAGAACAGTGTTAATAAGCAAAGCGCCAAAATATGTGATGACCAGAAGAATCCAAAGGCAACAAATTGCAGCGCTAGCGCGATCTTTAACTGTTCGTCCGCGTGAAAACGTTTCATTAAGCGGCCGCCGTACCAGCGTCCAGTTCCGACTCCAGTTCCGAATGCGATCACGGCCAGCGTGGAGATTGCAGAACTTGCATCTGTTCGGTCACTTATAAGTGAAGCCGACCAGAACGAAGTTGCAAACTCTGCGCTAATAGAAATGAAGAATCCGGTAAATGAGAACCAGAAACCGCGCGATAACTTGCCACGCTGTGGCCCATCTTCATCTGGAATATGTGAATCTGGTTCGTACTTACGACCCTTAATAAAGAGTACCAAAATAAATGGAATTGTAACGAGTAGCCCAAGTCTCCACTGATTGCGAACAATATTTGCAGTTGATCCAATAACGAAGTTTCCAGTAACAAATCCGGCAATCGCTATTGCGTTGATCTGCGCAACAGCGGTGTGTGAACGTTCTGCAAAAGCATGAGATCCGGCGGTATTCACATTGTTAATTACTACCGAGATTCCAAACCCGGCGATTAGCGTGGCAAGAAGTGTTAGCTGCACTGGGGGAGCAAAGACGAAGAAGGCAATACCAACGGAAAATACAGTTAATCCGATCCAAGTTGTATTTGAACGACCATAGCGATGAACCATCTTTGAATTCATTGCGCCAGCAAAGATTGCTGCGACTCCCATGGCAGTTCCGTGCAGACCGGCAACGCCAAGAGAAGTGCCTTGATCTTCACGCAACAAAGCCTGCGATGGACCGAATCCACCGGTAAAGAAGTTAACTGTTGCTACTTGTAGAGCGAGCAGCCAGAACTGTCCGTTGCGTTGGAATGTTTTTGTCATCTAAGGACTAAAGGGCAGCTACGACAAATTCAATTGATGCCGTCAGTGCATCAATATCACTTGGATCGATCGCAGGGAACATGCCAATTCGTAACTGGTTCTTACCAAGTTTGCGGTATGAATCGGTATCTACGATTCCATTTGCACGAAGTGTGGCAGCGACAACGTTTGCATCGATTGCCTCATCAAAGTTAATTGTGCCAACTACTTTCGAACGCATTGCAGGGTCTGTCACAAATGGGGTTGTATATGAAGTCTTTTCCGCCCAGGAGTAAAGCCGTGATGATGAATCTGCACTTCGCCCAGCAGCAAATTTAAGGCCACCATTGGTGTTCATCCACTCTATTTGATCAGCCAGTAACATCAAAGTCATTAACGCGGGAGTGTTGTAAGTCTGATCCAAACGAGAATTTTCAATTGCGATTCCCAGATCAAAGAAAGCTGGGACCCAACGTCCACCGGCTTTAATTTTTTCAGCGCGTTCGATCGCCGCTGGACTCATAAGTGCCAACCACAACCCGCCATCTGATGCGAAAGATTTCTGCGGTGCAAAGTAATAAGTATCAAACTCTTTGGCATCAACTTCTAATCCACCGGCAGCGCTAGTTGCATCAACGAGAACTAACGCACCATCAGTTCCAGCTGGACGCTTGATTGGCATAGCAACGCCAGTTGAAGTTTCATTATGTGTTAGCGCGTAAACATCAACGCTGGCTTCAGCAACAGCGATTGGATGTGAACCAGGTTCTGTCTTAATCACAGTTGGGTCGCCAAGAAATGGCGCTTCTTTCGCAGCAGCAGCAAACTTTGATGAGAATTCGCCGAAGACTAAATGCTGAGATTTATTTTCAATCAAACCGAATGTTGCAATATCCCAGAATGCAGTTGATCCGCCATTACCAAGTACAACTTCATAACCTTCTGGCAGAGAGAAGAGTGAATCAAGGCCTTCGCGCACACGGTGAACTACGCTTTTAACTGGCTTCTGACGATGGATGTTCCAAGAATCGAAGAACCAGATGCTGCCAAAGCAGCGAGTGCTTCGGGGCGAATCTTTGATGGGCCACAACCGAAACGGCCATCGCGTGGTTTTATATTTTCCGGGATCTTGATATCAGCGCTCATGGGCTAAGACTAAGGGTAGTAGCGAGTGATCTCCCACTTGGCTTCGGTGTTAGCCCGCTCATAGCGCAAGCGATCATGCAATCGTGAATAGCGGCCTTGCCAAAATTCAATGCTGATTGGTGTTACGCGATAGCCACCCCAATGCGGTGGCATCGGAACCGTTGATCCTTCTGGCCACTTCTGCGATGCGCCAGCAAATCGTTGCTCTAACTCTTCACGCGATGACAGTGGCGCAGATTGCGCACTAGCCCAGGCACCGATCTGGCTAGACCAAGGGCGGGTTGCAAAGTATTCAGCAGATTGGGATTCGCTTATTTTTTCGGCAAATCCACTAATTGCAACTTGTCGTTCCATGGCAAACCAAGGAAATAAAAGTGTGACTTGCGAATTTAATTCAATTGCTTGTGCTTTGCGTGATGAATAATTTGTGAAGAATGTGAATCCACCATCTGAAATATCTTTCAATAAAACGGTACGCGTTGAGATTTGTTCGCCAGCATCGAGAGTCGATAAAACCATGGCATTTGCTTCTACGATAAATGAATTCTCATGTGCCTGCTTTAACCAATCAGAAAATGCGATAAATGGATCGCTAGGCAAGCTATCTAGCCCTACTTCGCCATAGGAACGCCGCATGGCGCGGATTGCTTCGCGGTCGAGTTCACTCATAGATGTATCGAACCTCACTTTCACGCCCACGTCATCTTCTGGCAGCGGTGGTCGTCAGCACCCCCTTTATGGGTGCAGAATTAGAGCATGTCAGATGATTTCAAACCCGGCCTGGAAGGCGTTATCGCCTTCGAATCACAAATTGCAGAACCAGATAAAGAAGGCAGCGCACTTCGTTATCGCGGAGTTGATATCGATGACCTCGTAGGTCGCGTTACCTTCGGAAACGTATGGGGCTTGCTTGTTGATGATCTATTTAATCCAGGTCTACCAAATGCCGAACCGTTCCCACTTCCTGTTCACTCAGGTGATGTTCGCGTTGATTTGCAATCTGCGATTGCGATGTTGGCACCAGCTTGGGGTTTTAAACCACTGCTTGATATTTCAGATGAAGAAGCACGCAGCAATTTAGCTCGTACATCTGTAATGGTTCTTTCATATTTGGCACAAGCTGCACGCGGAACTTGGCAGCCGATGATTCCACAATCAGAAGTTGATAAGGCGCATACAGTTGTTGAGCGCATGATGATTCGTTGGCGTGGAGAACCAGATCCACTTCATGTTCGCGCAATTGATGCTTACTTTGTATCTGCTGCAGAACACGGCATGAACGCTTCAACATTTACTGCTCGTGTGATTGCATCAACTGGCGCGGATTGCGCCGCTGCACTCTCTGGTGCAATCGGTGCGATGTCTGGCCCACTTCACGGTGGAGCGCCTTCACGTGTATTACATATGATTGAAGAAGTTGAAAAGTCTGGCGATGCAACCGCCTACGTTAAAGGTTTACTTGATCGCAAAGAACGTTTGATGGGATTCGGGCATCGCGTTTATCGCGCCGAAGATCCACGCGCGCGCACCTTGCGACGAACCGCAAAAGAACTTAACGCCCCACGTTACGCCGTTGCCGAAGCGCTAGAACAAGCAGCGCTGAAAGAGCTACGCGAGCGTCAACCAGATCGTGTTCTTGAGACAAACGTTGAATTCTGGGCTGCCATAATCTTGGATTTTGCAGAAGTTCCAGCGCCGTTATTTACATCAATGTTTACAGCAGCACGCACTGCAGGCTGGTCAGCACACATTCTTGAGCAAAAGCGCACTGGACGTTTGATCCGTCCTTCTGCGCGCTACGTTGGCAAAAGCCCACGCAGGCCTGAAGATGTCGAAGGCTGGGATGACTCAGTCGGCATGTTGCACAGCTAATTGAATATCTCTTAATCACGGGGTCGGGGGTTCGATCCCCTCACAATCCACTTATGAGCGTAAGTGGCTCTGCATGAATCTTCGTATTGCTTCTTTTGGCTCAAAGAGCTGTCAACATGGTCCTTACCGTTATTAAACAACTCGAGATTCAGCAACTCCAGTTTAGCTCTTCGAGCACTATCCTAGGCAGATGTCGAGCACACCAGTTCCAATAATCAAGTTGAAGGACTCTGATTCTGTTGGTGAATTTGTTGGCCAAAAGATTGCTACCGCGATAAAACAGGCTGGTTCTAATCGCCTTGTCTTGGGCTTTCCCAGCGGTCGCACTCCAAGGTCTACCATCAAAGCTCTCGCTCAGATTGCCCACAAGGAAATGTTAGATCTTTCGCAAGTGCACATTCTGTTGATGGATGACTATGTCTGGCAGGAGCCAGAAGGTAAATTTAAGAATGTCTCCCTATCTGAGCACTTTAGTTGTCGGAAATTTGCCCACGAAGAATTGGTGACTCTTATTAATGCGGGGCTGGAAAAACCTAGACAGATCGACTTGGCAAATCTTCATGCCCCTGATGCCGAAGATCCAATGGCCTATGAAAATTTAATTGATTCACTTGGTGGAATAGACATCTTTATTCTTGCCAGCGGAAGTAGCGATGGCCACGTTGCATTTAATGGGCCTGGTGCCGCAAGGCAATCATTGACATCAGTTATGGGGCTGGCAGAAAAGACTCGCAATGATAACTTACTAACATTTCCTGATTTCAAGAGTATTGAGGAAGTGCCTAGATTTGGTGTCTCAGTTGGGATATCGACTATTGCAGATAAGTCTCGATTGGCAATCATGATCCTAACTAGCAAGGAAAAGCGAGAGGCGTTCCAAACAATTAGCTCAGCAAGAAAATATGACCCAAATTGGCCCGCTACCGTAGTCGCGGAGTGCCGGGAGGGGATGATTGTCGTCGATGAGCTTGCGGGATAAAATCAAGAAGTGTTCGACACATTAAGGCTGTAGTCACAAGTCCAAGTAATGTTGCTGTTGGAGTTAAGAAAATTCTAGGTAGTGAGCGCCCTTTGAATATTGCGATAAGACTCTAAGGATTTTTCCTCTGAAGGCTCCCAAGCTGAATCCTGTTCACTCATCAACCAGCCTCTGAAGCCAACTTGGTTTAGCGAGTCAAAAAGACCATCTAGATCAAGGGCTCCAGCGCCAGCAGGTGTAAAGAGCTTATCTTGAGTTACTGCTATATCCATTCCCTCATATTTACCCGCCTTTAGTTTCGCCAACACCTGAGGGTCAACATCTTTAACATGTATGTGAGTTATTCGAGAGTTGTATTCTTTAACGGCCTCAACTGGGTCACCGCCACCTACTAACCAGTGGCCTACATCAAGACAGAACCCTACATTCTCATCTAATTTAGAAAACAGATCTGCAGTCTCTTCTGGGGTTTCAATATAGGTAGCTGCATGAGGATGAAAGGAAGCACGCATTCCAAGTGAATTGCAGTACTTGCTCCACTTATTTAAGTGCTCAGCCAATTCGGTTAGCGCTTTTGGAGTCAAAGAATGTTCTTGACGGACATTGGACGCAATTCGGTCACGAACAGAATCGCCATCTACGGCAAATACAATCATCTCCACATTTGCATTTCTTGCAGAGTCAATCTGACGCTTGGTTTCCTCATCTGAATCTTCTGCAATTGATTCATTATCACACTTTATTGCTATATAAAGTTCAGCGGAAGCTATCGAGTGTTTTGTAAAGAGATTGCGATACTCAGATGAGTTTGCTTGCTTCTCAGAAACTTGGATACCAAGAAAACCATACTCTGCAAACTTTGCGATGACTTCACTCTTGCGTTCATCGGTAAATCTCCAATTAAGTGGCACAAGGCCAATCTTTGAGCCTTGCAAACGTTTGAACTCTCTCATTTAGATTACTTCCTTTGCTAAATCAATTAGAACCGTTGACGAACTAAAATCTGGAGTTCCCCATTCTGCTCCCGTGCTTGGGTTGTAATACTCACGCACACCACTCTTCTTCGCCAACTCTATGCTCTGAGCCGCAATATGACGCGCTAAATCAAGTCTGCCGTGTCGAACCAAGTCTCGAGCCAGATGCCAATTGCCAATCACCCGAGTAGGTCCGCGCCACACTAAGGTAACCGGAAATGCAGGAAAGATGAGAGGAGGGAAGCGGTAGCTCTCAACAACCTGTCATAGTTTAGAATGTGTTGATTGCCTAAGTTTGCCAAAACTTCCTCTATAACAAGATACTTAGCACGTACATGAATAGTGGCAGTGGTTCTAGCTGGAGGTTTTAGTGAAGTACGTTCTTGCTGTTGATGTAGGGGCTACAAAGATTCATGGCGGAATTTTGGATGAAAACCTAAAGATAATTCATGAGAAGACGATAGCCTCTCGGGAATCTATACTTGGTTTAGCAGATCAGGGATTACACCGGACAAAGAATGTTATTGTTGAATTAACGTCATTAGCTGCAAAATCTGATATCAAGATTTCATCAGCATGCATCGGCTTTCCAGAGTATGTTTCCAATGATGGTCAATTAATAAGCAAGGATACAATGGATTGGCAAAGTCAACCGAGAAGTGAATTACTTGAACTCACAGGAATTGATTGGATTGTTGAATCTGATATCAGATGTGCAGCAATGGGTGAGCTGCACTTAATAGAGGATAAATTAAAAGCTAATTTTTTATATGTTTTGGTGAGTTCTGGGATTTCTCATACTATGGTGATTGACGGTCGCGCGTGGACAGGTGCAAATGGACGAGCAATCGGATTTGGAGTAACCCAAATTGAGCACGGTGGGCGGCTTAAGTCATTAGAATCTGCTGCTTCTGGCCTTGGTATCGCACGAGAATATGAACGGTTGAGTGGCATCTCAGTGCGTGGAGCGGTTGAAGTCTTCCAAAAATTTGAATCAGATTCTAATTCCAGAATAGTAATTAAACAGGCTGCTGAGAGTCTCAGTCGAGGATTAACAAATCTAGTCGAAGTCCTAGATCCCCATAAAATTATTATTGGGGGTGGTCTTTGGCTAGGATCACAAAATTACAGAGAATTGGTTGGTGATCTTTTGCCAAAAACTATTAATGACATTATTAGCATGGCATCTCATTCTAATTCAGGTTTAATTGGAGCTGGCGTTATAGCCCAAAATTCATTAAAAATATTGGGAAATCTTGAAAAGAAATAATCTATAACACCCTTGCTAAATCCTAAACTTCTGCGAATAAATTCTTTGGTCTCGTAATTTCTTTAGCGCTGAAATATCTGTATTTTATGATAGTGCTACACTTCGTTTGTGCCGGAAAATCCATTAGAGCCTTCAGAAATCAAACGTAAGCCGACTCCAAGACCAGAGTTTAAAGAACCTACTCATATTAAAAGAGAAAACATGGTCATGCACACCTGGGGTGACTCAACATCAGGCTTGGTCACCGATCGAGTTATATCATCAACAAAACAATTGCATGTGCTTGAATTTGAATTAGGCCCTAGTAGTGGGTTTAGACATAGTTCAATAAATCAGACAATCTTTGCTGCAGATGTTCTATATTTCGTATTAGAGGGTGATCTGATTTTAGCTAATCCCAAAACTGGTGAAGTTGAATTAGCGAGCGAAGGAAGCGGATTACTGTTTCATCGAGAAACCTGGAATCACGGCTTTAGCAAGGGGAAAAAAACTACTCGTGTCCTTGAGTACTTCTCCCCTCCCCCAGCAATGGGAGCTGCCTCTGAATTCTCAAAGAAACAGCCACCCCTGCTAGAAAATAGATATAACTACGGGAATACTGTAAATAACTGGCCAGAGAGTGCACCAGATTCAAAAAGTAAGGCATCTTTTTTTGAGATTTCAGATAGAACATCAATTTTGTCTTTTCGCGATTCAGATCCAACCCATCTCATTTCAACACTTGTAGCAACTGAATTTCTGCATGTTATTAAGGGAACTATTGAATTAGGTCATGTTGAGGATTTCGCTCTGGTCGAGCGAGAATGTGTTGTTTATGTTTTAGAGGGCACCTTGATCATCGACTCTGTGGATGGAATTAATGGTCAAATTTCAAACTCAGTTCTGTCCAAAGGTGACGCTTTCTTTCTTCCTAAGGGCTCGAAAGAAAAAATGTCTGTAAAGCAGTCAGATTCGGCAGTTTACCTGCGAGGCTCTGGTGATGTCCCGGCAAACTGGAAGCCGTAATTAGAATAAAGCTAAGAGATTTATCTGTTTTCCAGAAGATTATTCTTTAATAGCCCCTGAAATTATGCCCCTGATTAATCTGCGCTGAAGAAAAACGTATGCCAACAAGATGGGTAAGGCAACCATAACGGCGGCGGCGGCAGTTACTGAGGGATCACTATTTCTTCTATTTCCCGCAAAGAAGGATAGGGACAATGGAACTGTTTGAACCGAGGAGTTACTTGGGACTAACACTAACGCCAGTAAGAATTCATTCCAAGTAAACAAAAAAAGTAATGTTGCTAGAGTCCCGATAGCTGATTTCGCTAACGGAATCATTATGTATCTCAAGCTTTGCCACCTATTAGCGCCATCCAGTGTGCTTGATTCCAAGATTCCTCGTGGGATTGTTCTAAAAAAAGTTCGCAGCCAAAGTACGGAGAAGGGAGTTGAAAGAGCAATCTGCGGGAGAATTAAGGCCCAGTAAGTATTTAGGATATTTAGCGCACTCATCATCTCGTAGAGAGAAATTACAATTCCCTCGTAAGGCATAACTAATCCAAGGAGTAAAAACAATAAAATAGTTCTAGAGAATGGCACCTTCATCAAAGCAAGGGCATACCCAGCCAGCACTGAACAAAGCAAGGTTACAAGAACAACTGAGGTTGATACAAACAGACTCGACAATAAAGCCTGATCAAAAGCACCCCGATTCCACGCTTCGACATAATTACCAAAATAGATACCGAGAAATGTTAATTCAGATTTCTCAATACTCTTTGATCCTGAGATGGAGAGATTAAATATTGACCAGAGGGGATAAAGCGCAACTACTGCCCCAACTAATAAAACTGTATAGGCTATAAATCTGTCACGAAGACTAGTCATCAGATTCTCTTCTACTTAGTAACAATGCACTTGTAATTGAAAAAATCACGAGCGCCAAGATAAACGAAGTTGCTGCAGCTTCTCCAACATATCTATTTACGAAGGCTGACTTATAGATAAAAATACTAGGAACATCCGTAGAATTTCCCGGGCCACCTTGTGTTGCATTCCAGACAATATCAAAATTTCGTAATGCAAGGGTCATGGTCACAATTAAGACAATTACGATTTCACCTCTTATGCTGGGCAGAAGAATATATCGAAATTCTTGCCACATATTTGCGCCGTCAATTCTGTCTGCATCAAGTAAATCTTGAGATATTCGTTGGGCCCCAGATAAAAATAGAATCATAGCTAGACCATAATTTATCCAAGTTCCAATGATGCCGACAGCAATAAGGGCTGTGTCAAAGTTACCTAGCCATGCAGTTGTGATCTTCTCGGCACCTAAGAATATAAAAAAATCATTAATTGGCCCATCTGAAGCGTAGATCCATCGCCAAGATATTGCCACGACAACTGTCGAAATTATTTGCGGCATAAAAAGTATTGCACGAAAGAAACCCTCGCCACGGACTTTTACTCTTAATAATAGAAGTGTGATCATTAGTCCGATAAATATGGGAATTACGCTATAAAAGATAACAAAGACAAAAGAGTGTGAAAACGCGGAATAAATCTCCGGATTTGAGAGTACTACTCGATAGTTCTCAATACCTACCCAAATGCTAGGTGATATTCGATCCCACTTCCAAAAGGATAACCACAGAGTTTGGAATATCGGGTAAATAACAAATAGAGAAAAGAAAATTAGAGCTGGGGAAACAAAAATAATGGGAAGTAAATCAAACTGGCGAGGGCGCCACTTCATATCTTTATGAGACTTTATTCGCATCTCACTTTTATTTGAAGTGGCGCCTCGCATCCTAACTACGCTTTAGATCTTGATTCTTGGAATTTACTCCAATTATCTTGAACTGCTTGCATCATTGCCGATGCATCAATTCTACCTGCCATGAACTCCTGAAGTTTTGACGTGTAAACGTCATACATTGTGTCAGTAGCCCAGTCCAGATAGAAAGTAAGCCCTGAGTCGGCAAACATACTCGACCCAGCATCCTGCATATCCTTTAACAAACTACTGCTTGCTTCAAGAGAAGTCTTTGCAGATGGAATGCGGTCAAGGGAGGCCAGAGTTTGAGCAGTCTCTGCATCCATAACCATCGCTAAAAATGCAACTGATGCGCTTAGCGCGTCTGTTTTGCTACTGATGTGCCAACCAAGTCCATATGAACCTGTTCCAGCTCGCTTACCAGATCCGGCAGCGGGATTTGCAATGAAGCCAGCGTCATCGCCCAGTCCCTCACCAATAGTCCCAGCGAACCAAGTGCCACCCATGTAGAAGACACCGTCGCCAGCTGCAAACTTAGCAGTTGCATCATCAGCGCTCACTCCATCATAACCCTTGGTGAAGTAACCCTTTTTGATCCAGTCACGCAGAGTGTTTAATGCAGTCTCGTTTGTTTTCGACACGAATGAAGATCCTGCTGCTCCAGTTATAAAATCTTTAGTTTCAGATGCGGGTGTGAATGCACCTTGCATTAATCCAAAGACATGCGTAGCTGGCCATTGATCAGAGTTACCGAGAACTATTGGAGTTTCTCCTGCTTTTTTCGCTGCTGCAACTGCGGCCGCAAATTCATCAAAGCTTGTTGGAACTGAAATACCCAATTTAGTTAATTTCTTCTTGTTATAGAAAACACCAACAAATTCAGCCACAGGACTCATTCCAAATAACTCACCTGAGCCGTACTGGGAGCCGTCCGCACTCCAGGAAAATTGACCGAAGTCTCCTGAGTTAAAAACACTGTCCCACTTATAAGCTGCAGCAACATCAGTAAGTTTTCTGATGAGCCCTGCTTTAACTAGTGCACCATCTACCCCATAACCTTGATTACCTTGAGCCACATCTGGTGCTCCCTCTCCAGCTAAGGCAGGAACTACAGTGCTCATGAGATCATCAAAGCCTTTAATTGTGAGATTAACCTTTACGTTTGGATACATAGCCTCAAACTTAGGTATAAGAATTTTCATTGTCTTCTCTTCACCCGCATCAGCCCAAACATCGAGTGTGATATCACCTAAGGCGGCCACTTCTTCAACAGTGACCGGTTGATTTATTGTTTCTGTAGTATTTGCACTATTTTCGCTATCTGATCCAGGACTAGAGCAACCCGCGACCGTCATAGATAAAGCAATTAATGCGATTACAACTTTGGCTTTCATTTTGCGCCCCTCCCTGAGCGTACTTGTACCTTCACTTTATTCGGGAAGAGCTCGATATGGAAGAGGGTTGTATGCCTAAATTCGATAGCACATCACCCACAAGGATTAAGGTGACCTTTTCGAATCACCCCACCGGGGCCAAATACGTCAGTTAGACTGCTAAACACCGTGGCGCCTGCAGTTAGTCGCCGTTACTCTAGGAACCAAGTTCGGAGAGAATCAGAGGTTTTCATGCCTAAACCAATACGGATTGGTGTCGTTGGCGCTGGCTTAATTGCATCATCTGTTCATCTACCAATTTTGCGACGACGAACTGACCTCTTTGACTTACGTGCAATCACAGATCTAAATCGAGCGGCTGCAGATGCGCTAGCTAAGCGTTTTGCTATCAGCAAGGTATTTGACTCGACCGCTGCAATGTATGAATCTGGTGAAATCGACGCGGTATTCATCTTGAATTCTGGAGCACATGCGCAGGTCGCCGCTCAGGCCCTTGATGCAGGTTTAGATGTCTTTTGCGAGAAACCCCTCGCATATTCTCAGGATGAGATGTTTTTAATAGAGACTGCCTGGCAGAAGTCTGGCCGTAAATTGATGCTTGGGTATATGAAAACTTTCGATCAGGCTGTCTACAAGGCCCAAGAACGAATCAAAAGTCGTCCAAGAAGTGTTGATGTGGTCGTTTTTCACCCTAGCGGCGATAGCCAAGTAGCCACAACCGATGCACACCTCGAAACATTTCCGCTATCAAAAGAATCACTCGCAAAGATAGAGGAGTCAAACAAAAAGGCGATGGTTGATGCCTTAGGTGCTGATGCTGCCAAGGCCTTCGGTCCCGAATATCACGACATAATGATGGGCTCAATAATCCACGAACTCTCCGTATTGCGAGCGCTAGATGTGCATATCGAGAAAATTGATTATGTTGATCGATGGCCGCAGAAAAGTCGGAGCGAATCCTTTATTATCTTAGGACAAACCTTAGATGGAGTCCGAGTCACAATCCGTTGGTTCTATCTCGAGGACTACCCAAAGTATCAAGAAGAGATCCGTTGGGTTAATGAGAAAGAGGGCCATCACATAATATTTTATAGTCCATACATCTTGAGGGTGCCAACAGAGTACATTCACACCCAGCGAAATGGTCTAGATCATATCGAGAGTAGTTTCAAGTCATACCAGCCCAATTTTGAAATTGAATTAGCCGCATTTGCTGAACTAGTTCATACTGGAAAACAACAAGAGGATCCCATTATTGCCGGCAAGGAAGACCTCTTGATAACGCTGAAGATGGCGCGGAAGATATGTGAACTAGAGGGAATTACTCCCGGCGGAGATATTGCAAAGCTGGCATAAATAAGGTCGACCGATTTTCCCCTTGGAAAAGCTCTTTATCCCGTCTATTATTTCTTTTCACAAGCTCAGATTGTCACTGTCCTATAACTCTTAATTAACTTCTTAGTGCGAGAATAAATCCATGTCTTTACCGCGCCGAAACATAGTTTGGTTCCGCCGCGACCTTCGAATCAGCGACCATCCAGCGCTGCTTGCTGCGATCGAATCCAG
>Ga0164294_10002692_pt1 | contig 15913 bp, 14 predicted proteins | sample GEODES005metaG_FD_111479 | JGI IMG/M metagenome (GOLD analysis project Ga0164294, IMG submission 111479) | Oligotrophic lake water microbial communities from Sparkling Lake, Wisconsin, USA - GEODES005 metaG | ecosystem: Environmental > Aquatic > Freshwater > Lake | place: USA: Sparkling Lake...
ATGGTCAACGACAGCAAGTTCGGCTTGCAGGCCGGCATCTTCACCCGCGATCTGTTCCACATGCTGAAGGCCTGGGACGTGCTGGAGGTTGGCGGCGTGGTGATCAACGACGTGCCGAGCTACCGTGTCGACAACATGCCCTATGGCGGCGTGAAGGACAGTGGCCTGGGCCGCGAAGGCGTGCGCTTTGCCATGGAAGACATGACCGAGATCCGCAATCTGGTGATCCGGCGGCGGCCGCAGGATTTCTGACCGCATTTCCTAGCCCCGGCCCCTCCCGCAAGCGGGAGGGGAGCAGTAGGAGCAAGCGCAATCGTCTCCCCTCCCGCTTGCGGGAGGGGTTGGGGGTGGGCAGGGCAGACAGCCGCCATTCATCCGGATGTGCGAACCTTCCCCCCGCCAACCCATCCTGCTAATAGGCTGCCATGCCCCGTCTCAATCGCACCGCCATCCTGTCCCTGTCTGCCCTGGTGCTGCTGTCGGCCTGTGCCAATGGCGGCGGCAAGGCCAAGAAGGATCAGCGCTACATCGCGCAGGATGTGGAAACCCTCTACAGCGCCGCGCGGCAGACATTGGACAAGCGCCAGTATCGCCTGGCGGCGGCGCAATTCGATGAAGTCGAACGCCAGCACCCCTATAGTGTCTGGGCGCGCCGCGCGCAGCTCATGTCGGCCTTTGCCTATTATGTGTCTGGCGAATATCAGGAATCGATCGGCGCCGCGCAACGGTTTCTGTCGCTGCATCCCGGCAGCCGTGAGGCACCCTATGCCTATTACATGGTGGCATTGAGCTATTACAACCAGATCATGCCGGTAACCAAGGATCAGAAGATCACCCAGCAGGCATTGGATGCGCTGGGCGAATTGGTCCGTCGTTATCCCAACACCGATTTTGCCGCCGATGCCCGGCTGAAGATCGATCTGACCCGCGATCACCTGGCCGGCAAGGAAATGGAAGTCGGCCGCTTTTATCAGGATCAGGGCCTGCAGGTGGCCGCGATCATCCGGTTCCGCACCGTGGTCGATCAATATGACACCACCAGCCATGCGCCCGAAGCACTGCACCGGCTGGTCGAAGCCTATCTGGCGATGGGCATTCCCGAAGAAGCGGTGAAGGCGGCCGCCGTGCTCGGCAACAATTATCCGGCCTCCAAATGGTATGAGCGCAGCTATAAACTGGTGCAGCGCTTCGTGCCGGATGCGCCGAAGAAGGCCGCCTGATGCTGCTGCCGGTCACCTTGATCACGGCGGGCTGCCTGGGCCTGGTGTTTTTTCTGCTCAGCCTGCGCGTGGTGCAGAAGCGCCTGGCCGGCATGGTGGCCTTTGGTGACGGTGGTGACCAGGTGCTGCTGGAGCGCGTGCGCGCGCACGCCAATTTTGCCGAACATGTGCCGTTCCTGCTGCTGCTGATGGCCGGCGTGGAGCTGGCGTCCGGCCATGGTTCGTTGTTGTTGTGGGGCTGTGGCGCCCTGTTGATTGTGGCCCGCATCGCGCATGCCATCGGCATGTCACGCCCGTCGCCCAACCTGTTCCGCTCGGTAGGGGTGGTGCTCACCTGGTTGTTGCTGATCGGCTTGTCGTTGTGGGCGCTTTGGTTGGGCATCGCGCCGCCGCCCGGTTCCACCGACTTCGTCTGAACGCTGCCGGATCAGGCGTTTGCCGCAGGGCCTGTCCTACAGGTCCGCGTGCGAGTATGCTGGCGCACAACAATTGGCGCTCTGCCAACGCAAGATATATCTTCGCGCGCCAATTGTTGGAAAAAAGCGGAACCTTTGTAACCTTGTAAAATACAATTTTCGGAAATCAGTTCAGCATCCGATCGGCGACGAAGGCGTTGGACTGGCGCTCGCGGCCGAACGTGCTCATCGGGCCATGGCCGGGCACGAAGGCGGTGGCATTGCCCAGCGGCCAGAGCTTGCTGGTGATCGATTCCACCAGATCGTTGAAATTGCCCCTGGGGAAATCGGTGCGGCCGATGCTGCCCTGAAACAGCACGTCGCCGACGATCGCCAGGTTGGACGGCGCATGATGGAACACGACATGCCCGGGGGTGTGGCCGGGGCAGTGATAGACATCGAGCACCAGTTCACCCACGGTCACCTGGTCACCGTTGCTGAGCCAGCGGTCCGGCGTGAAGGCTTCGGCGCCGGCCAGGCCATAGGCGGCCCCTTGCGCCGGGTTCATGTCGATCCAGAATTTGTCATCGATGTGCGGGCCTTCGATGGGCACGCCCAATTGCCGCGCCAGCACGGCGGTCAGCCCGCAATGATCGATATGGCCGTGCGTCACCAGCAGTTTCTCGATGGTGACGCCGCGGCTGTCGGCTTCGTGCATCAACCGATCGAGATCGCCGCCCGGATCGGTGAAGGTGCCGCGCATGGTTCTGGTACACCAGATCAGCGTGCAGTTCTGCTGCAACGGGGTGACGGGAATGATGACGGCCTGAAGCGGAGCGTTGGTCATGAAGCCCTGTGTGCCGCGCAGCGCGGGCGCATGCAAGCGCAGTGACATTGCCGGTGGGCAATGATAGCCATTGCCATTGGTGAGCCAACGTAACGTTCAGACCGGAGACCAATACAGGATGCAGCCGATCAGCCGCATGTTTGCCAGTTGGCGGCAGGATCTGCCGGCCTCGATCGTGGTGGCGCTGGTGGCGCTGCCCTTGTGCCTGGGTGTGGCGCTGGCGTCGGGCGCGCCGCTGATGTCGGGCCTGGTGGCGGGGATCGTCGGCGGCATCGTTGTCGGCGGGTTCAGCCGCTCGCCATTGTCAGTCGCCGGGCCGGCAGCCGGCCTCACCACCATCGTGCTGGCCGCGATCACTGGCCTGCCCCGCTTTGAAGCCTTTCTGATGGCGGTCGTGCTGGCCGGCGTGCTGCAATTGCTGTTTGCCGCGACGCGCGGCGGCGTGATTGCCGAATTCGTGCCGGGTGCCGTCATCACCGGCATGCTGGCGGCGATCGGCCTGATCCTGATTCTGAAGCAGGTCCCGCATGCGGTGGGCTATGATGGCGATCCCGAAGGCGACATGGGCTTCTTCCAGCCGGACGGTGAAAACACCTTCACCACGTTGCTGACGGCCATCCAGAGCAATTTCCTGATCGGCGCCGCGCTGATCGCCTTGATCAGCCTGGCCTTCCTGTTCTGGTGGGACAAGGCCAAGCCCAAGGATGGCCCATTGAAGCTGCTGCCCGGCCCGCTGGTGGTGGTGCTGTTCTCGGTGGCCGCCAACGAAGCCTTTCGCCAGTTCGCCCCCGGCCTGGTGGTGGCGCCCAGCCATCTTGTGCAGGTGCCGGTATCGGCGAATCCCCTCGATCTGGCCGATCAGATCCGGCTGCCGGATTTCAGCGCGATCACCAATGCCGCCGTGTGGACCACCGCGCTGACGCTGGCCATTGTCGCCAGCCTGGAATCGCTGCTGTCGGTGAAGGCGGTGGACGAGCTCGACCCGAAACGCCGGGTGACGGACAAGAATCGCGAGTTGCTTGCCCAGGGCATCGGCAACATCACATCGGGCATGCTCGGCGGTCTGCCGGTCACGTCGGTGATCGTGCGATCATCGGCGAACGTTGAATCGGGCGCGGATTCGCGGCTGTCGACGATGCTGCATGGCCTTTGGATGCTGCTCGGCCTTGCGATCATCCCGTCGATCCTCAACCTGATTCCGCTGTCGGCGCTGGCCGCGGTGCTGATCGCCACGGGCTACAAGCTCGCCAAGCCCGCGCTGTTCGTGCAGCGCTGGAAACAGGGCATCAGCCAGTTTATCCCCTTCGTCGTCACCGTGCTGGCGATCCTGTTCAGCGATCTTCTGATCGGCATCGGGATCGGTCTGGCGGTGGGCATGGGCTTCGTGATCTGGCGGTCCACCGGCAACATCATCACCTATGTCGAATATGGCGGCACGGTGATGGTGCGGGCGCGGCGCAACCTGTATTTCATGCACAAGCCGGCCCTGCAGGAGGCGCTGGGCCGGGTGCCGGATGGCAGCGTGATGTTGCTCGATCTGTCGGGCACCACCTATGTCGATCTGGATTGCATCGATATCATCAACAGCTTCGTGCGCGCCGCGGCCTTCCGCAACATCGATGTGAAGGTGAAGGCCGATCACGCCATGAAATTCGCGCCGATGGTGAAGGCACCATTGTCGCGCGCCCGCGCCACCTGAAGGGTCTGCGATGCAGGAAATCGATCAATTGTTGCTGGCCAACCGGGCCTGGGCTGCTGAAATGCTCAGCGAGAACCCGGAGTTCTTCAACCGCAACCTCAATCTGCAGCGGCCGGTGTTCCTGTGGATCGGCTGTTCCGACAGCCGCGTGGCGCCCGATCAGATGACCCAGGCCGTGCCCGGCGGCCTGTTCGTGCATCGCAACATCGCGAATCTTGTCTATCCCGATGATCGCAACCTGATGGCGGTGCTGCACTATGCCGTGAATGTGCTGGAGGTGGCGCATGTGGTGATCTGCGGCCATTATGGCTGCGGCGGCATCCAGGCAGCGCTCGATGGCACGGTGCAAGGCCCGATTGCCGACTGGCTGGAACATGCCCGCCAGGTGCTGCGCGATCATCGCACCGAAATCGAGGCGCTGTCGCCTGGCGAGGCGCGGGTGAACCGGCTGGTGGAAGTGAATGTGCGGGATCAGTTGCTGCACCTGGCCGGCACGGCGCCGGTGCAGGCAGCCTTTGCTGCCGGCAAGCCGCTGACGCTGCACGGCTGGGTCTATGATTTGCGCGACGGCCATATCAAACCGTTGATGCGCATCGATGCGGGCACGGTGCTGGCCGAAGTGCCGAAACCGGAACGCGTGCTGCTATAGGGCAATCACCTCTCCCCTTTGGGGAGAGGTCGAGAGACGGCCGCAGGCCGGCCCGGGAGAGGGGTGAGAGGCAGCTCGATCCTGGTGCCAGCCCCTCTCCCGCCGCGCTGCGCGCGAGTCGACCTCTCCCCGGCGGGGAGAGGTGAAGAGCAGACCTTACTTGGCGGCGATCACCGTCAATTCCACCAGGAAATTCGGGCCGGCCAGGGCGGCGACCTGCATGGTGGTGCGGGTGGTGGTGGTGGGGTTTTCGGCATTGCCGAAAAACTCGGCGAACCCGGCGTTGAAGCCGTTGAAATCCATCTTGCCGTCCATGCCCGGCGCCGCGGTGAGGAAGGCGTCCATGCGGATGATGTCCTTCATGGTCATGCCCTGGGCTTCCAGCAGCGCCTTGATCTTCTTCAAGGTGCTGATCGTCTGGGTCTTGGTGTCACCAAATTCGGTCGGCTTGGCCGGATCGATCGGCGAGGCGAGGTTGCCCGATAGATAGACGGTGGTGGCACCGGGCTTGACGACGGCGGTGGTCAGGATGCGGCCGCCGGGCGTGCCGATTTTCTGGACATTCTGGGCCGCGACCGGGGCGGTGATGGCCAGCGCGAGGCCAGCGGCGGCGAGCGTGAAGAATTTCATGACATGATCCTCCGGTTGGTTGAAACGGCAACGGGCGGCAGGATTGCCCTGCCGCCCGTGCTTGGCAAGCGTTAATGCTCGCGCCGCGATCAGAACTTCGCAGTAGCGCGCACGTACCAGAAGCCACCAGCCTGACCCAGCGGCGAGGAGCCAGGGTACAGGGAGCCGTTGGCCTGACCGCCGGTCGACGGATAGGCATTGCGGGTTTCGACATCCGGATAATTGTTGAACAGGTTTTCCACACCGACAGCGAGACGATATTTCTCGGCGAAGGTGACACCGGCTTCCAGATCGATGCTGACTTCAGCACCGAAATCCTTTGGCCACAGGGTCGCCGGATACAGAGCCCGGAACGCCGTCGCATCCACGCCGCTCGGGACCGAACCGATCGGAGCGAAGAAGCTGGTGAAGCTACCGAAGTAGTTCACACGCGCAGTCAGGTCGAAATTGCCATTGGTATAGGCTTCCGACAGAACGGCGCGCCAGCGCGGGTTGTTGCCTTCGATGTTACCGCGACGGGTGTCATCGATCAGGCTCAGCACGCGGCTGTCAGTCGGCCGGATGGTCGACAAAGCAATCGAACGACGGTCGGTGACCTTGGTCTTGTTGTAGTTCACGGCCAGGCTGGTGTTGAAACGACCAGCATCGGTATCCGCGCGGTGCGAAATGACGATGTCGAAGCCCTGCGTGCGGGTGCGGAACCCGTTGGTGAAATAGTTCACCTGGCCAAGATCGAGCGCGGTGGTCAGGCCCAGCGCCAGCAGCGACAGCTGGTCAGCCGGGGTCACGGTCACCGACGAGGTGATGCCGATCCGGTCACGCACGACAATGTTGTAGAAGTCGGCCGTGACATTGAAGCCGCCGCCCGGGGTCAGCACGAGGCCGCCCGAGAAGCTGATCGACTTTTCAGGGGACAGTGACTGGGCGCCGAAATATTGCGCTGAGATGCTGTCCGGACGTGCCGTCTGGGTGGCCACCGGAACCGGGCTGCCGAGCGGGAAGCCGGTCTGCGTGTTCTGCGTGAACTGCTGACCCGGCGTCGGCGCGCGGAAGCCGGTCGAAGCCGCGCCGCGCAGGGCGATGGCGTCGTTGATGGCCCAGCGAGCGCTGAACTTGCCGTTGAAGGTGCTACCGAAATCGTTGAAGTGATCGTAACGGACAGCCAGACCAAGATCGAGGCCTTCAATCGCTTCGGCTTCGAAATCGAGGTAGGCTGAATAGTTGTTACGGCCGCCTTCAATCACCGAATCCGGACCGAAACCGGGGAAGCCGTTGGCGCCGACAGGCTTGGTCACGTTGAACGTGGTGCCGTCGGCACGGCGCACCAGCTGTGAACCATAGATGCCGGCAACCCACGATTCACGGTCACCCAGGCCCACTTCAAACGCTTCGCGGCGGAATTCCAGACCGGCAGCGATGAACAACGGCTTGAACAGACCAATGTCGGTTTCATAGCTGAAATCGGCGTTCAGGTTATATTCCGTCTGCACAGCCTTGCCGAGATAGAAGTCGTTCGGCGACTGCGGGCCCATCGAGGGGTTCAGCGTGTCATACATGAAGTAGCGGATCTGGTTGCGGCCATACGAGGCCGAAACATCATACTTGATGCCGCCTTCGGTCGCGCCCTTGTACCCGCCGACGATCGACATGTCTTCGATCGACGCTTCGAACACTGGCACGAAACCATTCGGGAAGGTGGTGGTTTCCGTCCAGGTGCGGCCGGCTTCGTTGTAGATCGGACGACCGCTGACGGGATCGACACCAACCTGATCAAGATACCACAGCGTGCCGATCGATTTGCCGAAGGTGCCGGTGCCCGGACGCAGAGGGATGTCAGCTGCCGACACAGCGCGCGGACGGCGATAGTTGAAGTCGTTCGACTGGCGCTGCCAGCCATAGTTGCCGAACAGATAGACTTCGTCACCATCACCGACCGGCAAAGCAGCGTTCCACACCATGCGATAGGCGCGGTTGGACGGCTGGCCGAGCTGGTTGCCCGTGGGACGCGGCGGCTTGATACCGGCAGCGATCAGCGGAGCGATTTCCGGGCGCGGCACCGAACGGTCGAACACGTTCTGATCGATGAATTCACCGGTGATGTTGAAGAAACCGCCATCACCCAGCTTGAAGCCGGCGTTGCCGCTGATCTGCAGGTCTTCGCCGTCGCCACGATAGGTCTGGCCATAGCGCGCGGCGAGGTTGTAGCCGGAGTCTGAGCGGTTGAGGCCGATGTTGATAACGCCGGCGATGGCGTCCGAACCATACTGGGCGGCGGCGCCGTCGCGAAGCACTTCGATGCGGCTCACGGCCGGCGACGAAATCTGCGACAGATCGGGGCCCTGCGAACCGGCGTTCAGCGAATCGCCGGTCACCTGAACCAACGCCGAACGGTGCATGCGCTTGCCGTTCACCAGCACGAGGATCTGGTCAGCCGGCAGGCCGCGCAGGTTGGGCGGACGCACGAAGGCCGAGGCATCGCCCAACAGGTTGCGGTTCTGGTTGAACGACGGCACCAGTGTCTTCAGGATGTTCTGCAGCTGCGGCGAAGGCTGCGCCTTGAAATCGTCGGCGCTGAACACGTCGATCGGCACGGCGCTTTCACCGACGGTGCGATCGGTACGGCGGGTGCCGGTCACGATGATGGTGGCGTCTTCCTTGTCTTCCGCGGCGGCGGCCTGAGCGGCCTGGTCCTGCGCGGCCAAGGCCGGTGCGGCCATGCCGGCCAGCATCAATGCCAGCACCGACGTTGCCAACTTGAAATCGCCCGCGCGGGCCGTGTTCTTGCTTTGCGTCATGTCAGTCCCCTGTTTTAGATCAAATTCGGTCTTCTGATCGCATTGTCTTGCGTCTACGCCACACCAACCAATGCGACCCTGCCTGCCGGCAACCTCGCCACGCCAACGCATCCGGCCCTCAAGCCGAAATGTCCAGCGACACCCTGCAGGTGGCAAAACCTGCGTGTTCCGTCGGCAAAGCCCCTCTTTCAGCCTTGCAACTTCGCATCGTGTAACCGCTGTTTTTGCCGTTGCCTGACATACGCCATTCGCGCACCTTAAAAAATGATCTGTCTGCTGTGGCTGCAATGATACAGTTGCCGGGCGTGGCCTTTGCGCAACAGTTTGTGCGTCAAACCGCCGCGCCGTGCAGCAATAGATGTTTGTGCATCGGCAGGAACGGCACGGCGACCCCGCCGCAATCCAGGCTTATCGGTGATTCTGCCTGATAGCCGTAAGCGGTATAGAAGGGCACACCGGGCAAGGTCGCCATCAGTTCGGTGCGTGCGAATCCTGCTGCCGCTGCGGCCGTTTCGCAGGCCTTCAGCAACGCCGCCCCCACGCCGCGGCGGGCGGCATGCGGCGCCACGAAGAAAGCGCGCACCTTGGCGGCATCATGCGCAGGATCGAGCAGACCCGATACGCGCCCGGCAAAACGATCCCCGCCAAACAGGGTGGCGCGCCGGCTCCAGCCGCCGCAGCCGGCGATGCCGTCTTCGGCCTCGGCCACCAGATAGGTGCCGTCGCGCACCAGTTCGCTGTCCACCCCGAACACATGGGCGATCGCGGCTTCGGTTTGTGCAGGCGTGTAATGGCCCTGGCTCAGACCGCGTGCCGAGGCAGCGATCAAAGCCTCCAGAAGCGCGATTTCACGGGCTTGCGCGGGGCGGACGGACAGCAACGGGTTGATCCTGCGGAAAGGTGACGCCGCCACAATGCGGTCCCGAACAGCGTCTGGCAACAAAGCGCCATGGTAAATCGGTCCTGGCAATTGTTTGTGAACCAATCTGGTGTAATCCACATCCAGATCGCAGTTCGGCAAAGAATATCACTGAACAGTGGCATTGGGGTCAAGCTTTGGAAACCATGGTTAAGCAATTATCAATTGCAAAACCGCTGCTCCGCCTTGCGCGTGATCGGCGGGCCGCTGCTGCGGCGGAATTTGCATTGGTGTTGCCGCTGTTTCTGGTGATGATGTGCGGCACGCTGCAATATGGTGTGTTGTTCTATACATGGAATGTCGCCTTGAATGGTGCGCGTAACGCCGCCCGTTCCCTGGCGGTGGGCAAGGTCAATGCCGCGGGTGCCGAAACCATCATGGTGGACGCCTTGCCCGCCTGGGTAACGGCGGACCCGGATGCCGAAGACGATATCGATGCATCGGCCACCGACAATGTGGTGGGCAGCGACGTCACCGCACAGATCACATTCCCGTCATCACGCGCCACGTTCCTGCCGCTGGCACCGATGCCGGCCAATGTCAGCGCGACCGTACGTATGGTGAAGGAAGCGTGATCCGCGATTTGTGGAACCGGCACCGCCGGCGCTTGCGATCCGGCTCCATGGCGCCGATGTTTGCGCTGGCGTTGCCTGTGCTCACGGCTGGTATCGGCTTTACCGTCGACAGCGCGTCGATCCGGTTGGCGCAGGCGCGGTTGCAGGTGGCGGCCGATGCGGCGGCGGCGGCGGCGGCGCGCAGGCTCGATGCCGGCAGCAATCCTGCCACGGAAGCCCAGCGTGTCGTGGAGCTCAACATGCCGGCAGCGAGCTATGGCACCGTCTTGGCCAGCAGCGATATCGTTGGCGGCAACTGGAACAACAGCACCCGCGTCTTCACGGCCACCAACAGCAACCGCAACGCCGTGCGCATCACCGCGCGGCAGGCTGCAGCCAACGGCAATGCCCACGAACTGATCTTCGGGTCGGTGTTCGGTTTCGACAGCATCGATCTGGCGGCAACGGCCACGGCACTGTGCCCGACGCACCCGTCGCTGTCGCTGATCAGCAGCGGCACCCCCAGCCGCATCGCAGTCGTGACCATGGGCAACCCCTGTTCGGCCGGTTCCGGCCATGCCTCGAACCTCACCTGTTACTGGGCGACGCCGGATGGCAATCCGATCGTGCGCGTCGACAACTGGAACGCCGGGGTCACCACAATCACTATCCGCATCGTATCGCCGACCCAGTTCGCGGGCACTTTTTCATTCACCGCGCCCAGCGCCGGCCAATTCTGGGTGATGGTGCCCAACGTGCGCTTGAGCCCAGCCCTTCCCAACGGCTCCACGAGCAACATTGTGTTCCGCATTCAATCATCCAGCCCGACCGTGCCGGCCAGCCGCATCAACACCAGCGGCACCGCCACTTACAACAACCGGCTCAACACGTCGGCCAGTCTGCCGGGCACCGCGCTGTGCGCGTTCTCCAACGTCGCGGCGGTGTCGCGGATCGTCAACTGAGGCGATACTGGCTGCGGCCGTCCACGACCGTTTCGATGATCTTGATATCCTTGATCTTGTCGGGCGCGATTGCGGTCGGATCATCGGCCAGCACGACATAGTCGGCCAGCTTGCCGGCGGTCAGGCTGCCTTTGATCGCTTCTTCCTTGGCGGCCCAGGCGCCGTGCAGCGTGTTGATGCGGATCGCCTCCAGCACCGAGACCTTCTGGTTCGCGCCCCAGGTCTCGCCGTTCCAGCCGGTGCGCGTTACCATGCCCTGGATGCCCATCAACGGCGCGAACGGGCCGGGGAAGAAATCGCTGCCGGCGCACACCTTGATGCCGTGATCGAGGAAATCGCGGAAGGCCATGGCATGGGCCATGCGGTCGGCGCCGTAAAATCCGAACTTGTCGCTGTTGTAATAGGCATAGCTGGTAAACGGGGCCGGCACAGCGCCCAGCGCCGCCATCCGCTTCAGCAGGCCTTCGTTGACCAGGGTGCAATGGGTGATCTTGGGCCGCAGATCCTTCACGGCGAGCTTGGCCTCCGCCCGTTCGAAGGCGGTCAGCGCCATGTCGATCGCCACATCGCCATTGGCATGGATGTTGGGCTGGATGCCGGCGCGCACGATTTTTTCAACCCAGGCGTCGAGCACGTCCTGCGGTTCGGTGACATTGCCATAATAGGCCGGCGTGCGGCCAGCATAGGGCGTCGAAAGCGCCATGGTGCGTTCCGAAAAACTGCCGTCGGCGGTGTGTTCGGCGGTGGCGCCCAGCCGGATCCAGTCATCGCCGAACCCGGTCTTCAGCCCGCCGGCCACCATCTGGTCCAGAAAGGCGCCGCGCGCTTCATAGCTGACCCGGTGGGTGAGCTGCCCGGCGGCGCGCACATCCTGAATGGCGGCCAGATCGCCGCCCTGATGATGCACCGTGGTCAGACCATAACGGCTGAAGGCACCGCTGATGTGCGCCATGCCGGCTCGGGCGCGCTTGGCCTTTTCGGCGGCATCCAGCACCGGGCGCTGGCCCCTTTCCTCCACCAGATCGATGGCATTGTCGGTAATGCGGCCGGAAAGCCGGCCATCGGGCAGGCGATCGAAGGTGCCGCCGGGCGGGTTGGGCGTGTCCTTGGTCACCCCGGCCAGTTTCAGGGCGAAGCTGTTGACGAACACGGTGTGGCCGCCGCGGTGGCGCACCATCACCGGATGGGTGGTGCTGATCTTGTCGAGATCGTCCACCGTCAGCTGGCGGCCATCCTTCAGCTTGGTATCGTCGTGGAAATAGCCATCGACCCAATATCCGGCCGGCGTGGCGGCAGCCTTGGCGCGCAGCTTGTCGATGATCGACTGGATGGTGACGAACTCCACCTCATAAGGGTTGCCGACCAATGTTTCGTACAGCAGCACATCGCCGATCGGGTGATTGTGGCAATCGATGAAGCCCGGCACCACGCAGGCGCCTTTCAGATCGATCAGGCGCGTCGCCTTGCCGGCCAGGCCGCGCACGCTGTCATCACCCACCGCCATGATGCGCCCGGCCTTGATCGCCATGGCGGTGGCGCGCGGCATAGCAGGGCCTTGGGCATCGTCCATGGTGATCAGCCGGCCGTTGTAGATTATGGCATCGGCATCGCGTTCCTGAGCGGCGGCGCGTGCGGCCCAATTGGCCCACAGCGGTGCGGTAAGGGCCGCAGACATCAAGGCGCGACGGGTGGCGTGCATTGTCATGATCATATCTCCCCGCCCGCATCGTCGCGCCGCGCAGGCGGCGGTGCAAGGGGGAAAACGGCGAGGAAAAAAGCGGTCAAAACGAGAAAGAGCCACAAAGGCCGCTGCGCAGCCCTTGTGGCTCCTTCATCGACAGGCTGGCGCAGTGCGCCAGGCGTTACTTGATTGCGGCCAGATTGGTCTTCACCGTCGCGATGATCTCGTCGGTGATCGCGCCGGCGGAATAAGGCTGCACTTCGGTCAGGCTCATCGCCTTGAACTGATCGAGGCTCGGGTGCATCGAGATGCCGGGGATCGACGCTTCCAGCACAGCCTTGGCGGCCGGATCGGCCAGCAACTGCTCGATCGGGGTGTTGACGGTGTATTTCGGTGCCGGCGCAGCGGCTTCGACGGGGGCAGCCGGAGCAGCGGGCGGCGCCGCTTGTGCAAACAACGGCGCGGCGATGGTCAGAGCAGCGATGGCAGCAAGATGCTTCATGGGAGACTCTTTCAGGGCAGGGGGTTGAACCGCAGCTCGCCTAACAGCAGAGCAGGGGTGCCGGCAATCCTGCAAGTTTGGACCATGGCGTGCAAACGCCTGCACTAGCGCCGGCACAAGCGCCGGCAGCGGTCTTTCCCCGGCGTTTCCTTCCCAATCCACCAGTTATGTCCGGCGCCAACCGAGCCCACACTTGCCCCATCACATGCGGAGGGAATTGCCGTGGATTTTGCGTTGCCCGAGGATCTGAAGGCCTATCTGAGCGAGCTGGACGCGTTCATCGCAGCCGAAATCAAGCCGCTGGAAGCCAAGGATGACAATATCCGCTTTTTCGATCATCGCCGCGAATGGGCGCGCACCGATTTCGAAAATGGTGGCCTGCCGCGCCATGAATGGGAACTGCTGCTGCGCGATGCGACGATCAGGGCCGACGCCGCTGGCCATTGGCGGTTTTCGGCGCCGAAGAAATATGGCGGCAAGGATGGATCGAACCTGTGGATGGCGGTGATCCGCGATCACTTCGCGGCAAAGGGCTTGGGCCTGCACAATGATCTGCAGAACGAGCACAGCATTGTCGGCAATTTCCCGTTCGTCGCCATGTTCGAAGCCTTTGGGACGCCGGCGCAGCAGGAGGAGTTCATCCTGGGCGGCTTTGCCCGCAAGCGCATCACGGCCTTCGGCCTGACCGAGCCTGACCATGGATCGGACGCCACCCACATGGAAACCCGCGCCGTGCCGGAAACCCGCGATGGCGTGGCCGGGTGGCTGATCAATGGCGAGAAGATGTGGACGACCGGCATGCATGTGGCGACGCACTGCGCCACCTTTGCCCGCACCAGCGGCAACAATGGCGCGGCGCGCGGCATCAGTTGCTTCCTCGTGCCGACGTCCACGCCGGGGCTGAAGATCGAGGAATATCTGTGGACGTTCAACATGCCCACTGATCACCCGCGCGTCAGCTTCACCAATGTCTGGGTGCCGGATTCGACCCTGCTGGGGCCACCGGACGGGGGACTGGCGCTGGCGCAGAGCTTCGTCCACCAGAACCGCATCCGCCAGGCCGCATCCTCGCTGGGCGCCGCAACCTTCTGCGTCGAGGAAAGCGTGAAATATGCCCGGACTCGCAAGCCGTTCGGGGAGGCCTTGTCGAAGAACCAGGCCATCCAGTTCCCGCTGGTCGAACTGGCCACGCAATGCGAGATGCTGCGCCTGATGATCTACAAGACAGCGTGGGACATGGACCGACTGCCGCATGAAGCCATCGAGAGCCAGCTATCCGACAAGATTTCCATGTGCAATTACTGGGCGAACCGGCTGGTATGCGAAGCCGCCGACCGGGCGATGCAGGTGCATGGCGGCATCGGTTACAGCCGGCACAAGCCGTTCGAGCATATCTATCGCCACCACCGCCGCTATCGCATCACCGAAGGTTCGGAAGAGATCCAGATGCGCAAGGTGGCGGCCTATCTGTTCGGCTATCTGGGGCCGCGCAAGCAACTGTTCGCCGGCCTGTAAGGACCCACCATGACCACACTCGCTGCCCGTATCGGTGCGCTTGCCGAGACAAGTTCACTGCCTGATCATGGCCCGATCGCCGACGGCGAAGCGCGCTTCGCGGTCGAGCAGTTCGCGCTGACGGCGAACAATGTCACCTATGCCGTGCACGGCGAGGATTTCGCCTATTGGCGCTTCTTCCCGGCCCCCGAAGGTCATGGCATCGTGCCGGTGTGGGGCTTTGGCCGGGTGATCGAAAGCCGCGCCGACGGCATTGATGTGGGCAGCCGTTGGTTCGGTTACTGGCCGATGGGCGCGCAGGCGGTGTTGCGACCGGTGGCGATTTCGGCGCATGGCTTCACCGATGGCGCCGCCCACCGCGCCGCGCTGCCGCCCATCTACAATCGCTATGCCCCGGCTAGCAGCGCCTGGGGCATCGATGCCGTGCAGTGCCTGTTCCGGCCGCTCTATGCCACCAGCTTCCTGATCGATGCGCTGATGGCGACCCGCCCGGTCGATACGCTGCTGCTGTCGTCGGCCTCGTCGAAAACCGCGCTGGGCGTGGCGCAACTGGCGCGCGGCCGGAACCAGGTGGTGGGGCTGACGTCGGCGGCCAATCGCGATTTCTGCCTGGCCACCGGCTATTATGATCAGGTGTTCAGCTATGACGAGATCGGCGGCGTGCCGGGTCAGACAATCGCGTTCATCGATTTTGCCGGCAATGGCGACGTGCGTCTGGATGTGCACAGCTTGCTGGATGGCCGGCTGGCCGAAAGCCATGTGGTCGGGGACACGCACTGGCAGCAGCCCAATGCGGCGAAGCTGCCCGGCCCGGCGCCGCAACTGTTCTTTGCACCGACCGTCGGCCAGAATCGGATCGCGGAATGGGGGCCGGCCGGGTACGAAGCGCGGCTGAATGCGGCCTGGACGGGCTTTGCCGCCACGCTGGGCTGGCTGCGGGTCGAACATGTGCACGGCGCCGATGTCGTGGCTGCCGCCTGGAAAGGCCTGGTGGAAGGGCGCATCGATCCTGCTGTGGGGATCGTCGCCAGCCTCTGAAGGCTACAGCCCGGCCGCGCGCAGCATTGCCGATGCACCGGCTTCGGCATTGTCGCTGGCGGCGCGGAACAGGGCGAACAGTTCGCGCCCTGTCCCGTCGGCGGAACGATCCACCACAGCGTCGGCGCGCGCGGCAAATTCCGCTGCATCCACGGCCACATCCAGCGCGCCGTCACGCGCGCACAGCCGGATCAGGTCACCATCGCGCAGCCGCGCGATCGGACCGCCGGCCATGGCTTCGGGCACCAGATGGATGGCGGCGGGCACCTTGCCGGATGCGCCCGACATGCGGCCATCGGTGACCAGCGCCACGGCATGCCCACGATCCTGCAACACGCCCAGCGCCGGGGTGAGCTTGTGCAATTCCGGCATGCCGTTGGCCTGTGGTCCCTGGCCGCGCACCACCACCACCACATCGCGGTCAAGCTCGCCGGCCTTGAACGCGGCCAACACGCTGTCCTGATCGGCGAACACGCGGGCAGGGGCCTCGATGGTCCAGCGCGATTC
>Ga0164294_10002693_pt1 | contig 15910 bp, 10 predicted proteins | sample GEODES005metaG_FD_111479 | JGI IMG/M metagenome (GOLD analysis project Ga0164294, IMG submission 111479) | Oligotrophic lake water microbial communities from Sparkling Lake, Wisconsin, USA - GEODES005 metaG | ecosystem: Environmental > Aquatic > Freshwater > Lake | place: USA: Sparkling Lake...
GCCTACACGAAGCTCGAGCAAAGTCTCCTGATCTCGTCCTGCCACAAGCTGTCGATGATGCTGAGGCCAAGCTCTCCATCGCCAAGGCCGGACTGGAGCGCAGCGAAACACAGATCCAGTTTGCGACACTCAAAGCCCCATTCGACGGCATCATCACAGCACGTTTTGCCGATCTAGGCTCGCTTGCCACCGCGAACACGACGAAGCTCCTCGAAATCACTGACTTCAGCACTCTCCGATTGCAAATCCCAGTCACCGAACTCGAAACCACGCTCGTCACCGTCGGCAAGCCAGTGAAGGCTCAAATTGACGCCGTCGGAGCCATGCCCATCGAAGCCAGCATCAACCGCATAGCCTATGCGCTCGATCCCGCCACTCGCACGATGCTCGCTGAGGCCAATTTGAAAAATCCTGACCTCAAACTCCGCCCCGGCATGTATGCGATGACGAAGATTGCCGTCGAAAAACACGAAGGTGCGACACTCATTCCCGTTGCCGCTCTCGTCATGGAAAAGACTAACGCATTCGTGTTTAAACTGATGGAGGGTAAAGCCATCAAGACCGCCGTGAAACTTGGCTTCAATGACGGTATGAATGTTGAAGTGCCGGAGCTGAAGATTGATGACGTTCTCGTTGTTCCAGGAACCGTTGCTTTGACAGACAAGCAGGCCGTCACCGCCAAACCCTGATTCGTAGCTAGATGAAACTGTTCTTTTTCCTCCTCATAGCCAAAGTTTCCACTGCAACTCCAGTCCACGTCGATCTCCCGACAGTCATGAAGCTCGCGGGTGCGAACAATGATGAGATTCAACTGGCACGGGTCAAACATACAGAAACGCTAGCGGATTCAAAACTGGCTTGGCAACGTTTTTGGCCAAGTTTGACGCTGGGCGCAAACTATCGCCGAACAGATGGCAATGTGCAGGACATCGCAGGTGCAGTGTTTGATGTCAGCAAGCAGCAGTATAGCTTGGGACCGAACCTCATGATCGATTGGTCCCCGGGGGACATGTATTACTCAGCGCTAGCGGCCCAACAACGCGCACTGGCGGCCGAACAATTGGCCAAAAAAGCACGGCGAGACATCGTCACTGGAGCTACAGACCGATACTATGCGCTCCTCTCCACGGAAGCTGCATTAGCCATTATAGAAGATGATCTGCGGCTCACGAAGGATTATGAGAAGCAGATCGGCGGGGCTGTGGATGCAGGCACGGCTCTCCGTGCGGATTTACTCCGAGTGAAAACTCAACTCAGCCGCGAAAAACTATCCCTTCGTCAGCATCAGGAAAAGCGTGATCTAGGGGCCGCTGCCCTGGCTGAAATCCTGAGACTACCGGCTGACACCGAGCTGCGACCTGCTAAAGCGGACCTCGTTCCCGTGCGCCTACTGGATCGAAAAACCGGCGTCGCCACACTCATTTTACAAGCCACACAACATCGGCCTGAGATGAAAGCAGCAGGCGCGGTGAATAGTGCAGCTGTGTTGGAAAGTAAACGTGCGCGCGTAGCCCCAATGATCCCAAATGTGCAAGCTGGTTATGGTTTCGGTGGCCTTGGAGGCGGCTTTAATGGGGACCTTGGCAATTTTGATGACAGCCAGAACATCTCTATTGGTCTTGGCTGGAAGATTGGCCCAGGAGGTCTCTTTGATAAGCAGCGCCAAATCATTGCCGGCGCACAAGAAGTGGCTACTCAGCTCCAGGCCGGACAGATCAAGGCTGCCATCGGCCGTGAGGTTGTAGAGGCCGCGGCGAAGTCACAGAGTTCCCATGATCAAATCTCCATCAATGATGAAGCTGTGGCCGCTGCGGAAGAAATGGTCAAGCTAGCCAAAGAACGACAAGCCAGCCAACTGGGCGTTGTGCTCGAGTATTTGCTAGCCCGAGAAGAACTCACCCGTGCCAGGCAAAGCCGCATCTTGGCTGTCATAGAGTTCAATATGGCTCAGCATGAACTCAAACGCGCTGTAGGCAAGTAGCCTTCCCTAACCGCACAGACCTTAGTGTCCGCCGCTATCTTCGTCCGGCTCACGTTCAAGGAAGCGCATCGCATGATCAATGAAGCGTAGAGGCACATCGTCGGTCGGACCGTTACGATTTTTAGCGAGGATGAGAACCGCTTGGCCCTTCTTTTTAGCCTCGGTCTCTTCGTCACCAACTTCCATCTTACCACCAGCATAATCTTCGCGAGTGAGAAGTCCTACCATATCGGCATCTTGCTCAATAGAGCCCGATTCACGAAGATCTGAAAGCACAGGTCGTTGTCCCTTACGAGATTCAACGGATCGATTTAACTGGGCGAGAACAATGATTGGAACGTTCAGCTCCTTGGCCAGTCCTTTGAGGCCAGCGGAGATTTCAGCAATTTCGATCTGACGATTGTCTTTGGCTCGGCGACTGCTGGAAGTCATGAGCTGAAGGTAGTCGATCATGATCATTTTAATATCGTGCTGCTTCTTCATGCGGCGCGCTTTGGCACGCAGTTCAAGAACATCCAGGCCCGCTGTTTCATCGATCAAAATATTAGCCTTTTGCAGCTCACGGGTGGCCTTAGCCAGGGCATCTTGTTGAGCACGAGAGAGCAACCCTCTGGAGAGATCCTGCATGGAAAGCTGAGCCCGGGAGACAAGGAGACGACGCACTAGCATCGTAGCACTCATTTCCAAACTGAAGACCGCACAAGGATGCCCACATTCCACCGAAATGTGCTCAACGATATTCATGGCCAAGGATGTTTTCCCCATGGAGGGACGAGCCGCGATGATGAACATTTCCCCACCCTGAAGACCACTACTCATAGCGTCTAGCTTGCTGTAACCCGTGGAAAGCCCGCGCAGTTGCCCAGGATGCTCTATCATGTACTGAATTGAGTCGATAGCTTCATTCACATGTGAGGCAAGCGTTTTGACACCGTCCTCTTTTCCGGTCGATTCACGCACGGCGAGCACGCGCTGCTCAGCATGGTCAATGAGAGTGCTGACATCTTCATCAAGCTGCTCTTTACCAAACTCATAGCTCTGGTGAATATTCAGCGAGCAAGCATGAATGAGTTGCCTGAGGATGTGCTTATCCGAAACAATCTTCTTATAATGTGTATAATGCGACGGACTGGGAACAAAGGTGAATAACTCAGTAATCGCTGCAGGGCCGCCAACACGTTCAAGGAGTCCCTGATCACGAAGCGCATTCGTCACCATCACAGGATCGATGGGCAGATTCTTATCGTAGAAATCCAGCAGTTTTTCGTAGATCGTCCGATTGACCTCATGATAAAAAGCCGCTACAGGGAGCATCACTCGGCTCTCACTTAATCGCTCGTTCGGATCTTGGAGCAAACTGGACAAAACACCCTTTTCGGCTTCATCTGAGAAGGGTAAGGCGCGGTTGATATTAGCCAGCAATTCCTCTGCCGTGGGTATCTCATTGCGCTTGCGACCAAAGGGGTTGACCTGCTTGGTTGCTTCCGCCTTAGCGGGTAGCTCGCCAGGCGCGGCGGCGGATTGAATAAGATTGGAAGCGGACTCCATGAGCATCAAAGTAAGACAGGCGAAGGATTGAGAATACAATCTGAGCAACTCACAAAGTTCTGTGAATGACTTGTGAATAAGTCAGCTTAACATCGAACAACACTCGATTTATCCCATGCCGGAAACCTTCACCTCATTTATGACCAGAGCACTGCATGATCCGCAGCGCGGCTACTATGCTCGGCGTGTGCAAGCCATCGGCACGAAGGGCGACTTTTCCACCTCAGCGACGCTTTCGCCTCTGCTCGGACAGGCCATCGCTCATTGGCTCAAGGAAGAATCCAAAACCATGCCGGAAGTGCGCCACATCATTGAGATCGGTGCTGGCAGCGGACAACTAATGCAGACAATCCATCAATCTTTAGGCTGGTGGAAGCGACGGCGTTTCCAGTGGCACATTGTCGATACTTCAAAGAGCCTTCGCGACCAACAACGACTGCGCCTAGGCAAGAAAGTGAAATGGCACACAGATCTAACGGATGCGCTGAAGACCGTTGGCGGCAAGGCTTTTATCTATCACAATGAGTTGCTGGACGCCTTTCCCGTAATTTTACTTCAATGGCAAAACCATCAATGGCACGAAGTTCATGTGGATCTTAAAGGCAACTGCGCCCAAGAAATACTTGAAGCTCACTCCCTCACGGCATTAGATCTAGCTGATTTTAGTATTTTCCAGCAGTCACCAAGATCAAAGGATCAACGCGTGGAGTTGCATCTTTCGGTTCGGAATTGGTTGCGCAATTGGGCACCTGTCTGGGCTCAGGGATCCATGCTAACCGTGGATTATGGCGATCTCTTTCCAGCGCTGTATCACCGCCACCCTCAAGGAACGCTGCGCGCTTACCTGCTGCATCAGCGATTAAACGGAACCGACATTTATCAAAACATCGGACGGCAAGATATCACTGCCGACATTAATTTCACGGACTACCGAAAATGGACTCAAGCCTTTGGCTGGGAAGAAATCACCTTTCAAGATCAGGCATCGTTTATTGCCGCAAGAACCAAGCCTCCAAGCAATCAGTTCATGGAACGTGACGGAGCTGGAGGTGCCTTCAAAGTCGTGACTCATCGCAAGCTTTTTAAGTAAGCCACAAGATCCAGCAATTCATTCTCAGCCATCGTCTGGTCCAAGCCCATGGGCATGAGGCTGGTCGCAAGTATGACATCAGCGATGATCTCCTGATGCACCAGTGTGCGCTCCTGGCCAGCAATATCGACGATGAGCAATCCTTCAGCTGTATGACTCTTAATGAGCCCCTGGCTTTGCTGTCCATCTCTGGTTTCAAAGATGTGCGCCTCATAATCACGAGCTAGTGTGTTACTCGGGAAGAGAATGCTTTCCAAAAGGTCACGCTCAGACCTGATAGCTCCAATCTTAGATAAGTCAGGTCCAATGGCACGCCCAGCATCAGCGATCTTATGACAAGCCACGCAACTCCCCTTCCCCAGTTTAAAATACTCGGCACCTCTGGCCGCATTTCCAGAAGATGCGACTTTATCGGCGAGTGCAGCCAAGTGACGTTTTTTCATCTCTGTCACAGCGACCGCTTTTTCATAAGCAGGATGAATCAAGGACTCAAAAATCTCAGGCGGGAAATCGGCTAAAGCTGTTCGATATAAACTCTCCTGCTGACTGGCAATGGCAGGATTTTTAGCAATCTGGCTAGCAAGCAAATGAGCGAGTTCAGGAGACTTATGACGCCTCAGTAAAGGTAGCAGCGTTTTGAGTTCGACCGGACCCACGATGGCCATGACTGGAGCTACTTGCGCTATCTGTTCCGAGGTCAGAATGGCAGCTGCGAGCATCGTGGAAGCCTGAATTCTAGCTGCAGCGCTTGATGCAGCATCTTCCAATACAGTTCTCACCATCTCAAAAGTTCCGTCCGTTAACCTCAGGGCCTTGACAGCATCCAGAGCTTTTAATCGCAGTGAAAGCGGATGACTAGAATCAGCTGCGAAAGCTTGCAAAGCCAAATCGAACTGGGAAGATTTCTGTTTTTTGATTGCTTCAAAAAGCAGAGCTGTCGGCAACCTCAAAAGCAGTTGTTCTAGTGGAGCCTTCCAGTCATCCGTAGATAGGGTTGATGTCTGCCCGGCTAAAACCTCTAAACCCACAGTCTGAAATGCTCTAGAATCATGCATGAGCAGGGCTGTAATTAGAGCCTGAGAGTGCGGTTGACTGATCAAAGCGGTGCAATAGCCACGCAGGGCTTTCGCACGCTGAATAGACAGATTTTTCTCTTTAAGCCAGGCTTGTAAATTTTCAGTCACCCAATCAGCATCAGGGTGATTGACAACGAGGCTCAACGAGACACGAGCAAGGTCTGCATCATTAGAATCAAGATGTTTTGCTGCGACACTTACTCGCAATCTCATACTGTCCGCATCATCTGCGATAAAGCCGGCCAACATCCGACGAAGGGCAATAGGATTTGTTTCCGACTGAAGTTCCTGCAAAGAGATTGCCAATAGATTCAATCTCTGAGCTGCCAGAATCAAGGTGTGCTCAAAAGCTGGATCAAGGGGTTCACTCATCCTTTGACGCAATTCTCGGCCCAGCTCTTGCCATTGAGGATTTGCTGCCTCATTTATTTTCATCCCTGAAGGAGTCTCTTGAACCAAGCGCTCTAAGGCTCGTCTTTGCAAGGCAGGCTCTTTGGACCGCAAATCACGGAGTAACGATTGAAGATCAAACGTCTGATCCACCGAACTTTTCACCCATCTTTGATCTAGTTGTTCCGGTGTAATCCGATACACAGCCCCTAATAGATCTGACTTTGCGATCAGACTACTAGGACAGCCAAGCCTAAACCAGCCACCAGTATCAATGAGGAGTAGCGATCCATCTCTGGGATCTTCCAGAACATCGGTGAAATGTATATCTGGATCGTGGAGTTTCAGAAACTCATTCTCGGTGGCTTTATAAGTGCTCCCGTCTGGAATCATCTCCATGCGCACCAGACGCTGAGTATTAAAATGCGTGACCATGAAGCTCTTTCCAGCTGATGGGTAACTTTTCCAGAAACAACAACCGCTGACAGCTACATGACCGAAGTTATGCATTACGGGCATGTGCTCCAAAGTACGAGGCAGATGTGAGATAGCCTGCATCTGATCAGCACGCTCATGGACACCACCATAGAGCCAATGCATGAGCGTATCTCCGCGCGGCTGATTGAAGTAAAGATTTTGCACGCCAATGATGTCGCCCTCAGGTGTGAAATCGATCTCGACCGGATTGTCACCACAGCCTAGAGAATGCCATTGAACATCGGCCCCATCTGGCTGGCAGCTCCAGATGCCGCAAGCTTTTGACTCGTCCACCAGAGACCCGTTTTTTCGGACGACTTTGTGTCCTTTGCGCCCATGACACCAATAAAGACGGCCATTCGGATGCAAAAACGGACCGTGTATATCTGCCGCATTGCCCGTGTAATCAAAGCCTGTCACGATCTCTTCACGCTTGTCGGCTACACCATCTTCATCGGTATCAGTCAGCTTCCAGATGGATGGCGGTGATCCCACATAGAGGGATCCATTAAGCCAGCAGGCGCCTTGAGGAAAAGTCATCTTGTCCGCAAAGATCGTGCTTTTATCATAGCGGCCATCTTTATTTGTATCCTCAAGCATGAGGACACGGTTCGGTGGATTGGCCTCGAGTTCCGACTTACTCCAATTGACGCCCACAGCATCGCCAAGAAACAGGCGCCCCCGATTATCCAAGCATCCCATCATCGGATGGGTGACCAACGGCGCTGCTGCTGCCAGAGAGAAGAAATACCCTTTCTGCAGCGTAGCCTCAGGAAGTTTTGGCTCCACTTGAGACTCCTCAAGAGTGACAACCACCGGGCGTTTAGCTGACTTAGGAAGTCCGGCCGGTGATTCTAACGCCAAAGAGGGCAAAGCAACGAAAGCCACAAAGTGAGAAAGCCATTTCATCAGATCATTCAATACCCCGATGAACGACTCTTTATTGCAGCAAACCGTCATGCTCTTGTCAGATGCTAGAGATGGGCAACTACAACTCAGTATTTCTAACCGTCTGTGTTTTCATCAGTGTCTGAGGCGGAGTAAAATCACCCTGCAAGGTATCGATAGCCACCACTCAGGAAGAGAAGAAGTGGCAGCATCCTCTGTAATTAGCAGCGTGAGGCCAACCAATGATGTTCAATGAAACACACGATTCGTGCAGTTACAAGACATGGAGAATTCGAAGTCAATATACAAAAAAGCGGCTCCGAAGAGCCGCTTTCTATCAAGATTTAGGTAATCCGGATCCTTATTTAGAGGAAGTATAAACACCTTTGGCACTGGTTTCTGCAGCAGGTGCAGAAACGGCCGCCATGGACGGCATGGGTCGACGCCAGCCTGAGCCTGGGAAGGCGCCATCGGTGTATTGATCATTAAGGCTACCCACCATGTAAGGCTTGGTGTCACGGACAGTGCAGCGGAGAAGTCCACCGAAGATACCTTGAGTGGTGCGATCCCACACATTGGAATAAGTCTTCATAGCTCCACAAACGACAGTGCCACCCATATGCATACCACGCTGGACACCATTCAGGCCCAGATCGGTAGTGTCATAGAGCTCGTCATGAGCATACTGGGTTCCTTGATCGCCGATGTCATAGACGGTTTCAGTGACACGGTTGGCTTCTTTTCGAACGATGTTACCACCACGGCGTGTGCTGCGGAAGATGGTGTTGGAGTAGTTACGTGTTTGACGGGTTCCGACAGCAGTGACGTAATCCGAAGAATCCTCGGTCACATCCAGAGTAGAATCAGCACTTTGGTCAACGATTTGATGAGGATAGGAAAGGCCTTTGTTCGTGTAACGAGTGGAATACTTGGAAGCAGGCTTCGACGGACGTTTATTGAAGGCCCACCACTTGCGGGGAGCCTCTTCTTCCACCGCCACAGTCTCGACCGGAGCGGAATACTTTCCGCCAGTCATGGGTAAAGCGGCAGGGGCACTCGCGGTTGAGGAAGAACTTGTGGATGAGCACGAAGCAAGGAGTGGGAGGAGTGTCAGCAGATAATATTTATTCATATCGCGTGGTGAGAATGTCTGATTGGGATGTTTATGTCAAAATTAAAGTGGAAAATGTGAAGAAAACTAAACCTTCAGCTTTCACCACTAGCGATGAGTTGGGCAATAACATTGATATCTTCGAGGGTCGTGGTGTCCCCTTTAATGATTTCGCCCGCCGCAATCTGCTTCAGTAAGCGGCGCATGATTTTGCCAGAGCGTGTCTTTGGAAGAGCCACAGCAAAGCGGATTTCATCGGGGGTCGCAACGGGGCCGATTACTTTGCGAACATGTTTTTTGAGATCGTTGGCCAATTCACGATCAGCAACGATACCTTCCTTAACGGTGACAAAGCATACCACCCCCTGCCCCTTCATCTCGTCTGGACGACCCACAACGGCAGATTCGGCGACGGATGGATGCGAAATGAGCGCACTTTCAACCTCAGCTGTGCCAAGACGATGTCCGGCGACATTGAGGACGTCGTCGATGCGTCCAATGATCCAAATGTTTCCGTCTTTGTCTTTTCGGGCACCGTCACCGGCAAAATACCAGCCTTTAAAATCACTCCAGTAGGCATCTTGGTAGCGCACTTTATCACCCCAGATTCCCCGCAGCATTGATGGCCACGGCTTGCGGATCACTAGTTTGCCTTGTTCGCCGACACCGACTTCTTTTCCTAAATCATCGACGATTGCGACATCCACGCCAAAAAATGGCAGTGTAGCCGTGCCAGGTTTCGTGGGGGTGGCTCCAGGAATTGGAGTGATCATGTGACCACCCGTTTCAGTCTGCCACCAGGTATCGACGATCGGGCATTTCCCGCCACCAACTTTGTTATGATACCACATCCAGGCTTCCGGATTGATCGGCTCACCAACGGTTCCCAAGAGACGAAGGCTGCTTAAATCGTGCTTCTTGAGCCATTCATCTCCCCATTTCATGAAGGACCGAATAGCCGTCGGGGCGGTGTAGAATACAGTGACGGCGTATTCTTCGATAATCTTCCAGAAACGATCGTTCTCAGGCCAGTTTGGAGCTCCCTCAAACATCAAAGACGTGGCTCCCATAGCCAACGGGCCATAGACCATGTAACTGTGGCCAGTGACCCAGCCAATGTCTGCAGTGCACCAGTAAACATCGTCATCACGTAGATCGAAGACGTATTTAGAGGTCATGTAAGCATGCAGCAAATAGCCGCCAGTCGTGTGCAAAATGCCCTTTGGTTTTCCTGTGCTTCCGCTGGTGTAAAGGATGAACAGTGGCGACTCCGAGTCCATTTCAACAGGGGCGCAGTGAGCATCCACATATTCCAGTTCACGGTTCCACCAGACATCACGACCTTCTTCAATATGGACGTCCTGCCCCGTGCGCTTGTAAACGATTACAGTTTCGACAGGTGTATCATTGCCTTTGAGGGCATCATCGACATTCTTTTTGAGAGGCACAACGGCTCCTCGACGGTATCCACCATCGGCAGTGAGGATGATTTTGGCTCCACAGTCGAGCACGCGGTCTTTAATCGACTCTGCACTGAAGCCACCAAAGATAACGCTGTGCATCGCTCCGATGCGCGTGCAGGCTAGCATGGCAATGGCAGCCTCAGGGATCATCGGCATATAAATAATGACGCGGTCACCTTTCTTCACTTTATTCCGCTTTAGCACATTGGCAAATCGGCACACTTCGCGATGTAGCTGCTGGTAGGTCAGCACACGTTTTTCACCTGGCTCCCCTTCCCATATAAGAGCCGCTTTCGTTTTGCGTGAACCTTCGAGATGACGGTCCAGACAGTTTTCACTCACATTCAGTTTGCCACCGACGAACCATTTGGCATTGGGGCATTTCCAATCCAACACCTTGGTAAAAGGCTTGCTCCACTTCAGTTCCTTAGCCTCACGACCAAAGAATTTATCCGGCTGTTTCAATGACTCATCGTACATCCTTTTATAGGCAGCCATACTTCCGATGCGCGCTTTCTTGGAGAACTCAGCACTGGGTTTGAAAACCATGTCCTCGGTGGCCGTACTCTTTGAGACTCCCTTGCTTTGAGCTTTCACAGCTTTTTTAACAACAGATTTCTTAGCGGCAGGTTTAGCGACTTTCTTTTGACTCATGGCGTTTGTGGTATGGCTGGGGCGGAAAAAGATCAGCCTACATGCAGCAGAGAGCCTCTGGCAATGAAAGAGTGTGAAACGGAATAAAAATCGCCCGTCTGCACATGGAAAACGAAATCATTAAAAAGCCGTTATCATCCTTGCTACGAAAACCCGTCCAAGCTCGCTAGTTGATTCCTCAACTCCAGTCTCCAGCAGGCGGCTCATGATACTGCACGTGTGTTGCTGCAAGACTGCATTGGTGATTTTGGCCTAGGTTAAAATAGCGGTAAGATTTCCGTGACACTGCGTCTTTATCAAGCGTGTTCGTCATACCAATGAGGCTTTAGACAGCCGCGCCTAAAGGCATTCATCCATCAGTTAGGCTTGCCCATTAATTTTAACTCAGCATCACATCAAAACATTTTATTCCGCTCTCTGCCTACCAGGTATCTATGTGAGTTGCCTTTGAGGTCATGCCACAGCTGAATTCACGTCCAGCCAGACAAAATTCAAGAGTTCTTCAGATGACATGTCGGTGAGCATTTTTTCTGCACCAAGACCTTCACTGACAAGCTCACTGGCTAGACGCATTTTTTCCTCTAATAGACTATCAATCCGCTCTTCGATCGTGCCTTGGCAGACGAACTTGTGCACGAAGACATTTTTCTTCTGACCGATACGGAAGGCGCGGTCTGTGGCCTGATTTTCAACAGCCGGATTCCACCAGCGATCAAAATGAATGACGTGACTGGCCGCAGTGAGATTTAAACCCGTTCCACCGGCCTTCACACTGATGACCATAAAGGGAGGCCCACCAAGCTTCTGAAACGCCTCCACCAGTTGATGACGCTTTTTCACAGCTGTGCCTCCATGTAAAATGACCCCTTGGCGACCAAAGACCGAAGCCAGGAAACGCGCCAAAGGTTCACAAGTCTCCTGAAACTGCGTAAAGATCAGAACGCGATCACGCCGTTCTGCAAGTTCTGAACAGATTTCTCCCAATCGTATAAATTTACCGCTGTCTTCGGGATTCCAGGCGCCATCACCATTCCAGTGACTGGGATGATTGCAGATCTGCTTAAATTTAATCAGGAAGCCAAGAACCAGGCCCTGACGCTTAATCGGCTCCATCTCCTTATCCGCCAGCATCTTCGCCAGTTGATCGACCAGCTTGGCGTAGATAGTGGCCTGACGTTTCGTGAGTCCGCAAAAGACCTTTGTTTCAATCTTATCAGGCAAATCAGTAATGATGTTACGATCCGTCTTCATCCGCCGCAGGATGTATGGCTTAACCAGACGACGCAGCGGGGCAAAACCTTCGCTCGATTTACCGCAACGTTTCACAGCATCCAAGAATGCGCTTGAACCACCAAGAAGCCCTGGATTGAGAAAATCAAAAAGGCTCCAAAGGTCTCCTGGGCGGTTTTCCACCGGTGTGCCAGTCAAAGCGATGCGGGTCTGAGTTTGCAAGCGCTTTACAGCCTTTGCACTGGCGCTGCCGGGATTTTTAATTACCTGAGCTTCATCCAATATCACCACCCCCCACTCATGAGTCTGCCAAGGCTCCGTCCGTTGAAGCAACTGATAAGTGGTCACCATGGCATCATAACCACGTAAGGCCTCCGTGGGATGCTTTACAGTGAAGTCCAAACCCTCACGTGAGGTCACAGAAGGATGTGCGATGAACAACCTTAAATCAGGAGCAAAGCGCTTCACCTCCGCACGCCAGTTACCCACCAGAGAAGCAGGAACCACGAGCAAGGCGGGTGCTTTGGCGTGCTTTTGCCGATCTAAAAGCAATGCGATGACTTGCAACGTCTTCCCAAGTCCCATGTCGTCGGCCAGACAAGCCCCCAGCCCTAAACGGGTCATGAACTTCAGCCAACCAAAGCCCTTCAATTGATAGGGCCGCATCGTAGCACACAGATTTTCCGGCGCTATCACAGTTGCTGGTTCACGTATCTGATCAAGCATCTCAACCAGCTTTTTTCCAGCCACCACTTCACTCCAATCATGCACCATTTCCGTGTTTTCTTCTGCCGTAGCCGATTGCCGATCTGTCCAGCCTGCCAGAAGCCTCATGCCATCTAGAAAACCTACCCCTCCTTCACCCGCTGCCGATTGCACCTTCTGCCAATGCGCCATTACTTGCTGCAGTTGCGCGCTATCAACTTCCACCCATTTGCCACGCAGAGACACCAAACCGGTATCAGAACTGAGCAGCTTTTCCCACTCCTCTGGGGTCAAGGGCAAACCATCCAGACTTTGCTCCATTTTAAAACTCAACAGCGCTCCCGCATGAAGCGACTGCTTCTTTGGCGCATCAATCGTAACCGATACTGCAGGTCGGCTCCCCTTCCCGCTGCGCCACCAATCCGGCAACTTCATCACGATCCCGCTTTCCTGAAACACGGCCGTATCTCGCAGCACGCGATAGGCCTCTTTGGCCGACATCGCCATCGGAGTAAAGAGTCGCTTTGACTCCAGCCACTCACGCAATAATTGGGATTTTTCAGCTGCTATGCGAACCGGTGCAAGCAAGGCTGTAATCGCGGCTTGATCCTTTTGACCAGCATACAATTGCAATGCTCGTGCCAAGGGCAAATGCTGCGGCTGGCCACTGACATTCAGCTTCTCGGTAAACGTCGCTAAAAAAGCAAAAGGCCGCTCCATGTCCGTCTTATTTTCCGCCAGATGAAACGCCACGCGCCCCACCACATGCCAAGCCGGGCATTCCGCAAGCAGCCAAGTTTCCACTCCCTCTATGGCCAAGAGTGAGATGTGCCTTCCCAGATCGGTCCACCAACGCTCCAGCAATTGCGCATTCACATACTCCACCCCCGCAAAGGGTGGCGCCGAGGCCACCAGCGATTCCAAATCCTCCAGCGCCGGAGCCATCGTCTGCAAAGCATCTTTGGTTTGGCAAAGGCGGGCAAAAAACAGCTGTGAAAATTCACGTAACCAGCGCCAAGAGGTCTCCATATCCATCGTCAGCAAGTGCGTCGCCAGAAGTGTCAGCAGTGCGGCCGATGATCCTACCTGAGCTATCTTTTTTTCATAGGCCTGCGCCGCCTCACCTTCACAGAGCAGGTGGCCTTCAGGGGTGATTAAGGGAGTCAACATGCCCTCACCTACGCCACAGATCTGGCACCTCGTAAAGAACTCTTCTTAACAGGCTAGACCTCACTGACCCAGACCGCCAACTTTGAGAAGCGGGTGCAAGAGGACCAACAGAAGAATCAGAAGATACCATCGATGCAGGCCAGATGACAGCCTATCTAAGAGCAGTCATGCTGCAGGATAGCACGGCATCTTACTCACCCGGTAAAGGCTCCGTCGGCCAAGTTTCTAGCCATGGCAGCCCATAGGCATTCAAATCGGCCATAAACGGATCCGGATTGAGCTGCTCAATATTCCAAACACCTGGCTGACGATACTCGGCAGGATTGGTCAGCAATTGACGCGCAGCGATCATGGCAGGCACACCCGTCGTGTAGCTCACCCCTTGGCTATTGGTCTCTGCATAGCATTCCTGATGATCGCAAATGTTATAAACGTAGTAGCGCTTCGGCTGACCGTCTTTCCCCAGACCTTCGATCCAATTACCGATGCAGGTTTTACCTTTTGTATCAGCGCCAAGCGAACCCGGTTCTGGAAGCAGCGTCTTAAGAAACTCGATGGGGATAATGTCCACTCCTTTGTGATTCACAGGATGAATCCCAGTCATGCCGACGTTTACCAGCACCTCCATGTGCTTAATGTAGGCGTCTCCAAAGGTCATCCAAAAGCGCGCACGGCCGATATCAAAATGCTTGGTGAGCGACTCCAATTCCTCATGGTAAAGGCAATAGATATTCTTGGCACCAATGCCATCCGGAAAGGAAAAGCTGCGCTTGATCTCCAACGGCTTGGTTTCCACCCACTGACCCTTTTCCCAGTAACGCCCATTAGCCGTTACTTCACGAAGATTGATCTCAGGGTTGAAATTCGTTGCAAAAGCTTTGCCGTGGTCGCCTGCATTGCAGTCAAGTATGTCCAGAGTATTGATCTTACTAAAATGATGCTTCATGGCATAAGCCGTGTAAACATTCGTTACCCCAGGATCAAAGCCGCAGCCAAGAAGTGCGGTCAAACCAGCAGCCTTGAAGCGCTCCTGGTAGGCCCACTGCCAGTGATACTCAAATTTAGCCACATCGCGCGGCTCATAGTTAGCGGTATCGATGTAGTGAACACCCGCCTCTAAACAGGCGTCCATAATCGTCAGATCCTGATACGGCAGAGCCACATTGATAAGAACCTCAGGCTGAAAACTTTTGAGTAGCTTCACCAATTCCGGTACATTGTCGGCATCTACACCCGCCGTCTGGATAGGGCGCTTTAATTCAGCAGCAATCGCGTCACATTTAGACTTAGTGCGACTGGCGAGCATGATCTCACCGAAGACTTCGGGGAGCTGTGCGCATTTATGAGTGACGACTCGGCCGACGCCGCCGGCTCCAATGATAAGAACTTTATGAGACATGATGAATTAAACGAAACAGGTCGCGAGTCTAGCCGCTGTGGTAGGAATGCAACCCCGTTCATGTGAAGAAGCCGATAAGCAAGCTTAGAAAATCCAGTTGCAAAAAGCCAAGTCACAACCAATAAACGGGCCGTGCGTTTTTGAACGCAGGGAAAAGTCTGTGTGTCACATTGGCTCTCCCTTTCCATAACAACCTAAATAACCATGATAGCGACCCTATGATCCAAGTGCAAAACCTCCGAAAAGTGTTCGGCAGTAAGGTGGCGGTGGATGATGTATCATTCACTGTCGAAAAAGGCCAAGTTCTGGGCTTCCTCGGCCCCAACGGCGCAGGCAAATCGACCTCAATGAGAATGGTCACGGGCTACTTCCGCCCAACGGCTGGCTCAATCAAAATTGGTGGTGTCGACATGCTCGAAGAGCCTGAACTGGCAAAACGCAGCCTCGGCTACCTGCCAGAAAACGCCCCGCTCTATTCAGACATGACCGTGGCCAGCTTCCTAGGCTTTTGCGCAGAAATGCGCGGTCTCACTGGCGCAGCTAAAGCAAAAGCAATCGACCGCGTCCTTGACCTGTGCTTCCTGCACAAAGTACGCAATCAGAGTGTGGACACCCTTTCTAAAGGTTATCGCCACCGCACCTGCTTTGCCCAGAGTATCATTCATGACCCTGAAGTTCTCATCTTGGATGAGCCGACGGACGGCCTGGACCCGAATCAAAAACATGAA
>Ga0164294_10002695_pt1 | contig 15905 bp, 11 predicted proteins | sample GEODES005metaG_FD_111479 | JGI IMG/M metagenome (GOLD analysis project Ga0164294, IMG submission 111479) | Oligotrophic lake water microbial communities from Sparkling Lake, Wisconsin, USA - GEODES005 metaG | ecosystem: Environmental > Aquatic > Freshwater > Lake | place: USA: Sparkling Lake...
AATCGCTGCAGAAAATCTGAAAAAAGACCGCATGTTAGAGGCCAAGGAAAATTTCCTTCGACTACGTGCTGAATTCGAAGAAGAAACACAAGCTAAAAAAGGCATTTTATCTGAAAACGAGCAAATCCTCCGTGAAAAAGAGCGGATTTTGGCCCAGCAACAAGAGCAACAAAAAATAGCCGACCAGGAATTGCAAGCCCAAAAGCAAAGCATCCAATCTAAAGAGGAAAACTACCGCAAAAAATTAGAGGATGTCGAGAAAAAACGAGCAGAGGCAGATGAATTATTGGCCCAACAAATCAGCCAATTAGAGAAAATCGCCAACCTTTCTGCCGATGAAGCGCGTCAACAAATCATGGACGCCCTCAAAGCCGAAGCCGAAAGTAAGGCCAGTTCACTGGTGAAACAAGCCATCGAAGAGGCCAAATTGACCGCGACGAAAGAAGCGAAAAAAGTGGTCATCGAAACGATTCAACGGACCGCCGCTGAAAATGCGATCGAAAACTGTGTATCTGTTTTCAACATCGAATCAGATGATGTAAAGGGTAAGATTATCGGTCGGGAAGGTCGTAATATCCGCGCCCTCGAAGCCGCTACCGGCGTCGAATTCATCGTGGATGATACCCCTGAGGCAATTATCATTTCGGGTTTTGATCCGGTACGTCGAGAAATCGCACGTTTGTCTTTGCACCGTTTGGTACAAGATGGCCGGATTCACCCAGCAAGAATTGAAGAGGTGGTGAACAAAACCAAGAAAAACATCGATGATGAGATTGTCGAAATCGGCGAGAAAACCGTGATCGATTTAGGCATTCATGGTCTGCATCCGGAATTAATTAAGATGATTGGTCGGATGCGTTTCCGTTCTTCCTATGGGCAAAATTTATTGCAACACTCGCGGGAAGTTGCGAAATTATGCGCAACAATGGCCGCTGAATTAGGCTTAAATGCGAAATTAGCCAAGCGTGCGGGTCTCCTTCATGACATTGGAAAAGTTTGGCATGAAGAGCCTGAATTACCTCACGCATTGTTGGGCATGGAATTAGCTTTGAAATACAAAGAGCATCCAGAAGTTTGTAACGCGATCGGGGCGCACCATGATGAGACAGAAATGACTTCCATGATTTCACCGATTATCCAGGTATGTGATGCGATTTCAGGATCGAGACCAGGTGCCCGTCGAGAAATGATGGAGTCCTACATGAAACGTTTGCGTGACTTAGAAGATTTGGCTACGTCTTTTGATGGGGTTCAAAAATGTTATGCGATACAAGCTGGTCGGGAACTACGGATTTTAGTAGATGCCGAACATGTCAGTGACGAAAAAGCATCGAATTTATCCTTTGATATTTCACAAAAAATCGAAAAGGAAATGCAATATCCAGGGCAAATCAAAGTAACGGTTATCCGTGAAATGCGTGCAGTGAATTTTGCAAAATAAAATTTCAAAAATGATTAAAAACGCTAGTCAGGTCTTTTACCTTGCTAGCGTTTTTTTAGCTAGCTATGAAAATCATTAGCCCACAGAATGACCTAGAATGGAAAGCTTATTTCCAATTGCGTTTTGATGTACTACGGGAACCATGGAATCAACCCGCCGGCTCCGAAGTATTAGGAGACGAGGATCAGGCTATCCATGCGATGGCGATGGATGGAGATGTGGTAGCAGGCGTAGCGCGCATGCATGCTTCGGGGCCATTACAGGGGCAGGTTCGCTGTGTTGCGGTGGCTAGAGGCCAACAAGGCAAAGGCTTAGGCAAATCCATCATGAATTATTTGGAAGATATGGCGCGCAACAAAGGCTGGAAAGAAATCATTTTGGAAGCTCGAGAAAATGCGGTGCCATTTTACAAAGCGCTCGGCTATGAAATTCAAAAAGAATCCTACCTCCTATTCAATGAAATTCAGCATTATACGATGACTAAATCGCTCGTCTAATGCGTATGCGCTAAACCTTGCGCCATGGGGATTTGATTGAATTCAAGCCCAGCTTTCTTCGCATCTTTAAAGGCTTCTTTCGGTTTGATGCTCAAGATTTGAAATAATTCTTGGTCTGATTTCGCATCAGGATTTGGGGTTGTTAATAATACATCGCCGGAAAAAATCGAATTCGCCCCAGCCATGAAACAAAAGGCTTGACCTTCGTAATTCAATTCCAAACGACCTGCTGATAAACGAACCGCTGATTTCGGCATCATGATACGTGCCGTGGCGATCACTCGAACTAAATCCCACACAGAGGCCGTTTTTTGATTTTCAAAAGGCGTCCCTTCCACCGGAACTAAATTATTCACCGGTACGGATTCTGGATGTTCCGGCAAATTCGCTAAGGTTAATAACATCCCAATGCGGTCCGCTGTACTTTCACCCATCCCAATAATCCCGCCCGAACATACCGAAATTTTCGCTTTGCGAACATTCCCCAACGTCTCCAAACGGTCTTCATAGGTACGCGTAGAAATCACATCCTCATAGTATTCCTCCGAGGTATCGATGTTATGATTGTAGGCGTATAAACCGGCATCTTTTAGTTTTTCTGCTTGTTGTTCAGAAAGCATCCCCAGCGTACAACACACTTCCATCCCCAAGGAATTCACGCCTTTCACCATATCCAATACGCGATCAAAATCCTTGTTATCACGAACTTCACGCCAAGCAGCACCCATACAGAAACGGGAACTCCCATTATCTTTGGCTCGAACAGCTGCTTGAATGACTTCTTCGTAGGGCAATAATTTTTGCACTTTGACATTCGTATGGTAACGCGCGGCTTGGGAGCAATAGGAACAATCCTCTGGGCAACCACCCGTTTTAATGGACAATAAGGTACTAATTTGAACCTCGTTTGGATCATGGAATTGCCGATGCACGGTGGCAGCTTGATAAACCAAATCTAAAAACGGTTGGTTGAAAATTTGCTCAACCTCTTCACGGGTCCAATTATTACGTAACATATATTCCTAATTTTATGCCAAAGATAATGCCTCCTTATTGTAATTCAATCAAATAAGGCATTAAAGCGAGATATCCTTCTCTTTTTTTCCAACGATCTAATTCCCAAATCGATTTTGTCCAAGGCATATTCGACTCAGCAAATTTTTGTGCCATGGACGTTTCAGATGTCGCTGATTCCAAAATTTGATCCAAAAACGATTTTGCTTTCGGGTAAATCGCCACCTTGTAAGCTCCTTTTTTTAATTTTCCTTTTTTCGCAGCTAATTCGATAGCCTTATCTAATCCACCTAATTCATCCACCAAACCCAAAGATTTCGCCTGAACTCCTGTCCAAACGCGACCCCCCGCGAGGGATTTTAATTTAGCCACGGACATATGTCTGCCCGCCGCAGCTTTGGAGGTAAAAGATTCGTAGCCTTGGTCGACCATGTGCTGAACCACCGACTTCTGGAATTCCGTTAACTCACCCGCAGAATTTAAGAAATTTGAATTCGCATGGGTGTTCACATGATCCTGGGTAATTCCCAGTTTATTACTTAAAAAGCGGTCTATGTTTAACCATTGGGCAAAAATACCGATGGAACCTGTGACCGTGGTGGGTTGCGCGACAATCGCATCCGTTCCCATAGCCATGTAATAGCCACCAGAAGCCGCATAGTCCGACATGGATGCAATGATGGGCTTCACCTTTTTAGCTAATTCGATTTCGCGCCACATGATGTCAGAAGCCAAGGAAGAACCTCCGGGTGAATCGATGCGCAAGACAATCGCCTTCACCGATTTATTATCCCTTAATTTCCGTAATTCCTTAACAAATTCATCTGAACCAATGCTCCCATCTCCGCCTTGCGTACCCACGATTTCGCCTTCGGCAACTAAAACTGCGATTTTATCTGTCCCATCGACCTTCGGACGTGGATCTTTGGCCTTTAAGAAATCCGTAAATTTCATGAATTTCAATTCGTCCTTAGCCTTTACTTTTACTTTAGATTTCAATAAAGCTTCAAATTCATCCCAATAGCCCAATTTTATCATACCCAATTTTTCCGCTTTTATCGGATTCATGGCCAGTAAACTATCAGCAATTTGATTTAATTTTTCGGCAGGAATGTGCTTGCTTTCTGAAATTTTAGCAAATATTTCGCGGTTAATGGAACCGATGAAAGATTGCGTTTGCGCCCGATTTTCCGGACTCATATCTTCTCGAATAAAAGGTTCCACGGCCGATTTGTACTGTCCTACCCGGAAAACCAAAGGCTCGATTTCCAATTTATCAAAAGCCTTTTTATAGAACATATATTGGACACTGATCCCATTGAAATCCAATAAACCTGAAGGATTCAAATAGGCCTCATTCGCTACAGAAGCCATGAAATAGGCCTTTTCAGAATAGGAATTCGAATAGGCATAAATGAATTTTCCTGAAGCTTTAAATTGCTGAAGCGCGGTGCGGATTTCTGACAATTGGGCATATCCACCCATCGGAAAGCTAACATCTAAATAAATTCCTTTAACCTTATCGTCCAAACGAGCCCGATCGATTGCGGAAAGAATTTGAATTAAACCGATTTTCTCGGTGCTCGAGAAAAAGGGATTTGGGATGTTCGCAAAAGGATCATCTTCCTCAATGGATGCATTTTCGACCAAAGGCCGATTGAGATCCAATTTCAAAATCGAATTTTCTTTTACCTCATACTCGGTATCTCCACTCATCGCAGAGCCGATCCCAACCGTAATTAGCAGCCCAAAGAGCAAGAAAAGAAATATACCCACTACGGTAGCTAAGCTAAATTTGACAAATTGCCACATATCATTTTAGTTTAAAAAGGAATCACAAGATGACTAAGTAAGTAAACAAAATCTACACAATTATGTTTAATGGTGCATATCTTAAAACAGCGGAATGTAGGCTATCCGAAATTTTTCCGGTAATCCTCCCGCGCCTGTCGAATAACTTCATGGGCGATTTCACGACCGTAAACCTCGTCGATGTCCACGGTGTTTGAGGTACTTTCGCCTGGTAACATTTTATAGGTCCAAAAATAATGCCGTAAACGCTGCACGATATCTTTGGGGGCATCTGAAATATCGCGCCATTTCCCATAAATCGGGTCATCTTTTAGCACGGCGATGATTTTATCGTCGGCCTCGCCTTTATCGATCATGCGGATGCCGCCAATCGGAATCGCTTGGCATAAAATATCACCATGGGTAATGGCCCGTTCGGACAAGACTAAAATATCCAAAGGATCCCCATCGCCCTGGGTGATGTCTTTTCCTGAATATTTACGGGCTAATTCGGCTATACCTTCGGCACAATAAGTTTGGGGTAAAAAGCCATACAGCGCTGGAACGATATTGGAGAATTTTTGTGGACGGTCGATTTTCAAATAGCCCGACTGTTTGTCAATTTCATATTTAACGGTATCCGTTGGTACAATCTCAATAAAAGCAGTAACCAATTCCGGCATTTGTTCACCGATTTGAATGCCGTGCCAGGGATGAGCTTTAAAAAAGTTGCGATTCATGAATGGTGATTTAAATATGAAATGAGGGTTGAAATCCGCGCAAATTACAAAATTTTGAAATGATTGCAATCCAAGTACATTTAGTTAAATTTGTGGTTTGAATGATTTTGCCATGATATATCCCATCATTCCTTACGGGGATCCTGTGTTAAGAAAAGTTGCGAAGCCCATTGAATTCGATGGATTGGATGTACTACAATTAGCCGACGATATGTTTGAAACCATGTATGCCGCCAGTGGTGTCGGACTTGCTGCTCCGCAAATAGGCATGGACATACGAATGTTTGTCGTGGACGGCCGACCCATGAATGAGGGGGAAGAGGAGGAAGATAAAGACCCTTCCTTGGTTGATTTCAAAAAGGTATTTATCAATGCCACGATTTTAGATGAGACAGGTGAAGAGTGGGGATTCGAGGAGGGCTGCTTGTCCATACCGGGAATCCGAGGGGAGGTATTTCGACCAGAATATGTCAAAATCCATTATTGGACCGAACATGGGGATGAAAAAGAGGAGATATTTGAGGGTTTTGCGGCTCGGATTATTCAGCATGAATATGATCACATTGAAGGAATCTTATTTACAGATCACTTAAATGTCGTTAAAAAACGCCTGATTAAGAATAAATTAACGGATATTACCCGAGGTAAAGTTTCGGTGGATTACAAAATGAAATTAGCTCGATAACAAATTACAATGAAGATTTCTATTAACTGGTTACGTGATTTTATTGACCTTTCGAAATTGCCCGAACAAGGTAGTCCGGCCGAATTGGATGTGCTTTTAACCAATACGGGTCTAGAAGTAGAAGGTATCGAAGCACATGAAAAAATACCGGGCGGCTTACGGGGTTTTGTGGTGGGAGAAGTTATTACCTGCGAGCCTTTTGAGGTAAAAGATAAAGTCTTACATGCCACGACGGTAGATGCGGGATTGGCTGAACATTTACAGATTGTTTGTGGTGCATCGAACGTAGCTGCGGGTCAAAAAGTTATCGTGGCTACTCCTGGAACCCAATTATATGATGGAGAAGGGAAGGAATTATTTGTCATCGAACGTAGAAAAGTATATGGCCAGATCTCGGAAGGTATGATTTGCGCGGAGGATGAAATCGGGCTAGGAAATTCGCATGATGGGATTTTGATTTTAGATACAGATGTACCCAATGGTACAGCGGCGGCAACTTATTTTCAGATCCAGTCTGACCTAGTTTTAGAAATTGGATTAACCCCAAACCGTGCGGATGCGGCATCCCACTGGGGAGTAGCGCGGGATATTAAGGCGGTGAGCGGATTGCCGATTAATTGGCCAAGCATCCTTCCAGCTAAAAAATCAGCCCAACAATTTCCCATTCAGGTAGATGTTCAAGATACAGGATGTACCCGTTTTTGTGGGGTGACCGTGGATGGAGTTCGGGTAGGTCCATCGCCTGCATGGTTACAAGAACGCTTGTCGGCGATCGGTTTACGCCCAATTAATAACATCGTAGATATTACAAATTTCATCTGTCATGGCATAGGTCAACCGATGCATGCCTATGATTACCATGCGATTAAAGGCGGAAAATTAATCGTTAAAACATGTATGGCTGGGGCAGAATTTGTTACCCTGGACGGGATAAAACGCAAATTAAGCTCCGAAGATATCATGATTTGTGATGCGGAAGGACCCATCGGAATCGCGGGCGTTATGGGTGGTCAGAATTCTGGTATTCAAGATTCGACGACACGCATTTATTTAGAAGTGGCGCATTTTAAGCCGGAACGCATTCGGAAGGCTTCACAAACACATAGTTTAAAAACAGATGCATCATTCCGCTTCGAACGTGGAACGGATGTGGAAGCCAAATTATTTGCTTTAGAATATGCGGTTCAATTAATTCAGTCGCTGGCGGGAGGCGAGGTGGCCTCCGAGATATTGGATTATTATCCTGAAAAAGTGGCTTTGGTGGAAATCAAAGTATCCTTTACTCGGATTCAATACCTGATGGGTGTGGAGATTTCCTCGACACGGATTCAAGAAATTTTGAAGGCCTTGGATTTTGAATTGCAAGCGATTTCGGAGGAGGGATGTGTGGCTTTGGCACCGGCCTATCGGGTCGATGTGACCCGGGAAGCGGATGTGGTGGAGGAGATTTTACGGATTTATGGGTTGGATAATATCCCCTTGTCGGAACATTTAAGCGCCCATTTTATTTCAGAGTTCCCCTTGGTAGATCAGGAAAAGACCCAACAAAATGTGGGACTTAGTTTAGCTGCGAAAGGATTTCATGAGATCATTACGAATTCTTTGACAAAAGCGGATTACCATAATTTGATTTCAAATGATTTGGGATTCGATTCGGTGGAAATTTTAAATCGACTTTCGGAGGATTTAGGGGTGATGCGACAGCACATGGTTTTTGCGGGATTGGAGGCTTTGTCTCATAATATTAACCGGAGACAAAAGGATTTGAAATTATTTGAATTCGGGAAAACCTATCACAAAAAAGGGGCTAAATACATCGAAAAAAGACATTTGGCACTTTATTTAACTGGTTTAAGTGACGGAGAAACTTGGGCTCAGGCTCCCCAAAAATCGGCATTGCATCATGTCTATTCGGCCGTGGTGGCTTTGATGCGTCAATTGGGCGTGTCTGAATTTGAAACGAGTCCGATTGAAAATTCACAGGTATTTGCCTATGGCTTACGGATTTCGGTGCAGAAGAAAAACTGTATTGATATGGGTTTGATTCATCCTACCTTGGCCGCCAGCATGGATGTGAAACAAGAGGTTTTTATGGCGGATCTGGATTGGGATTATTGGGTGAAAAAGGAGAAAGGGAATTTTGAGTATAAGGAAATTTCGAAATTTCCCGAGGTAAGAAGAGATTTGTCCTTGGTGATTGACCGTCTACTAAGTTTTACGGAAATTCGGCGGGTTGCTAGCCAGACGGAGAAGCAGATATTAAAAAATGTAGCCATATTTGATGTGTATGAGGGGAAGAACTTGGGGGAAGGAAAAAAATCTTACTCGGTGAGTTTTACCCTTCAGGATGAAACACAAACCTTAACGGATAAGGTTATCGATGCTACGATGGAACGATTGATTGCTCGATTTGAAAAAGAATTAGGCGCCCTTATTCGTAAATAAGAATAAAAATTACATGTCGAAGTACATTAAAAAATGGCCTTTGTTAATTCTAATTGCGAATGCCGCATTTTTCTTTGCATATACCTCCTATTTTAGTTTCAATTTCCCTTTGCAGGATGACGTCTTGTTAATTGATTTTGTTGTCCAAAAGGGACATCTTGGATCTGATTTTTACTCTTGGTATCAAACTTTTTTTGGCGTGGTAAACGATCACTCCATTCTGGTTCCTCGCTTATCTGTTTGGTTAATTCAATTGTTAAATGATGGTAAAATTGATTTCGAATGGATAACCCGCTATAACCTGATTATATTGATCATTTTCTTTATCATTATTGGTAAAGAATTTCTTCGTGCCAAATTTCCTTTGGTTTATCTTTTACCGATCAGTTTTTTACTTTTTCAGCCACATTTTCATGAAGTTTCAAATTGGCCTATTACCGGTCTTCAACATATTCATTTGTTATTTTTTGTAGCCATTGCCCTCACTTGCTTAGAAAATAAAACATCTATTCTTATTCCTATAATTTGTGCATTTTTGGCTGGGTTTTCGTTTGGAAATGGAGTTGCCCTGTTTATTCTTATTGGAATTTATGTTAGCCTTGAAAATCGGATTAGACAAGTTTCATGGGTAATTTTAGCCTTCATTATCTATTTGTTTCTATTATTTCCGGTATTTAGTTTTAGTGATCATGCTAAGTTTAGTTTAAGTTTTTCAAATACCTCCTATTTCTTTTTAGGTCTTTTGGGGTCCATTGCCCTAGCATTTACAAAAGGAAAAGATGAATTTGCCATTATATTGGGTATGATTATCTTGGCCATGATGTCCTATTTGATTTTTCAAAAATGGATCAAAAGAAATTTATCTAGTAACCGTTTCTTTTTTTATCTGGGTATTTTTATTCTTGGAGGCACACTAATGATCGCGTTAGCACGCAGTGGCATGGATTGGAAGTCCTACCACAGCAGTCGATTTTTTATCTATAGTGAAATCATTTTAATAAGCATATATACAATAGTACTTGCCGCCTTCCAGGATACCCATCGAAAATATGTATTTTTTATAGGACTACTAATTTCATTTGGTTTTTCATTCCTTTCCTATTTTAATAATTCCATGACCTTGATTGAAAGAAAAAATGCGCTGCAGGCTGATCATGACAATTGGAATAGAAATGAAGCCATCATTTGTGGAGTTCCCCAAGTATTCCAAAACATAAAGCCGATTTTGCTAGAAGCCTATGCAAAGCACCTGATTCAAAAAGAAAAAATACTTGTTCCTTCTGAAGATTTGGCTAAATTAAATCGAATAGCAAAACCATTTAAATTACGCATTCCATTGGACGTTCAAAGTCATGCAGATACGGTAAAGGGTAAAATGGAATTTTGGGTCAACCGATACTCATTTATCATTTTTAATCAAATGGGTGTTGACAATCCCATTTCCAAAACTTGGTATTTAGTGATTCAACATGATTCCACGAAAAAAAGTTTTTTAAGCCCGATTGCTTTTAAAAAAGGTGCGATTCGAGATTTCATCCTTAAGCCCGGTTCAAACTACCTTTCTCAAACCGGCGCTGCGCTGATCCATACGGAATTTTTAGCAAGTGGTACTTATCATTTATACCTTTTTCCCATTCAAGAGGAGGAAAAGAATAGGTATTACCGAGTAAACGAACGCATAAGGAAAGACCCTAAAACCAGCACATTGGTGATGATCCCCTAAAAGGAAACGAAGGATTGTTTAACGTTTCATCATATTGCTCATATTCGGCATCTTCATTTTTCCATCTTGCACCTTATTCATCATGCGCATCATTTTTCGCATGTCTTCAAATTGTTTCAACAAGTTATTCACCTGTTGAACCGATGTGCCAGAACCTTTGGCAATACGATTTTTCCTCGATGGATTTAAAAGATCCGGATTTTGGCGCTCCTTCAGGGTCATGGACTGAATGATGGCCTCGATCGGCTTGAAGGAATCGTTTGAAATATCTACGTCCTTAACCGCTTGGCCCATGCCTGGAACCATGCCCATTAAATCCTTGATATTCCCCATTTTTTTAATTTGCTGTAACTGCGCATAGAAATCCTCAAAGGAGAAATTATTTTGACGAATTTTCTTGTTTAAACGAGCCGCTTCATCCTCATCAAAGGCTTGCTGAGCGCGTTCCACCAAAGACAACACGTCGCCCATCCCCAAAATCCGATTCGCCATCCGATCAGGATAAAACTGATCCAAGGCCTCCATTTTTTCGCCTGTCGAGATGAATTTGATTGGTTTTTCTACGACTTGCCGAATGGAAAGCGCGGCTCCCCCACGGGAATCCCCATCTAATTTCGTCAGCACGACACCATCAAAATTCAGGCGCTCATTAAAAGTTTTTGCTGTATTGACTGCATCTTGACCTGTCATGGAATCGACCACGAATAAAATCTCCGTTGGCCGAATGGCTTGTTTCACTGCAGCTATTTCATTCATCATCGCCTCGTCTACCGCTAAACGACCCGCAGTATCGACGATAACCACTTTCTTACCCATTTTGCGCGCATAGGATAAGGCGTTCTCAGCAATGGAAACGGCATTTTTATTTTCAGGTTCGGCATAGACTTCTACGCCAACTTGTTCACCTAGGACTTTTAATTGATCAATAGCGGCCGGACGATAAATATCACAAGCCACCAAAAGTACATTTCGACCTCCTTTTTTAATGTATTGGGCTAATTTCCCGGAAAACGTAGTTTTACCGGAACCTTGAAGACCGGCGATTAATACGACAGCTGGGTCGCCTTTTAGATTGATGTCTTCTTTGCTCCCACCCATTAATTGGGTTAATTCCTCGTGTACAATTTTGACGAGTAATTGGCCCGGTTCCACGGAAATGAGAATTTTTTGACCTAAAGCCTGTTCTTTAATTCGATCCGTGATGTCTTTGGCGACCTTATAATTAACGTCGGCATCCATTAAGGCCCGACGAATTTCCTTCACCGTAGCAGCTACATTGATGTCTGTAATTCGGCCCTTCCCCTTCAGGGTACGCATGGCCGAGGTAATTTTGGAACTTAAATTATCAAACATATGAAATCGAAATTAAAAAAGGACTGCAATTTACGCTTTTTGGCTCAAAAAAATTAATCAAAAATAAGAATTCCTAATTACCTTTGTAGGATTAATTAGGTAAAGCCTTTTTAGAAAATTGCTTTAAAAATAATTTTAATTCAAAACATGGAAAAAATTAAAGTAGCTAACCCAGTGGTGGAATTGGATGGCGATGAAATGACCCGTATTATTTGGAAATTCATTAAGGATAAATTAATCCTTCCTTACTTGGAACTAGATATTAAATACTACGATTTAGGCGTAGAGTACCGGGATGAGACGAATGACCAAGTAACCATTGAGGCTGCTGAAGCAATCAAAAAATACGGCGTTGGAATCAAATGTGCGACGATTACGCCGGACGAAGCCCGTGTAACAGAATTTGATTTAAAACAAATGTGGAAATCTCCGAACGGAACGATTCGTAACATCTTGGATGGTACGGTTTTCCGTGAGCCAATTGTGTGTGCCAATGTGCCACGTTTGGTGCCTAATTGGACTGCACCCATCATGATTGGTCGTCACGCGTTTGGTGATCAATATCGTGCTACTGATTTTGTAACAAAAGGAAAAGGGAAGTTGACGGTGACCTTTAGCCCAGAAGATGGGGGTGAACCGCAAACTTTTGAAGTGTATAATTTCAAGGGTGACGGTGTGGCCTTAACCATGTACAATACGGATGAATCCATTAAAGGATTTGCGCATTCATGTTTCAACATGGCTTTGAGCAAAGGATGGCCACTTTATTTGTCGACCAAAAATACGATTTTGAAAAAATACGATGGTCGTTTCAAGGACATCTTCGAAGAAATATTTCAAAATGACTACAAAGCGCAATTTGATGCAGCGGGTATTGTGTACGAACATCGCTTGATCGATGACATGGTAGCTTCTGCCTTAAAATGGAATGGTAATTTTGTTTGGGCATGTAAAAACTATGATGGCGACGTGCAATCTGATACGGTAGCGCAAGGCTTTGGTTCATTGGGTTTGATGACCTCTGTGTTGATCACCCCAGATGGAAAAGTGATGGAAGCAGAAGCTGCCCACGGAACGGTGACGCGTCACTACCGGGATCATCAGGCGGGTAAGCCTACATCGACGAATCCAATCGCCTCCATTTTTGCTTGGACGCGTGGATTGGAATTCCGCGGTAAATTAGATAACAATGCGGCGCTTATTCACTTCTGCCAAACCTTAGAAAAAGTTTGTGTGGAAACGGTTGAGTCAGGCAAAATGACCAAAGATTTAGCTGTTTGTATCCATGGTAACAAAGTAAACCATGGCGAACACTATTTATATACTGAAGAATTTTTAGCTGCTTTAGATACAAATTTAAAAGCTGCTTTGGCATAAGTAGTGACTATTAAAAAAAGCCGCTTCTCTGATGAGAAGCGGCTTTTTTTGTGCCCGAAAATTAATTCAGTGCGATTAATTACCTACGACGAGCGTGCGTTGATATACCTGATTCGTCGTCTTAATCATCAATTTATAAAGTCCATTCGCAAGCGCATCGACCTTAAGGCCATAGGTGCCATCTTCGTCAATTTTTCCTTGTAAGACGACACGTCCATCATGTGCATATAAAGTGAATTCTGCACCTTTTAAAGAGTTAACCGATTGGATATTGGCGATGGTTACGGCTGGATTTGGAAACATCGTTAAACCTCCGTCAGCTGGTATTGAATAATTTATTTCAAATTTAGGTGACACACAGCTTGGACCTGCTGTATATTTTTTGGATGCATAAAGGGAATATTTTCCAGATTCTTTGACACGTAAATAGGTGTTTTTTTCTGACCCTAAAGCTGCATTATTTAATTCCCAATTATATTCTACGTCGAATAACTTAAGGCCTCCATAAAGAAAATAAGGGCTCGCTACACTAATGCTTGGGGTCGATGGATTCGCAAAAACCTTGGTTTGAATAGCCGCTGAATAAGGCGAGGCGCAGTCATTTGAGCCGATGGTCTGCACTTTAAAGGTTCCATTTCCGGATGATATTATACTACTGGTTTTTTCACCTGTGTTCCACACATAGGAACCCGTACCGAGGGAAGCTGTCAATTGCACACTTTTCCCTTCGCAAAATAAGGTGTCACCTGAGGCTTTTAAAACTGGAGCACTTGGAGACGGCATAGAACTAATCTGAAAGGAAGGCAAAGAGAATTCGATGCCTAACTCATCCTTCAAAATCATGGAATAGGTTCCTGGTTTCAATGGGAGTTTGGTGAAGGAATTACTTACGACAGCATTATCTTTGATCCAAGAAATTTGTTTAAAATTCGTGTTGGCACTGATTAAAAGTTCATTCGAAGGACCACAAATTTTTTCGAATTGCGGGAAGGCTTTTGCTAATACAGGCTTTGCATTAGCGCTTATTAAGGAAGAAATACTAGTAAGCCATCGATCACTTACGATCGGATAGAATTCTTTTGTAAAGTGCACGCAAGCGGAATATTCATCGCTTTTACGAGGTATTTCTATATCATCTGTGGCAGGACCACTATAAATTTGAAGCAAATCTGTCAGAGAGGTCATTTGCTTTTGAGCCTGAATAACGGAACTGCTTGTTAAACCTGGTTTGCAACCTATTCCATTTGAATTATATAGCGATAAATAGGATGCCTCAGAAATAAGCCATGGAATATCCAATCCTGATTTCTTCCTAAACAAGGCAATTAATTCTTTCAAATTAGCCACATAGTTTTCTTGGCTTGTTTCAAGATTCGTATCCGTTTCACCTTGATGCCAAAGGACAGAACGAATTCCGTTTTTTAAGCCATACACCTCCGCTACTCGCTGCAGATTAGCATAGGGGAAGCCCTTGGGATAGCTTAAAGATACCTCCCAGGGATTTACCGAACTTAAACCTTTGGCTGATTCGATCCAATTGCGAAGTGCTGTTCCGGACCACGCTACATTGTAAAAACAAACGGGTACGTTGTATTTTTGAACTAACAAATCGCCCAAATTAGCCCAATAATAAGGCGATAGGCCCATCGGGCCAATAGTTGCATTACTACTTAATTGCGCATATGAAGCACTTGGAAAATCTAAATTTTGTTGTTCTAAAAGTTTGGCATTGGTGCCAGGATTATAATCTTGAATCCAATTGTAAAAGTTAGCACAAATCACCCGATCATCATTTGCCCCAATTTCTTCCGGTCGCCTCGTTACCCCTTGCCCATTAGATTGCCCCGCTATAATAAAATTTTCACCCACACCCACGCGAGATAGGGTACTCGAATCCTTGACGCTGGTACCGATGAGGGAGCGAATTTTTAAGGTATACCATCCACCCTTTGCGGTCAATTTACCTTGGTAAAATCCAGCGGTAGGTTTCGTATCTAAATTTGTCCAATCCACGAGCGTTCCCTGGCCCGCGACCACAGGCTCTAATTTAATTTGAACGAGTTCTGTTTTATCGCTGCAATTACCCAAAATGGAAATGCTGGCTTCGTTGGAGTTGTTTCGTTGGAATACCTGCCGATTCACCGGATAACTAATCGATATTTGAGCTGAAAGCCCAAATGAAAAAAGCACCGCGAATAGAAATAAAAGACGGACCATGACTGATTAAGATCTTGCTAAATTACCAAATATTTTTGAAATGAATCTACCCTTAAATAAAAAAGGGTCATATCGGCAATTGCCTGATACGACCCTTTAGGAATGCAGATCTACTTATTCAGAAACCACAGAGAAAGCCACTTTGTGCTTCACCTCTTTGTGTAAATCAAGTGTAGCGCTATAATCACCCACCATCTTAACTTCTGAATCAAATGAGATTTTCTTACGATCGATATCGAAACCCTTCTCTTTCAACATATCAGAGATTTGAATACTCGTTACACGACCAAAAATCTTTCCACTATCACCCGTTTTAGCGGCAATAGTCAATGTCATCTCACCAATCGCCGCAGCCAAATCAAACGCATCCTGACGGATTTTCTCCACTTTGTGAGCGGCTTGTTTGATATTTTCTGCTACGACTTTGCGATTTGAAGGCGTTGCCATGATAGCAAAACCCTGTGGAATTAAGTAATTACGACCGTATCCTGCTTTAACAGCTACCGTGTCATTTTTATACCCCAATCCAGCGATATCTGTTTTTAATATAATTTCCATCTTATTTTACAATCAAATGTTTATCAGGTTATCCCCTAGTTTATTTTAAACCATCCGCCACATA
>Ga0164294_10002696_pt1 | contig 15904 bp, 14 predicted proteins | sample GEODES005metaG_FD_111479 | JGI IMG/M metagenome (GOLD analysis project Ga0164294, IMG submission 111479) | Oligotrophic lake water microbial communities from Sparkling Lake, Wisconsin, USA - GEODES005 metaG | ecosystem: Environmental > Aquatic > Freshwater > Lake | place: USA: Sparkling Lake...
CACCCTGCCCAACGGCCTGCAGATCCGTCAGCAACGGGTGCCACTCGGCGTGGTGGGGATCGTCTACGAGGGCCGACCTAACGTGACCGTCGATGCGTTCGGATTGACGTTCAAATCCGGCAACGCGGTGTTGCTGCGCGGCAGTTCATCGGCGGCGGCATCGAATGCGGCACTGGTCGCGGTGTTGCGCGGTGCACTCACTGGCGAAGGCCTGCCCGCCGACGCGGTGCAATCGCTCCCGTGTGCCGACCGATCCAGCGTCACTGCGCTCATTCAGGCCCGCGGGCTTGTCGATGTGGTGATCCCGCGCGGGGGAGCGGGACTGATCGACGCCGTCGTCCGTGATGCGACCGTGCCGACCATTGAGACCGGTGTCGGTAACTGCCACGTCTACATTCACGCCGGCGCCGACCTCGACGTCGCCGAGCGAATCGTGTTGAACGCCAAGACCCGTCGCACGAGTGTCTGCAATGCCGCTGAGACGTTGCTGATCGACGCCAGCATCGCCGACACTGCCGGACCGAGGATCGTCGGCGCCCTGCAGCGGGCCGGGGTCACCGTGCACCACAATCCCACCGAGGAACAACTGCGCGCCGAGTTCCTCTCGATGGACATTGCGCTGGCATTCGTCGATGGTCTGGACGATGCCATCGAGCACATCAACACCTACGGCACCGGCCATACCGAGGCGATCGTCACCGGCGATCTGGCGGCCGCGCACCGCTTCACCGAACGGGTGGATGCGGCGGCGGTGATGGTGAACGCCTCCACCGCGTTCACCGACGGCGAGCAGTTCGGTTTCGGTGCCGAGATCGGCATCTCCACCCAGAAATTGCACGCCCGCGGACCGATGGGTCTGCCCGAACTGACCTCGACCAAGTGGATCGTCATCGGCGATGGCCACACCCGACCCGCTTAACCGCATGGAGACCTGACCGCATGGAGACTCGACCGCATGGAGAACAGTGACTGAATCGCAGGCACGTACGGCACCGCTGTTCGTCGACATCGATGATGTCGCGCGCAGACTTGCCGAGACCGGGTATCTGCCCGATACCGCCACCGCAACAGCGGTTTTCCTGGCCGACCGGCTCGGCAAACCACTTCTCGTCGAGGGCCCCGCCGGCGTCGGTAAGACCGAGCTGGCCCGTGCCGTAGCCCAGTGCACCGGCTCAGATCTGGTGCGGCTGCAGTGCTACGAGGGTGTGGACGAGGCGCGTGCGCTCTACGAGTGGAACCATGCCAAACAGATCCTGCGCATCCAGTCCGGGGCCGGTGATTGGGAGTCCACCAAATCCGACGTGTTCAGTGAGGAATTCCTGCTGTCGCGCCCTCTGCTCACCGCGATCCGGCGCGCCGAACCCACCGTTCTGCTGATCGACGAGACCGACAAGGCGGACATCGAGATCGAAGGCCTGCTGTTGGAGGTGCTCAGTGACTTCGCGGTCACGATCCCGGAACTGGGCACCATCACCGCCACCCGCACCCCTTTCGTGGTCCTCACCTCCAATGCCACCCGGGAGCTCTCCGAGGCGCTCAAACGCCGTTGCCTCTTCCTGCACATCGACTTCCCCGATGCCGAACTCGAGCGGCGGATTCTGCTCTCTCGGGTGCCGGAACTTCCCGAGCGTCTCGCCACCGAACTGGTCCGCATCATCGGCGTGCTCCGCGGCATGCAACTCAAGAAGGTTCCGTCGGTGGCCGAGACCATCGACTGGGGGCGCACCATTTTGGCGCTGGGTATGGACACCATCGACGACGCCACGATCGCCTCGACGCTGGGCGTGGTGCTCAAGCATCAGTCCGATCAGGTGCGCGCCGCCGGTGAACTCCGGTTGAACTGACGGCATCGACGATGGCCAACCGCCGAACCCGGCCCACCCAACCGCTGGCTCCGCACGGCCTGCCCGGCCACCTTGTGGGATTCGTCGAAGCCCTGCGTTCCCACGGCATCTCGGTGGGACCCTCGGAAACCGTTGACGCTGGCCGGGTGATGACGGTGCTCGGCCTGGGTGACCGTGAGGTGTTGCGCGAAGGCCTGGCGTGTGCGGTGCTGCGCCGGTCCGATCACCGGGTTACCTACGACGCCCTGTTCGACCTGTGGTGGCCGGCCGCCCTCGGCGATCGCACGGTGCTGACCGATGAGGACTCCGAGGGTGCGCCGGGACCGGAGGCATTGTCGCCGCAGGACCTTGAGGCGATGCGGTCGATGCTGCTAGATCTGCTCGCCGACAATCCTGATATCTCAGACCTTGACGAGCGACTGGTGGCCATGATCGCGGGGATCGTCGAGGCGCACGGACGTTACGCCTCCAGTCGGGGCCCGTCATACTCGTCGTATCAGGCACTCAAAGCTATGGGACTCGATCAACTCGAGGGTCGCCTGCTGGCCGGGTTGTTGGCACCCTACGGCGACGACCCATCTCCCACGCAGGAGCAGATCGCCAAAGCCGTTGCAGCGCAGAAGATCGCGCAACTGCGAAGGATGGTTGAGGGTGAGACCAAGCGGCGCACCGCCGAGCAACTAGGCCGCGAACACGTCCAGACCTACGGGATCCCGCAATTGGCCGAGAACGTCGAATTCCTGCGTGCCTCGGGCGATCAGATGCGGCAGATGCGCCGGGTGGTGGCCCCGTTGGCCCGCACCCTGGCAACTCGGCTTGCGGCCCGGCGGCGCCGGTCCCGGGCCGGTGCGATCGACTTGCGCAAGACGCTGCGGAAGTCGATGTCGACCGGCGGCGTGCCGATCGACCTGGTGCTGCGCAAGCCGCGGCCGGCGCGGCCGGAACTGGTGGTGCTCTGCGATGTGTCCGGTTCGGTGGCCGGGTTCAGCCACTTCACCCTGCTGCTCGTGCACGCGCTGCGCCAGCAATTCTCGCGCGTTCGCGTCTTCGCGTTCATCGACACCACCGACGAGGTGACGCACCTGTTCGGTCCCGATGCCGATCTGGCGGTCGCGGTTCAGCGCATCACCCGTGAGGCCGGCGTCTACACCCGCGACGGGCACTCCGATTACGGCAACGCTTTCGTCTCGTTCACCGAGAACTTCCACAATGTGCTCTCGCCGCGCAGTTCGCTGCTGGTTCTGGGCGACGGCCGGACCAACTACCGCAACCCCGCCGTCGACGTTCTGGCGCACATGGTGACTGCCAGTCGCCACGCGCACTGGCTCAACCCCGAACCCAGGCACCTGTGGGGCAGCGGTGATTCGGCGGTCCCGCGTTATGCCGACGTCATCACCATGCACGAATGCCGGTCGGCCAAGCAGTTGGCCACGGTGATCGACCAGTTGCTGCCGGTGTGAGAAGTTGCTGCCGATATCAGAAGTAGGCTCTCCCATCGTGACGGTTCGGCGCAGACTCGGCGTGATGGGTGGGACCTTCGATCCCATCCACAACGGCCACCTTGTCGCGGCCAGTGAGGTCGCTGACCTCTTCGATCTCGATGAGGTCGTGTTCGTTCCGACCGGCCAACCCTGGCAGAAGACGCGGCATGTCACCGCTGCTGAGGACCGCTACCTGATGACCGTCATCGCCACCGCATCCAACCCGCGATTCTCGGTCAGCCGGGCCGACATCGACCGGGGTGGGCCGACGTACACGACCGACACCCTGCGCGATCTTGCCGCGTCGCACCCGAATTGCGACCTGTACTTCATCACCGGCGCGGATGCGCTGGCTTCGATCCTGACCTGGCAGGGCTGGGAGGAGTTGTTCGGGCTGGCCAGGTTCGTCGGGGTGAGCCGGCCCGGCTACGAGCTCACCGACTCCCACATCACTGACGCCGTGGAACGGCTTCCAGACGATGCGCTCAGCCTCGTCGAGATACCGGCGTTGGCCATTTCATCCAGTGAGTGCCGTGCGCGTGCGGCCGACTCGCGGCCGATCTGGTACCTGGTGCCCGACGGCGTCGTGCAGTACGTCACCAAGCGCAACCTGTATCGGCTCGGACTGTGACGGCATCCCCGGAAGCGGTTGCGATGGCGACCGTGGCAGCGCGAGCCGCCGCCGCCAAGCTCGCAGAGGACATCGTCGTGATCGACGTGTCAGGTCAACTGGTGATCACTGATTGCTTCGTCATCGCCTCGGCGTCCAACGAACGGCAGGCCAACGCGATTGTCGATGAGGTCGAGGAGAAGATGCGTCTTGCCGGGCACAAACCGGCCCGCCGGGAGGGAACCCGGGAGGGCCGCTGGGTGCTGCTGGACTTCTTCGACATCGTCGTGCACGTCCAGCACACCGACGAGCGCAATTTCTACGCCCTAGACCGGCTGTGGCGAGACTGCCCGGTTCTTGACGTGGACCTCGACGCACAGACTCCCGCCGGGGAATCGATGTGAGGGTGCGGCGGTTGGTTATGTTGCGCCACGGTCAGACCGAGTTCAACGCCGACAGCAGGATGCAGGGTCAGATCGACACTGATCTGACCGACCTCGGCCGGGCCCAAGCCCTGGCCGCCGCGGAGGTGCTCGCGACCCGGCAGCCGTTGCTTGTTGTCTCCTCCGATCTGCGTCGGGCCTACGACACCGCTGCGACGTTGGCGCGGTGCTGCGAACTACAGGTCCGCACAGACCCCCGGTTGCGGGAGACCCACCTGGGGGACTGGCAGGGACTGACTCATGAACAGGTCGACGCCAGCGCACCCGGAGCGCGGACGGCCTGGCGCGATGACGCGACCTGGGCGCCGCATGGCGGGGAGAGTCGCGTCGACGTAGCCGGTCGCAGCCTGCCGCTGGTTGCCGAATTGGTTGCCGGGGAACCGGACTGGGGGAGCGACGACGCCGACCGGCCGGTCGTACTGGTGGCGCACGGCGGATTGATCGCCGCACTGTGCGCCGCGCTTCTCGACCTGCCGGTGGCCAACTGGCCGGTGCTGGGCGGGATGGGCAATGCCAGTTGGGCGCAGTTATCCGGTCACGGCGGCGCGAACGCGAGGTTCGCCGACCTGCGCTGGCGTCTCGACGTCTGGAATGCATCCGCTCAGGTCGCCAACGATGTCCTCTGAGCCTGTTCCAATCCCGAGCCGCCGCGCTCTGCTGGTGTTTGCGGACTCGCTGTCCTATTACGGGCCGCAGGGCGGACTGCCCGCCGACGATCCGCGCATCTGGCCCAATATCGTTTCTTCCCGACTGGATTGGGATCTTGAACTCATCGGCCGGATCGGCTGGACCTGTCGTGATGTGTGGTGGGCGGCCACCCAGGACCCGAGGTCCTGGGCAGCTGTACCGCGTGCGGGCGCGGTGATCTTCGCGACCAGTGGCATGGACTCGCTGCCGTCGCCCTTGCCGACCGCGATCCGGGAGTCAATCCGCTACGTGCGTCCACCGCGGTTACGCCGTTGGGTGCGCGATTCCTACGGCTGGCTACAACCGCGGCTTTCTCCGGTGGCGCGATCGGCACTTCCGCCGCATCTGAGCGTCGAGTACCTCGAGATGACCCGTGGCGCAATCGACTTCAACCGTCCCGGTATCCCGATTGTGGCGTGTCTACCGTCGGTCCATATCGCGCCGACCTACGGCCACTCGCATCGCGGTCGTCCGGGAACTGTCGAGGCGATCACGCCCTGGGCAGCGGGTCACGGTATTCCGTTGGTGGACCTCAAAGAAGCCGTCGAACCGCACATCCTGGGTGGCCGGGGTAATCCGGACGGGATCCACTGGAACTTCGAGGCACACGCCGCGGTCGCCGAGTTGATGCTCAAAGCGCTCGCCGAAACGGGTGTTACGCCTGACGAAGATCGAGCGTGAGCGGTGCCGGTGATCGTGGTGACCGACTCCTCGGCCCGACTACCCGCCGATGCGATCGCCGAATGGGAGATCCGGGTAGTGCCATTGCATGTCCTGGTCGATGGCGAAGACCTGCGCGACGGTATCGACGAGGCGCCGCCTGACCTGTACCAGCGAAACGTCACCACCGCCGGGGCCAGTCCGACCGAACTGGCCGCGGTATATCAACAGGCTCTGTCGGACTCTCGTGGCGACGGCGTCGTGGCAGTTCACATCTCCGCGGAACTATCGAGCACACTTGGCGCGGCTGAGCACGCGGCACGTGAGTTCGACGGCGCGGTGCGGGTGGTCGACTCGAGGTCGGCGGGCATGGGTACCGGTTTCGTCGCGGTGGCCGCCGCGCGTGCGGCATCGGGGGGTGCTGATCTCGATACCGTTGCCGCGGAAGCGGAATCGACGGTATCGCGGGTGCATGCCTTCCTGGTCGTGCAACGCCTGGAGAACCTGCGCCGCAGCGGCCGGATCGGTACCGCCGCGTCCTGGTTGGGCACCGCACTGGCGCTCAAGCCACTGCTGCGCATCGATGACGGCACGTTGGTGCTGGCTCAGCGGGTACGTACCACCTCCAAGGCGATCGTGGCGATGGTCGAACAGGTGCTCGCCGTGGTGGGGGAGCATCGCGCCGCACTAGCAGTGCACCACGTCGATAATCCCGCGGGCGCCGCCGACCTCGCCGCCACGCTGGCCGCCGCGCTGCCGGCTTGCGGACCTGCGATCGTCACCGATTTGGGTCCCGTGCTCGGGGTGCATCTGGGACCCGGAGCACTCGGGGTGGTTGTGGCACTGGAGGGTTAACGTCAGCCCCGCAGTTTGTTCAGCCACGCTCGGGCGTCACCGACGCAACTGGCCGGCAGCGAGAAGTGATCATCCTTCGGGTACTCCCGGGTCTCAGCATTGCCACCGAGGGCCTTGACCGCGTTGACGTAGGCCCTCTGCCATGAAACCGGTACCACGGTTCCGTTGTCGAAGGTGTCGATGCACACCAGCACCGGCGCGACAGGCTTCTTCTGGGCCGCCGAACCGGCATCGATGGCGTCCTTCCATTCGCCGAAGTTCGGCGGGTCCGGGTTGAGCACCGCACCCTTGAGCCGGAACATCCGGGCGATCACGTCGTTGAGGTGGTGCACCGGTTGGGTGTTCCAGGCCGTTTCGATGATCTCCACGCCCAGTGGGGTGAAGGCCTGCGGCAGTTGCAGTGCCGAGGGATTCGCCGCGTAAGTGCCGGCCAGCACCATCACCAGGTGCGAGTCCGGAGGGATGCTGGGATTGGTCAGGGCCGCGGTAACCGACGCCGGGTTCTCCAACGCGATCTTTCCCACCCCCGGTGACATCGGGACGGTGCCGATGAGTTTCAGGTCGCCGTAGTCTTCCGGCTCGAGTTCGGCCACTGCCGCCGCCGCGCCGCCGCCCTGCGACCAGCCAGCACAGCCCAGCGTGGTGCCGGCTCCGGCATCGAGTTTGCGTGCCGCATGCGCCAGATAGACCGCGTCGCGGGCATTGGTGATGTTGACGGTGTACTGGTGCATACCGGGCGTTCCGAGGCCCTGGTAGTCGGTGGCGCACACCACCCAGCCGTCGTCAATGAAACCCTGCATCCCCGGTACCCCGAAGTCGATCTGCCCGGTGGCGCGAGGTTCGAAGTAGGTGACGAGTTCGCGGGCCGGGTCGGGTTGCGCCGACGGGCAGGCGGCATCGCCCAGTCCGGTGGTGCCGTGGCACCAGGTGAGGATCGGCCGACCCCTACCCGCGGCGTCGGGTGCGATCACCAGGCCGCTGGCCTCGTGGGCGACATCGTTGACATCGCGCGAGACATACCGGACGCGCCAAGCCCGTGCGCCCTTGATTCCGGTATCGATCCGCTCCTGGGAGAGCAGGCTCGCAGATTCGCCCTTCGCCGGTTCGGGGATCATCTGCTTGGCCGTCGGTGCAGCGCCGGCCGACGGGGTGGCCGCGGTCTTGTCCGTGTCCGCTGCGCGCGAGCACGCCGCCAGAAGTGGAGCCGTAACCGCCACCCCGCCGAGTCCTGCGATGAAAGTCCGACGCTCGATATCCATCGGGCGGAAGTTACCCGAAGCGGCCGGTGATCGGCGGGAGATCCTTGAGTGTGACAATGCCCGGTGGGGCAGCCACCACCGCGGGCACCGCATTGGTCACCGGCATGGCGGTGTAGATCATCCCCAGCCCCATGAACCCCGGTTCGGTCCAGTCCTTCGGCGGCAGGCAGTGCAGGACGGTGCGCATGTTGGGCACCCCGAACACCTGGATCACGTGACCATGCTCAAGAGGTTTGGGTGGCACGACATGGTCGCCCATGATCCAGTTGAACCCGACGCTGACGACGTTGCGCTCGCCCACCCAGCCGCGGTGGTAGCCGTGCACCCCGGCCACGGTGCCTTCCGGGATGGTCATGAAGCCCAGGTCGGTGTCGCCGGTGGCCGGCGTGAAGGTCACGTCGAAGCTCATCCGGTCCAGTTCCGCGCCGATGGCGTCGGCCATCATGGCGGCTGACTCGGCGAAGACTGCGCTCTCCTCGGCCACGCTCTCGGCGAGTCCCGGTGTTTGCGGATCGCAGGAGAAGCCCATCGAGGTCTGAGTCGCGGCCGACTCGTAGGTGGAGCAGTCCACCGACTCGGTGATCCTGATTTCGTCGACTCGTTCGCAGGACCCGGAGAGGACCATGGCGACCATATTGGTCATTCCCGGGTGGGCGCCGTTGCCGAAGATGGTGGAATTGCCTCGTGCGCAAGCGTTTCGGATCCGCGTCAGGTCGGCGGCGCTCTGCTTGCCACCGGTAATCCAAGCCGCCGATGTGCACACGTTCACACCGGATTCCAGGAGGCGTTCGAGTTCGTCGATGCTGGGCCACAGTGGGTTGTAGCAGCAGGCGTCCGGTCTGGCCGCCAGCAACGCATCGATATCACGGGTGGCCGTGACCCCGGTTGGTTTTCCCGTTCCCAGCGGCCAGCCGGCCAGTTCGGCTGCGTCCATCCCGACCTTGTCGTCGCCGTGGGCGTAGACACCAACGAGTTCCATGTCTGGCCTGCCGATGATCGCGTGCAGGGACCGGCGACCGATATTGCCGGTGGTCCACTGGATCACCCGTAGCGGCCGGTCAGTCGTTGCGCTCATATCATCCTCCTGATTTCACAGTCCGGGATTGATCCACAGCCCAGTGCCTGGCACGGTGGCACCGTAGGGCTGCGGGTCAGCTGTCGACTTTACGGTCGTCGCATGCGAACCGAGCAACCGTTGGCCAACCTGCACCGCCGCCTGAGCGGGCGCGCCGAGCCGATCACCGGCTCGGACGTCCCAAACGACCCAAACGACCCGGACGACCCGGACGATCCGGACGGCGAGGACGACGGTGCGCCGGTTCCGAGCTGGATCCCCGACGAGCGGACGTCGCGCGGACTCCCCTGGCTTTCGACGATCCGCGCCGACCCCGGCCGGGCCGGCGTGCTGGCTCTGGGCGTCCTCGGCGTGCTGGCCGTTCTAGTCACGGTGTTCACCCTGATCCGCCATAGTCCGGCTCCGGTCACCTCGGCGAAGTTGCCACCGGTGGCGATGGTCTCCTCGGCTGCTCCGCAGCCGGGAACGCCCGCACCGGTCCCGCCATCAGCGCCGGATCAGTCGGTGGTGGTCAGCGTCGTCGGGTTGGTTCACCAGCCCGGACTGGTCACGCTGGCACCGGGGGCCCGCATCGCCGACGCGGTATCAGCGGCCGGCGGCACGCTGAAGGGGGCGGACACCGTGGGCCTGAACCTGGCCCGGCGCGTCGCCGACGGCGAGCAGATCGTCGTCGGCATCGCCACCCCCGCCGGGCATCCGGTGGTGCTGGGCAGTTCGGTCGGACCCGGCTCACCGGCAACCGGCAACGTCGATCCAGCGGCCGCGAGCGTCGCAGGCCCCGCACCGTCCAGCCCGGTCGACCTGAACACCGCCACCGTCGAGCAACTAGACACCCTGCCCGGGGTGGGGCCGGTGACCGCAGCGGCGATCGTCACCTGGCGACAGGCCAATGGCAGATTCGCCACCGTCGACCAACTCGGTGAGGTTGACGGCATCGGTCCGGCTCGACTGGAGAAGCTGCGGCCTCGGGTGCGGGTCGAAGTGGTGCAATGATCCCGCCGGCGGCCACTCGGTTGGATGTTCGGCTCGTGCCGGCCGCGGTCACTGCCTGGTCGGTCACCGCCGCGGGAATCGCCTGGGGAGTCGGCCCGGTGATCGCGATGGTCTGCGCCGCCGGTGCAATCGTCGGGGCACTGAGCCGACGCGGAACGCCGGCCGCGCGGCCGGCGCTACGCGCTGTCGGCGCCGGCGCGCTGAGTGTTGCGGTCGTCGGTGCTGGCTTCGGGCTCGCCGTCGGGCTACGCAGCCACGCCGTCGATCACCATCCGGCTGTCCGGCTCTTCGGCGCAACGGCAGAGGTCACGGTGACGCCCGAGGAGAACCCGCGGGCAATTGGTAGCGGACGGCTAATGTTTCGCGCCGTTCTGGTTACCGTCGCCCACGACGATATCGCCGGCCGCGTCGTGGTTTTCGCGTCCGCCGTCGACGGCGCAGAGCTGACCGCCGGCCGGCCCGCGCGGTTCCGGGCCCGCATCAGCCGACCCGCACGCCGGGATCTCACGGTGGCCACGCTGACCGTCGTCGGCCCGGCCGTGCTCGGTGAGGCCTCAGTGGTCCAACGGTTTGCCCAGGGCGTGCGGGCCCGGTTCGCCGCCGCCAGCCGTGATGCCCTACCGGCCGATCAGGCCGCAATGCTGCCCGGCTTGGTGCTCGGCGACACCACCGCCGTGCCCGCCGCCACCACCGCGGAGTTCCGCACCGCCGGGCTGACGCACCTGACCGCCGTCTCCGGCGCCAACGTCACCATCGTCTGCGGCGCCGTGCTGCTCTCGGCCGGGCTGATCGGTCCCCGGGCGGCCGTGGTGCTGGCCGCCCTGGCGCTGGTGGTGTTCGTATTCGTGGTGCAGCCCACCGCCAGCGTGCTGCGCGCCGCAGTGATGGGGGCCATCGCACTGACGGCCGTGCTCTCGGCCCGTCACCGCCAGGGTGTCCCGGCCCTTGCGGCCACCGTGATCGTGCTGATGATGTTCGCGCCGCAACTGGCCGTCGATGTCGGATTCATGCTGTCGGTATCGGCGACCGCAGCTCTGATCGTGGGGGCGCCGCTTCTCTCAGCGAGACTGACGGCGCGGGGTTATCCCAAGCCGGTCGCCGACGCGATGTGTATCGCGCTGACTGCGCAACTGGCGACCGCTCCGCTGGTCGCCGCGATCTCCGGACAGTTGAGTGTGGTGGGCGTGATCGCCAACCTCGTTGTGAGCCCGATGATCCCACCGATCACCGTATTGGGTACCGCGGCGGCGGCGCTGTGCCCGGTCTGGCCGGCAGTAGGCGATCTGTTCATCCGCTTTACCGGACCTGAGCTGTGGTGGCTGCTGCGGGTCGCGCACTGCGCCGCGTCGTTGCCGGGCGCGGCGATCCCGGTCCCCTCGGGGTGGCCGGGTCTGGCGACGGTGGGTGCCGTGGCGGTGGGGGCTGTCGTGTCGTGGCGGTGGCGGTGGTTCCGGCTCAGCGCTGCGGTCGGTCTGCTCTGCGCCGTCGCGTGGTCGGTGGCGGGGGTCGTCGGCGGTCCGTGACACCATCGTCGGGTGAGCGTGTCGGTGGAGCCCCTGCATCTGATTCTCGGCGGCGAGGAACTCCTCGTCGACCGGGCGGTAGCAGAGATCGTCCGGGCGGCCCGCGCCTGCGCCGGCACCGACGACGTGCCGGTCGATCATCTGCGGGCCGGCGACGTGTCCACGAATGAGCTTGCCGAACTGCTGAGTCCCTCGCTCTTCGCCGACGAACGCGTGGTTGTGTTGGAAGCTGCGGACGAGGCTGGAAAGGACGCCGCCGCGCTGATCGACTCGGCGGCGGCAGACCTACCGCCCGGCACGGTGTTGGTGGTGGTGCATTCCGGTGGTGGGCGGGCCAAGGCGCTGGCCGCCCAACTGCGGGAGCGGGGCGCCCACACGCACCAGTGCGCCAAGATCGCCAAGGCCGGCGAGCGTGCGGCGTTCGTTCGGGCTGAGTTCCGTGCCCTGAACATCAAAGCCGATGACGAGACCGTCGGTGCTTTGCTCGATGCGGTGGGCTCCGATATCCGCGAACTCGCCTCGGCCTGTTCGCAATTGGTGGCCGACACCGGAGGCGCTGTCGACGCCAACGCCGTACGCCGCTACCACAGCGGCAAAGCCCAGGTCACCGGCTTCGACATCGCCGACAAAGCCGTTGTGGGCGATATCGCCGGCTCGACGGAAGCGCTGCGCTGGGCGATGTTACGCGGGGTGGCCCATGTCCTGATCGCCGATGCGCTGGCCGAGGCGGTGCACACGATCGCGCGGGTGCGGCCGCTGTCCGGCGGCGCTCATCGGTTGGCCGGCGAACTCGGGATGCCGCCGTGGCGGATCGAGAAGGCGCAGAAACAGGCACGGCGATGGTCGCCGGACCGGATCGCCACCGCGATTCGGTTGGTGGCCGCTCTCAACGCAGACGTCAAGGGAGCCGCAGCCGACCCCAACTACGCTTTGGAGAACACGGTGCGCAAGGTTGCGCAACTCGCCGCAGATGGCGGCCGTCGGTGATCAGAGCTTCTGCAGCGCCTGGGCCAGCGCCGACTTCTTGTTGGCGGCCTGGTTCTTGTGGATGACGCCCTTGCTAGCGGCCTTGTCCAGCTTTCGGCTGGTGGACACCAGGAGTTCGGAGGCCTTGTCCTTGTCGCCATCAGCGGCAGCGGAACGGAACGCGCGGATCGCCGTGTGCAGCGACGACTTCACCGATTTGTTGCGCAGCCTGCGGCGCTCGTTGGTGATGTTGCGCTTCTGCTGCGACTTGATGTTGGCCACGCGTTGATTCCTTCACACAGTTCTAGGGTTCGGTCTATCAGGGGTTCGATCTGTACTTCGCCGGGACAGGTGCCCTCGCGGCGCAGTGCGAGAACGGCGCAGGGCGAGAATACCAGGATCGGCCGGATAGTCCCAAAGTGGAACCTCTCAGCCTGCGGAAACGCGACTTGTCATGCAGCATGGGACGCGTGACCCCACCGAGTGAGCCGGTCGGTACCGGTGAGGCCGCCGGGCGGACGGCCGTTGCCGACCGCATCTTCGGCGGTTACCGCGACCTGGGCACGTATGGGGCCGCCTTCGACGAGATGTTCGACCGCCGGGGCAACGCTCGTGGGCCCTACAAGGGCATTTACGCCGAGTTGGCTCCGACCGGCACCGAGGAACTCGGCGCGCGGGCGGACGCACTGGGCCGGGCGTTCGTCGATCAGGGCATCACCTTTTCCCTGTCCGGACAGGAGCGTCCCTTCCCGCTGGATCTGGTGCCCAGGGTGATTTCGGCGGCCGAGTGGGCGCGCCTTGAGGCTGGGATCACCCAACGGGTGATCGCCCTGGAGCGCTTCCTCGACGACATCTACGGCGATCAGGAAATCCTCCGCGACGGCGTCATCCCCCGTCGGCTGGTCACCTCTTGCGAGCACTTCCACCGGGAGGCGGCCGGCATCAGCCCGGCCAACGGCGTGCGCATCCACGTCGCCGGTATCGACCTCGTCCGGGACGCCCAGGGCACTTTCCGGGTACTCGAGGACAACCTGCGCTCGCCGTCGGGTGTGTCCTACGTCATGGAGAACCGGCGGGTGATGACCCGCGTATTCCCCAACCTGTTCGGCACCCACCGGGTGCGGTCGGTCGACGACTATCCGTCGCATCTGCTGCGGGCACTGCGCAACGCTGCGGCGACGAATGAGAGCGATCCGACCGTGGTGGTGCTGACGCCCGGTCCGTTCAACTCCGCCTACTTCGAGCACTCGCTGCTGGCTCGGCAGATGGGTGTTGAACTGGTCGAGGGTCCGGATCTGTTCTGCCGAGACAACGCGGTGTACATGCGCACCACCGAGGGCGAACGCCAAGTCGACGTGATCTACCGGCGCATCGACGACGACTATCTCGATCCGATGCACTTCCGGCCGGATTCGATCCTTGGCGTCGCCGGCCTACTCAATGCAGCCCGGGCCGGCAACGTGGCGATATCGAGTGCGGTCGGCAACGGGGTTGGGGACGACAAACTCGTCTACACCTACGTGCCCACAATCATTGATTACTACCTCGGCGAGAAGCCGTTGTTGGCCAATGTCGACACCCTGCGCTGCTGGCTGGACTCCGAGCGCGCCGAGGTGCTTGACCGAATTGACGAACTCGTGATCAAACCGGTCGAGGGCTCCGGGGGTTACGGCATCGTCTTCGGGCCCGAGGCCTCGGAGAAGGAATTGGCGACGATCCGGCGCAAGGTGCAGGCCGACCCCCGGGGTTGGATCGCCCAACCGGTCGTGCAGCTGTCGACGGTGCCCACCAAGGTCGGTGACACCTTGGCCCCGCGGCACGTCGATCTGCGGCCGTTCGCGGTCAACGACGGCGAACAGGTGTGGGTGCTGCCCGGCGGACTGACCCGCGTCGCGCTCAACGAGGGCTCGCTACTGGTCAATTCCAGTCAGGGTGGTGGTTCCAAAGACACCTGGGTACTGGCGTCGCGGACATCGCCGGCGGCCCGGGAACTGGCGGCTGCCCAGGTGGTCAAGACGCTGCCGCGGGCTGCGGCCGCCACCGAGATGCAACCGCTGCAGCAGCAGGCCAAGAGCGGCCAACAGCAACAGCAACAGCAACAGCAACAGCAGCAGCAGTCCGCGCTGCCGGTCGCCGAGGTGCGCTGATGCTGGCCCGTAACGCCGAGGCGCTCTACTGGATTGGCCGTTATGTCGAGCGCGCCGACGACACCGCCCGCATCCTCGACGTGACGGTCCACCAACTGCTGGAGGATTCCAGCGTCGATCCCGACCGGGCGTCGCGCATCCTGCTGGAGGTGCTGGGGATCGAACCGCCCAAGGCGCGGCTGGAGATGTGGGCGCTGACCGACCTGGTTGCGTTCGCACGCGATGTGCCGGGCGGCTGCTCGATCGTCGACGCGGTCAGTTCGGCCAGGGAGAACGCACGCTCGGCGCGCGAAGTCATCTCCAGCGATATGTGGGAGTGCCTCAACACCACCTACAACGCACTGGCCGAACGCGAACGCGCCGCGCGACGGCTCGGTCCGCACGAGTTCTTCACGTTCATCGAGGGCCGTGCCGCCATGTTCGCCGGCCTTGCCGACTCCACGCTGTCCCGCGACGACGGCTACCGATTTCTCGTACTGGGACGAGCGTTGGAGCGAGTGGACATGACGGTGCGGCTGTTGTTGTCCCGGGTGGGGGACAGCGCATCCTCCCCGGCCTGGGTCAGCGTGCTCAGGGCAGCCGGCGCCCATGACACTTACCTGCGCACCCATCGCGGTGTTCTGGACGCCAACCGGGTGATCGAGTTCATCCTGCTGGACGGGCAATTCCCGCGCTCGGTCTTCTACTGCCTGCGACTCGCCGAACACAGCCTCGACGAGTTGATGCGCGGCCTGATCGACCGCACTGGAACCGGGGCGGAAGCCCGACGTCTCCTCGGCCAGGCCCGCAGTGAACTGGAGTTCGTCGAACCTGGGGTGCTGCTCGACTCGTTGGAGCAACGTTTGGCCGGGCTCCAGACGACCTGCCGCGATGTCGGAGAGGCATTGGCGCTGAGATATTTCCGCTCGGCACCGTGGGTGGAATGGTCTGACGCCGGCGGCGATGGAGATTTTGTCTCCGGCGAGGTCGAAGAGGGGGGCTTGTAGATGTGGCGGATGCGGGTCGTGCACGTGACCGGGTATGCCTACCGGACACCGGTGACCGCGTCCTACAACGAGGCTCGCCTCACCCCGCGATCGGATTCTCGGCAGAACGTCATCATCAACCGGGTGGAAACCACGCCCGCGACCCGGTCCTACCGTTACGTCGATTACTGGGGGACCGCGGTGACCGCTTTTGACCTGCATGCCCCGCACACCGAGCTTCAGGTCACGTCGTCTTCGGTCGTGGAGACCGACAAACCCGAACCGCCCGTGGCGAGCGTCGACTGGGCCGGACTGGACTCCCCGGCGGTGCTCGACCGATTCCATGAGGTCCTCGTTCCCACTGCTTACACGCCGTTCAGCAAGCGCATCGAGCGC
>Ga0164294_10002697_pt1 | contig 15884 bp, 14 predicted proteins | sample GEODES005metaG_FD_111479 | JGI IMG/M metagenome (GOLD analysis project Ga0164294, IMG submission 111479) | Oligotrophic lake water microbial communities from Sparkling Lake, Wisconsin, USA - GEODES005 metaG | ecosystem: Environmental > Aquatic > Freshwater > Lake | place: USA: Sparkling Lake...
AAAAAAATGAACTGGTAAAATCTTATCTACAATAACAAAGCGACGTAACATGAACGCACTGTAAGCATCGCTGGTAGAAAAAGTAGATTTCAATTACTACTATTCATTGTGTTTAATGTCCAGTCGTTTTGGAATTGATGCGGCCGTTGCAAAGAAGAACATTACTTGGTATTTACATCGTCCGGAGAATAAATCTTTAGCTACCATCAAGGAAGTATTGTTTTTGGTAACGGATAGATTGGGAGATGCTGGAGCATTTCTTGGTTCGATTGGCCTCACAACAAGGTTTTTGTGGATGATTCAGAGAATAACCCCTATTGCAATAGATTAAACATATTAATGTTGACTAAATTCAAAAAGGTAAAAAGTTTTTTACATTTTTAATTATAACAATTAGCTTTTCTTTATAAAATGATTTAATGAGATAAAATCTTGTCATGAAAGAACCTCTATAAAAGAATGCCATGTTCCATTTTGCTGAACCTTGGAAATGGAGCGATTTTAGTAAAATATTTTTATTGTTATTTTTAATTATACCATACGGTTTGCCATCTTTCCATGTAATTACTTTTAATTCAGTAGAACTGTCTATTTTAAACCCTGATTTTTCATCTGGTGTTAAATCATCTGAAAAATTTGAATTTAATTCAGCTCTAATGTTAATATCAAATGTTGCATTATTTATAAACTTTGATAAGTCATAAATTGATTTATAAGCTTCGTTGAAAGTTCCAAAATGCGTCATATCTCCAATACCACCGGGTTTTCCAGGGATAACAAATCGCTCTTCGTATTTTTTTATGTTTTTTTCAAGTCGAATGGTATACTCTTCCGTTATGAAATTACATAATTTCTGCAAAGAATTTGGATTACATACAAAAGTCACTGCTGGACAAATGAAATTAATTAATGCAAAATCAAAACCTTTCAACATATCCCACTCAGAAGAAATATTAGTATACAACATGCAATCTGAGTCAAGTATAACCATTCGCTCAAATTTCATTTTCTTCATAATTTCATTTAAAACAAACCACCGTTGAATCCAAATCAATTCAAGTACATACGTATTGGAACTAAGGTGTTTATAAATGGATTGAAATTCAATTGCTTCAGTAAAATAATCGTCAATATTTATGAATTTTGCATGAGGCTCATAATAGTTTTTGTTATTCAGCGTTGAAATGATATAAACATCAGAATCTGGATTACTGTATTTTGCTTGATAAATGGCTGGTAATAAATAATTACTTTTTTTATTATGAATAAATAAAATAGGCGTTTTTCCCATGAAGAAGTGATTTTTGAAATAACTGTGTTGAAAACTATTGAGTTAACGAAATTTATAACAATTTATTTTTTAGGGAATAACCTATTTTAATAAAAATAAACGGCTAAGTATATATGAAAATAAAGAATATCTGTGTTGACTTTTTTTATTCTTAATTGAAATGTATTGCGAATTTTTATAATTGTTTTATTCTAATATTTTTAAATCTAACCACATCACCATGTCCTAAAAAACCAATATGACCGGATTTGTTCAATAACCCAGGATGTTGGTTATGGTCTATAGTGCCCCCTTTTGATGCTTTTTTGATATCACCCTCCATGATTGTTTCACCATTCAAGATAACTTTTATCATTGAGCCTTTAGCCACAACTACTTCTTGATTCCACTCTCCAGTTGGTTTTAGAAATCCTCTTTTTGCCGGAATTACGCCATACACAGAACCATGGTATTGATAAGGCTGAAGCGTGCTATATTTAGGTGATTCATTATCCAAAATTTGCAATTCCATACCCACATAAGCAGCATCTCCTGTGGTTGGCGTTCTTATGCCCAAACCATTGTTGGCTCCTGGAGTAAGTTGGAAATCAAACCGAAGTTCGAAATCAGCAAATTCTTCTTTTGTATATAAATTCCCACCGCTTCCGCCTTCGGGAACTACCATAATATTGCCCTCTACCACTTGATAGGAGGATGTATTCCCCTGCCAATGCTCTAAATTTTGTCCATCAAACAAAAAGGTGAAACCTTGTTCTGCTTCCTCTTTACTTAGAGTAGAAACGATATCGGCGTTTGTTGGCAACTCTTTTACATATAAATTTCTATACGCTACATAGGTTCCGTGAGCTTGTAACTCAATTTGCTCTTTTATAAATAAAGGCATTTTACGATCCCAATAGTTTTCTAGAGCTACATTATTAACCGTTTTTATACCATTGAGAAACACGGTTACTTTATCGCCAATCATAATAATATGGAAAGTATTCCATTGACCAATGGGATTGTCTGCTACTACTAAAGGTTTTGATGGGTTGGTTTGATTGTTGTACAAACCTCCTGATCCCACTTGGGCACCGACTTCTCTTCTGCTGGTATCCCATATTTGAACTTGTGGCGTACCTCTTAAATAAATACCGGCATCTCCTTTTGCCGTAATCTTCCAATCAACATATAGCTCAAAATCACCGTATTGTTTTTCTGTAGCCAAATTGTCCCCATGCCCGGAGAATAGTAGCAAGCCGTCTTTTACAAGCCAGTCAGATTTGATTTTTTCATTTGCTTTTTCTTGTGCTGTGGCAAGTGCCTCAGGTTTCATTTTTGATCTGGCTATGGGGTTTTCTACCAAACCCTTCCATCCTGAAAGGTCTTTTCCATTAAATAATGATTCAAACCCATATTCATAGGGGGTGGTTTTTAACCACAATAATAATTTAGGCACAATATAACTGCTGTCAATTCCCTTAATTAACGGAAGCGCTTTTTCAATAATAGCTCTTGCTGTTTTTCCCCTAATCGATTTTTCTCCTAATGCCAATCGGCCAACTGCCAGTGCTGCTTCGTGTTTGAGGTTTGTATCCTCTAGAAATTTACTTGCCAACATGAATGAGGGGAATCCTGGTATTTGTGCAATTTGTACTAGTAATGTAGCTTTTTGTAAAGGATTAGATGCAACCGCTAATTGATCTTGAATAGCCAAAAGTTTTTGAGTCGCATTAATTTGACTTTTCGGTTTTGGAGCGGATATATTTGGTATGATTACTGGTCTGTAAATATAGCTTATAGCCTCTTGAATATGCGGTTTTGTTGTATTAGTTGCTTTATTTAAAGCTTTTCTCAATGCTTGCAATGCCAATGGTGATTGATTACTTGCCATAGCTCTAGAAGCCTGACCACAATAAATTTCATCTTTTAACAACGGCGCAAGATATTTGACTGCATTTTCAGCACCCATCAAACCAATTTCTTTGATGAGTAAATCTTTTGCATATTGCGTTTTAGCACTTTTTATACCATCACCCAAAATTGATGTCAAATTATTTTTTGATACACCAGTTGTACGGTGTACAACGGCATCCAATAGATAAGTTGCGGCCAATTTAAGGGAGTCATCATCCAACATAATTAATACGGGCTTCCAATTGGTTTTTTCCCACGTTTGTATGGCAAGAATATCTTTATCAATATCAGCAGCATGTTGATAAGGGAAATGGGATAAGATGGTTTGAAGTGAATTCTCCTGAGCCTTGATTGTTAAAGATAATGTTAGGCAAAAAAGAGAAGCAATCAGCAATATTTTTCGCATACGTATAAGTTTGTTTCTGAGCTATTTAGGTTATGATCGATGGTTTTACGGTAAAAAAATTTATAAAAAAATTGGTTACCAGTTATAAGGGTATCGCATCGGAGGGTCTATCAATTGATTGGCTTCTTCATCTTGAAGAAATTCTTGTTTAACCGGATTAAATCTTAACGATCTTCCCAATTGCAAAGCAATTTTACCTATATTGATTATGGTACAAGATCTGTGGCCATTGGATTCATTGAGCGCAAAAGGTGTACGATATTTTACCGCATCCAAGAAATTGGTTACCTGCGGAAGCGGATCGGGCATCATAGCAAGTTGTTCCATCAATTTAGGAATGTCCGATTTAAAACCCGCATACAAACGTCCTTTAGGTCCTTCTATATAAGGTACTTTTTCATCTAATGCCTCACCGTCGAGAATAATTTGGCAGCCATCTTGGTAAGTATAGGTTATTTTTCTAAAAGTGCCACAAGCATCAGGGTGTTGTTGTTCTGCATCTACTTCAACCAATACAGGGCTAGTGTCATCTTTCCCTAAAAAATATTGAATAGGGTCTAAATAATGTTGGCCCATATCTCCCAAACCACCACCATCATAATCCCAATAACCCCTAAACGTAGTATGTACGCGATGTGCATTATAAGGCTTATAAGGTGCAGGGCCAAGCCATCTATCGTAATCTAAAGTATCTGGAACGGGTTGTGATTCTAGTTTCGTTTTTCCTACCCAATAAAATTTCCAATCAAATCCAGTGTGTTTACTCACGGTAACCTTTAGTGGCCAGCCCAATAATCCAGATTCAACCAGTTTTTTTATTTGTTTAACCTCTGTATTCATGCCATAAAAAACTGATTCAAATCTAAACCAAGTATTCAAACGGAAAATTCTCTTGTTTTGTTGAACGGCTTCTACCAATCTCTTTCCTTCGCCGATGGTTCTTGTCATAGGTTTTTCACACCAAATGTCTTTCCCTGCTTTTGCAGCTGCTGTCGCAATTAATCCATGCCAATGCGGAGGCGTTGCAATATGTACAATATCTACTTCTGGTAATGCAATTAGATCTTCATGTTTATGAAATGTTTTCACCCCTTTACCAATTTTCTTTGCAGCAGCGTCTAAATGCGTTTTATCTACATCACATATAGCCACTACCCGGGTTCCCGCATATTCAATATGATTTCTACCCATCCCACCTATACCTATAATACCCTTGGTAAGTTGATCGCTAGGCGCAAGGTATCCATTACCCAACACATGGCGAGGAACAATGGAAAAGCCGGTAACAATTAAAGAGGCATCACGAAGAAAACTTCTTCGACTTCTATTGGAATTATGCTGCATTTTTGTTAAATTATTGGTAACTAAAGATAATGCTTTGAAGGTAGATTAAATACAGTTTTTAAATTTCTCTTAAAACTTTTATCGATTTATACATTTATCCTTCAATGCTTTAATTATCTTGATGTTGCTCATTGGTGGTGTGAAAGAAGTGGACCTACTGAAAAGGCTAAAATATTTTTTACCGGAATGAATAGCAACTTGTATTATGTGATCGATGCGCCTAAATCTTATGGATTCACCATTCGGCTATTAAAACGTAAATAACCGAATGGTGTTGGTTTATATTTTGATGCTTTTACAATTTCCATTGTACAAAGGCTTCCAAAGCAGCATATTTGGGTAATCCTAATTTGTTATACAACTCTGCAGTTGCTGCATTTCTTTCTTCCGCTCTTTGCCAAAACTCCCTACTATCAGAACCCTGAAACACCACACCATCTTTTTGTGATTGATGTATAAAAATACCGTTTCGTTTTTGTAACACTTGATCTGGACTCATTGGAACAGCCATTTCCACATCCCAGCAATCCCATTCTGCCCAAGCACCCCTATACAACCATAGTCTACAATGTTGTAGCCACTCATCTCCGGCATTTTTACAATAATGCAATGCATCATTGATGATGTCAAAACACACTTTATGCGTACCATGCGGATCTGCAAAATCGCCGGCTGCAAAAATTTGATGGGGTTGCACCTCCCTTAAAAGCTTTACAATAATATCAACATCTACATCACTCGGAGGATTTTTCTCTATTAACCCCGTCTCATAAAATGGAAGAGCCAAAAAATGTATATTTTCTTCCTTAATACCCACATATCTACAGGTTGCTCTTGCTTCTGTTTTTCTTATCAATCCTTTAATAGCTCTTATTTCATCGGTGTCTTTTTGATTGGATTTCTTTTGCTTGATAAAGGCACTGGCGTCATTCCAAATTCTGTTGGATCTACTCTTGTCGATACCAAAAAGGGTGTCAAACGTAACGGCAAAGTCTATCTGACGCATTACAAACTCATCACTTACTGCAATATTTCCTGATGTTTGATAAGCAACATGTACATCATGCTCTTGATCGTGTAATCGAATAAAAGTGCCTCCCATAGAAATAATGTCATCATCAGGATGTGGAGAAAACAACAACACTTTCTTTGATTTTGGCTCTTTTCTTTCTGGATGTCGTGGCAAATCTTCTGAAAATTTCCCGCCTGGCCAACCAGTAATCGTATCTCTCATACCATTAAATACCCTTAGGTTAATGTCGTACGAAGATCCAAATTTCACCATCAATTCACTTAATCCAAAATTATTGTAATCATTGTTGGTGAGCATTAAAATGGGTTTTCCAGATTCTAATGCCATGCTACACACGGCTTTCCTGATTTGCTGTTCTGTCCATTCAATTTCCCCGCTTAACCATGGCGATTTAAATCTGGTTAGCTCTTGTGCCGCACCTTCATCGATTACAAAAGTACAATTGGTATGCTCTTGTAAAAAAGATGCGGGTACTTGTTCTGTAATGGTTCCTTCAACAGCCCTGTGTATGATACTTGCTTTTCTTGAACCCCAAGCCAATAACACAATTTTTCTTGCTTTTAAAATAGCTTGAATGCCTACCGTTATCGCCAATCTCGGAACCTGGGTAATGTTGGAAAATTCATATAAATTGGCCAATCTAGTGGTATTGTCTAAGGCAATAATTCTGGTAGATGAAAACCTTCCTGAACCGGGTTCGTTGAAGCCAATATGCCCATTTAACCCAATACCTAAAACCTGGTAATCTATCCCCCCTGCTGCATCAATTTTTGCCTCATAGGCCAAAGCATAAGCCCTAACATTATTTTTATCAATGGTACCATCAGGTATATGTATGTTGTTGTGGTCAATATCTATATGATTGAACAAGTTATTATGCATGAAATTATGGTAACTCTGCATGGCTTCCGGTTCAATAGGATAATATTCATCTAAATTGAAACTGATCACATTCTTGAAACTCAAACCTTCTTCCCGATGTAAACGAACCAATTCTTTATACAGCGCTTTTGGCGTTGTTCCTGTCGCCAATCCTAGTACACAGGGTAACCCCTCCGATTGCTTTTGCTTGATAATTGTTGCCATCTCCGCAGCAACAAAACAAGAAGCAACGGTATCGTTTTCAAATATATTTACTGGAATTTTTTCAAAAGAGTCTACAAGGCTCATATATATAATTTTGTTAATGTTAGTTGGTCGCAATACTTTAAAGCAAAGCAAGTTTTGATGTAAAATTAAATATTTTTATAACGTATTAGGGTTCAATTTGTAATTCTAATACAATTGGCCACAATTTTCCTGTAACAAACATTTTTTTTGTGCTAGGATTCCAAGCTATTCCATTTAATACAGCTCCATTGGGGTTGGCTTTTATATAACTTAAATCCATCGTACTGTATTTTTCTAATACATCTTTTAAATTGATGGTTCCATTTACATATCCATTGCTGGGATTTATCCGTACAATATAATCATATTCCAATCTATTGGCAAAAATTGACCCATTGATATATTCTAGCTCATTGAGGTTATTCAACGGACCAAGATGATCTACCACAGATATAATCCGTAATAATTTTAAATCTGTTGGACGAACTACATAAATTTTATCAGATCCATCGGTCATATACAAATTAATGCCATCATTGGTAATGCCCCACCCATCGTAATTCCATGTCATTTTACGAATTAGTTGAAAACTAATAGGATTGTACACCATAATTTCATGTTCCTGCCAAGTGAGTTGATACAATGTATCGTTTAAAATGGTAATGCCTTCACCAAAATATTTTTCCGACAAGGGTGATTTTTTTAAAACTTTACCGGTACGGAAATCTACTTTACGTAACGTAGATTTACCATAAAGCCCTGTACTCTCTAGTAATTCCCCTTTGTAAAATTCAAGCCCCTGCGAAAATGCAGAAGTATCGTGAGGAAAGGCATTTAATACCGTATAAGCCATTATTGTTGGTTTCGGAATTGAACCATTTTCGCTGCCTGATTGGCTTTCTCGCTGGCTTTCAATGTTGTTACATTGATTAAAAACGATAATTATTGAAAATAAAATAATTTTTTTCATCAGCTTTTACTTGTTATACCACCCTTTAAATCAGTGAATTAAAAATCAAATGTATAAAATGAAACGTATTAATACGTAATTTTTAAGATAAATTACTACTAAAGACTATGTATTTACACGTATATGTTGTTTCTTTGTCTTGCTTACGCCACTGATAACCGGATTAGATGTTTTCCTCCGCTTATTTTACAGAAGGTGTCCATCCAATCAATCCCATTATTACCAAGTTTTTGCAGAATAACTGTTTTGTTGCTGCTACAAATAAAGTTGGCACATTTCTTTTACTGCAATTTCAAATCCCAATCCCCCATGGAGCCATTCGCAAAATCTGAAACGAATGAGAACTCTAACTTTACTTTTATCGGCATTAATTTGTCAACTTTTTTCTTTTGCACAAAAAGAATGTGCCAGTGCTGCTTACGCTGAAAAGCTGGTTCAGGAAGATCCTGCATTTAAATTACGCTTGCTTTCAGCTGGTGTAGCATTAACTGCAAATGGCCAAAACAACACAACCGAATCTGGCTATATCTCTCCTTCTACAGTGATTACTATCCCTGTTGTAGTGCATGTATTGTACAGCACAGATGCAATGAATATCAGTGATGATCAAATTCTTTCTCAAATAGAAGCTTTAAATGCTAACTATAATAAATCAAACGTTGATTTTACTAAAGTGCCTGCCGCATTTGCAAAAGTAGCTGGCATTTCTAACATTCGTTTTGAATTGGCTAAAGTTGATCCTGCTGGACGTGCAACCAATGGCATCACACGTAAAAAATCTAGCCGCGAAATATGGACGTCAGATGACAAAGTAAAGTCTACAACATATGGTGGTGAAGCAGCATGGGACGCTTCATCTTACCTTAATATTTGGGTTTGTAATACTGTGGGTGGTTTGTTGGGATATTCTTCTCCTGTTGGTGCCGCTGCCGATAAAGATGGTATTGTGATTCGTTTTAATGCATTCGGTACCCGTGGTAATGTTACTGCACCTTTTCATTTAGGAAGAACTGCAGTTCATGAAGTTGGCCATTGGCTTAATCTTAAGCATTTATGGGGTGATAGCGAGTGTGGTTCTGATGAGGTTGATGATACACCGGCACAAAGAACGTACAACAGAGGCGTTCCCAATTTTCCTTTGATGTCGACGGCTTGTTCTACTGTTGGTGCTGATGGCGTTATGTTTATGAACTTTATGGATTTTACAGATGATGCAGGAATGATGATGTTCACCAATGGTCAAATTAACCGTATGCGTAATTTGTTTCAACCCGGTGCTTTTAGAAATAGTTTGTTGAGTTCAAAGGCGCTTGGTAAAGTATGGAATACTACTATTACAGCCAGTGCCGCAGCTATTGAAACTAATGCAGTTGCAACAATGCAGGTAAAATTGTATCCTAATCCTGCTAATAGCTTTATTATGTTAGAATTATCTAATCCTACATCAATCGATAAAGGATATGGCATCTATGCAGCAGATGGTCGCAAAATGGCTCAAGGTGCACTTTCTGTGGAAAACAATCGCATTAATATACAGTCTTTTACTCCTGGCATTTATTTTGTAAGATTAGGTGATAAGGTGGTTAGATTTGTTAAGAATTAAACTTTGGCAGATCGAATACATAACTGGTGATGTTTTAATAATTAAGAGAATAGCATTTTTTAAATTGATTATACGTTTTTGAATTTTGGTTAAAGTATAGAAAGTTAAAAGCCGGTTTCAAGTAATTTGAAACCGGCTTTTTTTGTGTTGATTATGTTGAAAAAAGTTTGTTTAGATGTCGATTGCTTCGCCGTAGGCAGCAGCAGTAGCTTCTTTCAATGCCTCACTCATGGTAGGGTGGGGGTGAACACTATTCAAGATTTCATGATAAGTGGTTTCGAGTTTACGAACAGCCACCACTTCGGCAATCATTTCGGTAACGCCTGCACCAATCATATGTGCTCCAAGGAATTCACCATATTTGGCATCAAAAATCACCTTTACAAATCCTTCAGTGGCTCCGGAGGCGCTTGCTTTTCCGCTAGCCATAAATGGAAACTTGCCCACTTTTAGGGTATAACCGGCTTCTTTGGCTGCTTTTTCAGTAAAGCCTACAGAAGCAATTTCTGGTGAACAATAGGTGCAACCTGGAATATTGTTGTAATCCATCGCTTCTGGTTGGTGCGTAGATTTTTTTTCTAAGAATGCAATTTGTTCCGCTGCGTTAATGCCTTCTTTGCCGGCAACGTGCGCCAATGCTTGTCCGGGAGAACAATCACCGATAGCAAAAATACCGGGAATGGAAGTTTGTCCATATTTGTCTACAATAATTCTTCCTTTCTCTGTTTTAATGTTGTTGGCTTCTAAACCGATGTTTTCAATATTAGATTGAATACCCACGGCACTCAAAAGAATATCAGCTTCTAATATGATTTCGCCGGTAGCTGTTTTCACGGTTGCCTTAACGCCAGCACCTGTGGTATCGGTTTTAGTTACCTCAGCTGAGGTCATAATGTTAACACCTTTCTTTTTGAGTTGTTTTTCCAATTCTTTAGAGATGTCTTCGTCTTCTACAGGCACCACCCTTGGCATAAACTCTACGATGGTTACTTTTGTACCCATGGTGTTATAGAAGTCCGCAAATTCAACCCCAATAGCCCCACTGCCCACAATAATCATGGAAGTTGGTTGTTGTGGTAAAACCATCGCTTCGCGGTAGCCAATAATTTTTTTGCCGTCCACAGGCATTGCTGGAAGTTGGCGACTTCTTGCACCAGTTGCTATAATAATATATTTGGCTTCGATGGTTGATTTTTGTCCGTCAGAAGCAGTAACTTCTAATTTTCCTTTACTGGCAATTTTGCCATAACCCATGATGACGTCAATTTTATTCTTTTTCATTAAAAATTGTACGCCTTTACTCATTTTATCTGCTACTCCACGACTACGTTTGATAACCGCACCGAAATCATGTTGTACACCAGTAGATTGAATACCATAATCAGCACTATGCTTCATATATTCATATACTTGTGCACTCTTCAATAAGGCCTTTGTAGGAATACAACCCCAGTTGAGGCATACACCACCTAGGCTTTCTTTTTCAACGATAGCTACCTTAAATCCTAATTGTGAAGCCCTGATTGCTGCCGGATATCCTCCAGGGCCACTGCCTAGAACGATTACATCATATGCCATAACTTGTAATTATTGAGTTGAATTGTTTGGCAAAAATAGTAATTAATGCCTATCAAAGAGATAATATGCAATCATTTATATGTTTAAATTCAATTTTATTAAAAATAAGCAGTTAAATAATTAAATTTATAGATATTTGTTAAAATAATTTTTATAGTTCGAATAGTTTTCTTACTTTCGCACTCCTAAATTTTGAGCAAATGGCAAGAGTATGTCTTATAACAGGTAAAAAGCCAATTGGCGGAAATTATGTTTCCCATTCTAATATTAAAACGAAGCGTAGGTTTTTACCTAATCTTCAAACGAAGCGTTTTTTTCTTGCAGAAGAAGACAAATGGATAACCATGAAAGTGTCTACTGATGCAGTAAGAACCATCAATAAAAGAGGGTTATACGTAGTGGTTAAAGAAATGAGAGCTAAAGGGATACACATTTAATTCAATCTGAAAAAAGCTAAACAATGGCAAAAAAAGGAAGTAGAGTACAGGTAATCCTGGAATGTACAGAGCACAAAACAACTGGTTTGGCTGGAACTAGTCGTTACGTTTCCACAAAGAACAAGAAAAATACTCCTGAGCGGTTAGAACTTAAAAAATTCAACCCCATCATGAAAAAATATACTATTCACAAAGAAATTAAATAGTCATGGCAAAACAAGCTAAAACGGCGATTAAGACAAAAGACCAAAAGGCTGCAGCTGAAGCCAAAAATTACAGTAAAGTAATTAAGGCCGTAAGAAGCCCTAAAACAGGTGCATACACTTTTAAAGAAGCTATTATCCATAAGGATAAAATTAAAGACTTCTTAGCTCAAAAATAATGTATTAAAATCTGAAGATTTTGAAAGCTGTTCTGAATAATATCAGGACGGCTTTTGTTATTTTCAATGTGCTATGGAAAATAAGTTATTCATTAGACTCGCATTGCCAGAAGACGCTGCCTTAATTGCAAAATTGGCATCTGAAACGTTTATGGAAACCTATGGGGAGATGAATACCCCAGAAAACATGGGTATATACCTCGAAACACAATTCTCTGTATCAAAAATACTTGCCGAACTTTCAAACCACAATGCTAGGTTTTACCTCGTATATGTAAATGAAATTCCTGCCGCATTTACCAAACTTAGGCAAGACCGTACACCCAAAAACCTGGAAAATGGTTTGTTTTTGGAGATACAACGTATTTACGTATTGAAAGAATTTCAAGGACTTCGAATTGGAAAAACACTAATCGAGATGGTGAAACAACTTGCCAAAGCTGAAGGTTGCAAAGCGATTTGGTTACAAGTTTGGCAGAAAAACAATAAAGCAATCCGGTTTTACCAAAAAGCCGGATTTAATGTATATGAAACTGCTTCATTCACTCTAGGAAACGATGTGCAGCAGGATTTTCTAATGCGATATGATTTGTATTATTAAAACTTGATTATGGGTTTATTTGATAAACTGTTCGGAAAAAAAGAAAAGCAAATACTTGATCAAGGGTTGGAAAAAACCCGTGAAAATTTCTTTACTAAAATTACCAAAGCATTTACCGGCAAAACTAGGGTGGATGAAGAAGTGCTTGATAACCTTGAAGAAGCATTGATTACAGCAGATGTAGGTGTGGATACAACGATGAAAATTATCAGCCGCATCGAAGCAAGGGTTGCTAAAGATAAATTCCATAACGCTGAACAATTACAAGCTATCCTGAAAGAGGAAATTACAGCCTTATTGGCGGATTCTCCCGAACAATCGTTTAATGATTTCGAATCTCCACTGCCTACTAAACCGTATGTAATATTGGTTGTTGGTGTCAATGGTGCCGGAAAAACAACCACCATCGGAAAACTTTCCTACAATCTGAAAGCTGCTGGAAAACAAATACTTCTTGGTGCAGCAGATACTTTTAGAGCCGCAGCCGTAGACCAATTGGTGGTCTGGAGCGAAAGAGCTGGTGTGCCAATTGTAAAAAAAGAAACTGGTGCTGACCCAGCCTCCGTTGCGTTTGATGCCGTTAGCAGCGGATTGGCAAAAGGATCTGACGTGGTTATCATAGATACCGCTGGTCGTTTACACAACAAACTCCACCTCATGGAGGAATTGAGTAAAATTAAAAGGGTTATCCAAAAAGTAATCCCCAATGCCCCACATGAAGTACTATTAGTTCTAGATGGCTCTACTGGTCAAAACGCCATTGAACAAGCCCGACATTTTACCGCCGCAACAGAAGTTACCGCTATCGCCATCACCAAACTCGACGGCACAGCCAAAGGAGGCATCGTATTGGCTATCGCCGACCAATTCAACATCCCAGTTAAATTTATCGGCATGGGCGAAAAAATGGAAGACCTTATCGTATTTAACAAAAATGAATTTGTTGATAGTCTCTTTAAACCTATCAACCAACCAAAATAATTGCACAATGTCTTTTTAAGACATTTTAAATAGCTTCGTTTCTCATGAAAACAAAATCGCAAAAAAGAGATAAAGTAAACATCATTACGCTTGGATGTAGTAAAAACTTGGTGGATAGTGAAGTATTGAGCGGCCATTTAATGGCTGGAGATATCCAAGTAGTTCATGAAAACAAAAAGAAAGACCATAACATCGTCATTGTTAATACCTGCGGATTCATCGATAAAGCAAAAGAAGAAAGTGTAAACACTATTTTGGAACAAATCGAACTGAAACGCAAGGGAAAATTAGATAAAGTATATGTAACCGGTTGCCTAAGCGAACGCTACAAGGCTAATCTTGAAGCAGAAATTCCTGAAGTAGACGCCTATTTTGGCACCATGGAATTACCCAATATTCTTAAACAATTTGACATCGATTATAAAGCTGAACTCACTGGTGAGCGCATGCTAAGTACCCCATCTCATTACGCCTATTTAAAAATCAGCGAAGGCTGTAATCGCACCTGTTCCTTTTGTGCCATTCCGCTCATGAGAGGAAAACATATGAGCAGAACCATCGAAGATTTGGTGCTCGAAGCAGAGAAATTGGTTAAAAGTGGCGTAAAAGAAATCATGCTTATTGCCCAAGAATTGACCTACTACGGACTTGATATCTATAAAAACAGAGCCCTCCCAGAACTTTTGCATAAGTTAGCTGATATCAAGGGATTGGAATGGATTCGGTTGCATTATGCGTACCCTTCAAAATTTCCATTGGAAATTATTGAAGCCATGAAACAACGCGACAATATTTGCAACTACTTGGATATGCCTTTACAGCATGCCAGCAACAATATGCTCAAAGCAATGAAGCGCCAAATTACTCGCGAAGAAATGAACGAGTTGATTGCATCAATTAAAGCCATACATCCAGCAATTGCACTTAGAACTACCCTTATTGCCGGATTCCCTGGCGAAACGGAAGAAGATGTAGAAGAATTAATCGCATTTTTACAACTACATCGCTTCGATAGAGTGGGCATTTTTACCTATTCACACGAAGAAAATACAACAGCACACGATTTGGAAGACAATATTCCACAAGAAGTAAAAGAACAACGTGCACAAAGGATCATGGAAGTGCAACAGGAAATCAGCTACGAAAGAAACCAAGAAAAAATTGGACAAACATTAAAAGTACTTATCGATAAAAAAGAATCTGGGAAATATTTGGGTAGAACGGAGTTTGATTCTGTTGAAGTAGATAATGAAGTCATTATTGCTACAAGTAAAAAACTAATTCCAGGAACTTTTGTAAACGTAAAAATTACAAAAGCCTACGATTTTGATTTGGAGGGTAAAATAGTATCCTAATCCAATTTTTAATTTGCTTATTTGGTTGAAAATCAGACGAATACACAATGATTGCACAATTTTTGCCTTACCAACGAACTGGAATGTTTTCTACACTAGTATTGGATTATCTTAACCAATCGCCCAATGTGCAACCCTTTTATGCACATTCCGTTTCTATGGAAGGCTTGGATGCTGCTATTCAAGATAGAAAAAAGTTTCCTACTAATAGAAATTTGTTAACCGCAGCTTTTACTGAAGCATACAATCAAAATGGCTCAGCAAAACAACTTGAAAATATCAAGTTATTGCAATCACCCGATTGTTTTACCGTTTGCACAGCGCATCAACCCAATATTTTCACTGGATATTTGTATTTTATCTACAAAATATTTCATACCATAAAATTGGCAGAAGATTTAGCCAACGCTTTTCCACAATACACTTTTGTACCCGTTTTTTATATGGGCTCGGAAGACAACGATCTAGAAGAATTGGGCCATGTAAAAGTAGATGGCGTAAAAATGGTTTGGAAAACCAAGCAAACGGGGGCAGTTGGAAGAATGAAAGTGGATAAGGCATTGTTACAAATCATCAGTCAAATTGAACAACAATTGTGCATCTTCCCTCAGGGTGCGGCATTAAATACCATACTTCGGGATAGTTATCGGGAAGGATCAACCATTGGTGAATCAACCTTTAGATTGGTGAACCATTTGTTTGCTGAATATGGCTTATTGGTTTTGAACGCTGATTTGGCAACTTTAAAAACAACCATGTTGACTGTTTTTAAAGATGATTTGCTTACAAATACACCACATCAACTGGTATCTAATACAATATCAAATCTTGGTGAAAAGTATAAAGTGCAGGTCAATCCCCGCGAGATTAACCTTTTTTATTTAAAAGATGCTAACA
>Ga0164294_10002698_pt1 | contig 15881 bp, 18 predicted proteins | sample GEODES005metaG_FD_111479 | JGI IMG/M metagenome (GOLD analysis project Ga0164294, IMG submission 111479) | Oligotrophic lake water microbial communities from Sparkling Lake, Wisconsin, USA - GEODES005 metaG | ecosystem: Environmental > Aquatic > Freshwater > Lake | place: USA: Sparkling Lake...
CTTTGAAGGAAACGTTGGTGAAGTTTCTACTTGGATTAAAAAACATGTTGGAGATCACGATACAGTTAGTTTAAAAGATTATTTTAAAGATGAAGTTTTTGGAGTTCATAAAGTTGGAGAAGAGAAGTATAGTTACTATTATCAATGCTTAGGAAAAGGAAGATATTCTATCTTTACAATTCAATGAAATCATTCATAAGATCAGAGGTCTTGCTTTATTTATTATTGTTTCCAATAGGTGCAGTTTGTGCATTTTTCTACACAAAAAATGTTGGACCTATAAAGCAATATAATCTTGGTCTTGATTTTGAATATGTGCCAGTTGATGAAGGTTCATCTTTTATATGTAGAGCAGAACCAATAGGCGAGAATAGTCAACCTTGGATATTAAGCCTGCAACCAAAACCAAAACCAGTTATAGACACAAATGAACATTATATATGTATAGGTTATATGAGAAAAAGAATAAGATTAAAACCAAATTTATGCACAAATTAAATCTAATGAATCCTAACTTCACCTGTCTAATAGATTATGAGAACATTAATTTATCTAGCTATATTAGCATTATCAACTCATAATGCTTCTGCATCATTTGTATCATTTTTAAAAAATAATGTATATAGAGTTGAGAACACAAATAAAGTAACAGCAGTTTTAAATGATAAAATAGAATCAGATACTCAAGTCGGAACTGGTGAGCAGAGCATGTGTGAATTGTCATTAGATGATAAATCAATAACTCGCATAGGTGCAAATGCTTTATTTTCATTTGTTAAACAAGAGAGATTAGTTAAATGTGATAAAGGAACATTTCTTGTTTCAAAAGATCCAGAAACAGAAACTATAACAGTAACAACAGGAAGTGTTACAGCTGCGATTAGTGGAAGTACTGTAGTGCTCGATGTAAAAGATGACGCTACTCATATTGCAGTTGCTGAAACGACTACTGGAGTTATTGTCACAGATAAAAATGGTAAATCAATGACATTACAATCTGGCGAAGGAATTTCTGCAACACCAAATGGAATGACATCTTCAAGTCCAAAAAGTGTTGATGTAAAAGATTTAACATCTTCATCACCTTTATTTAATGAAAAAGGATTAGCGCCACTTGCTAATGACGCTTTAATTAAAGGTGTCGCCAGCGCACAAGAAACTGCAAAAGCTCAAGGCATGTCTTTCACTAGCGAAATAAATGATATAGTAGCAAACAGAACAAGTACAGCTAATATTCCAGACATTGATACCGCTGCTGGTTCCGAAGCATCAGCTAGTGCTTCATCAGTAGGTAGTGGAGCAGGAGCAATATCTGGTTCGCAACAGTTTAATCCTTTAATGAATCCTAATCTTGTGCCACCAGTGACTTCAAATCCAAATCCAAGAGAAGCTACTCCAATTTAATATGGTGTAAGCCTTATGTATGGTAATTAAAATTAAGAACTGGTGGGCTAATTTAAAATCTTATGATAGGTTTTTCTTTATTTCATTTATTCCAGCGATACTTTTTACGCTTTGGGGGCTAAGTGACCTTTATATTAATTACTTTGATTTATTAAGTAAAGAAGATCACCTTCAATTTTTTCTTAGAGTATTCTTTCCAATATCAATAGCTACTTTAGTAACAGTTTTAGAAATAAATAATAGAAAAAAGTTAATTAAAGATATAAAAACCTATTTAAATGACTAGTGTAATATAGTTTATGGTTTTTATAGTTAAAAGAGATGCACCCATCACCACCTCAAGAGCCTTCAACTCTTCTGGCGACCAAGTCGGCGATACAATTACAGGAAGCATACCAGGCTATTGGGTGCAAAGCCAAACCACAGTAACCTCTGTTATCCTTGCAAACAACAACAGCGTAACGAGTATTGGAGCTTATGCGTTCCAAGTTTGCACCGCCCTAACCAGCATTACTATTCCTAACAGCGTAGAGAGCATTGGAAGTAATGCGTTCAATTATTGCACCGCCCTAACCAGCATCATCATCCCAAATAGCGTGACGAATATTGGGGGTTATGTGTTCTCATATTGCTATAACCTAACCAGCGTCACCTTACCAACTAATATAAGCTTTACGAGTATTGGGGCTCAAATGTTCTATCTTTGCACTAGCCTAACCAGCATCACAATCCCCAACAGCGTAACGAGTATTGGAAGTGGTGCGTTCAATAATTGCACCAGCCTAACTACCATCACTATACCTAACAGCGTAACCAGCATTGAGAATTATGCGTTCTTTAATTGCACCAGCCTAACCGCAGCTACTATTGGAACTGGCGTAACCAGCATTGAAGCTTATGTGTTCGCTTATACTAGCTTAACCAGCATCACAATTCCCAATAGCGTAACGAGTATTGGGATTAATGCGTTCTATTCTTGCACTGGTCTAACGAGCGTAGTAATCGGCAGTGGCGTAACCAGTATTGAGAGTTCTGCTTTCTACGGTTGCACCAGCCTAACCAGCATCACCATTCCCAACAGCGTAACAAGCATTGGGGCTCATGTGTTTTCTGGATGTAATGCTCTAACCACAGCCACAATAGGAACAGGCATAACGAGTATTACTGGAGGAATGTTTTATGGTTGTTCCTTCGCCACCATAAGCATCCCAAGCAATATAACGAGTATTGGAAGTTTTGCGTTTGCTTATAATACTGATATAACTAGCATCACTATCCCCAACAGCGTAACGAATATTGAAGGTGCTGCGTTCTTTGAATGCTCCGCCCTAGCCACAGTTCTTTGTTATGTTGCACAATCGGCTTTTACTGGAAGTCAGGCATTTTCTTACACTTCCTCGCCATTAACTATTCGAGTTAGAAGCACAGATAGCACATGGGATGCATTAGTGGGCACAGGTAAAACTTTCCAAGGAAACACGAATGTCACAGTCATAAAGAACTTGTAAAATAATTAATATGAGCTTAATTTTTAAAAAAAATACAAACTTTAGGATTCCAAGGCCGTCCCCGCCCCAGATTTTCACCACCTCAAGAGCCTTCAACTCTTCTGGCGACCAAGTCGGCGATACAATTACAGGAAGCATACCAGGCTATTGGGTGCAAAACGAAACCACAGTAACTTCTGTTATCCTTGCAAACAACAACAGCGTAACCAGTATTGGGAGTTATGCGTTCCAAAGTTGCACTAGCCTATCCACCATCACCATCCCCAACAGTGTAACAAGTATTGGGGATTATGCGTTCAGATCTTCTGGCCTTACAAGCGTCACCTTTACGGCAACTTCAAGCGTAAATAGCATTGGTACTTATGCGTTCGCCTATACCCCTATAACCAGCATAAGCATCCCCAACAGCGTGACGAGTCTTGGGTATAGACCATTTAGAAACTGCACCAGCCTAGCCACAGTTATTATTGGAACTGGCCTAACTAGTATTGGGGAAAGTGAGTTTGACAGTTGCGCTAGTCTAACCAGCGTCACCTTTACCTCACCCTCAAGCGCAAATAGTATTGGTAGTTATGCGTTCGCCTATACCCCTCTAACCAGCATTACAATTCCGAATAGCGTTTTAACCATTGTAAGTAGGGCATTTTCTTATTGCTCTAGTCTAGCCACAGCCACCATTGGAACTGGCGTGACCAGTATTGGGAATTCTGCGTTCAATCACTCTGGCCTTACAAGCGTCACCTTTACCTCACCCTCAAGCGCAAATAGTATTGGTAGTTATGCGTTCGCCTATACCCCTCTAACCAGCATCACTATCCCCGATAGCGTGAATAGTATTGGGAGTAGTGCGTTCTATTATTGCTCCAGCTTAACCAGCATCACCATCCCTAACAGCGTTTTAACCGTTGGTAGTAATGCGTTCCGTTATTGCGCCAACCTAGCCACAGTTCTTTGCTATGTACCACAATCAGCTTTTGTTGGAAGTAACGCATTTTATTACACCTCCTCGCCATTAACTATTCGAGCCAGAAGCACAGATGCTTCTTGGACGACTGGAACTGGATTAACTTTCCAAGGCAATACTAACGTCACAGTAATAAAGAACTTGTAAAAATAATTGATTTTTTATGCTTATTATATACAATAAGTATATATGAGTAAAACAATTCACTTTGTATCTGGGCTTCCAAGAGCAGGATCAACATTATTAATGAATCTTTTAGCACAAAATCCTAAAGTTCATTCAACTGCAACTAGTGGACTTCATGAAATAGGTTATATTGCTAGACAATTTCATAGCACAGAAGAGTTTAAGACAATCCCAAATCCACAAGATGGCGAGACTTTATTCTATGATTATGTGAAAGGTGGATGTGAAAATGCTTTTAATAGATTAACAGATAGACCTATAGTAGCTGATAAATGCCGTTCTTGGATTGGACATTTAGATATGCTTTTCGCAATTTGGCCTAATGCAAAAGTGCTGGTACCAGTTCGTGATATGCGTGGCATCCTTTCTTCTTTTGAAAAGAAATGGCAAAAGCATCCATTCCCATTTACTGGTGTTGAAAAACAAAATCCTCAAAATTGGACTACTCTAGAGAAGAGAGCTCAAGGCTGGCTTAACATCCCTCCGCTTGGAATTGCTGTTGAAAGATTATCTGATGCGGTTAAAAGACACAAAGACAAATTGCATTTTGTTAATTTCGAAAACCTTACAGAAAATCCAAAAGAAGCCATGGATGGAGTATGGGATTATTTAGAATTAAAAGCTCCAAAGCATGATTTTGATAACGTAGAACAGTACACAACAGAACATGAAGCTGGTTGGCCATATGGAGATCATACAATTCGCAATAAAGTAGAACCTCTAGAAAAAGATTGGAACAAAGTTCTAGGAAAAGAATTTTCAGAACAAATTAGTCAAAGTTTCAAGTGGATAAATCAATTATAAAATGTAATTACATTTATGGATCCAATTAACCTACAAAAAGTAGATCAAGCACCAACGCCAAATTCTTTAGAAATGGCTCGTAGTAGAATCACCAACGAACAACTTCAAAACTTCATTACTTTTTTAAGTTCTGTCGATTTGAATTTACCAGAAGGCAAGCAAGTATCAGATATCAGAGCATTCAATATAAGAGTTGCGCCAAATAATAATGGCGGAATGATTAATGTAGTTTTTAAATAGAACCTTGGGCAAAGAGTAGAGTACTTATTGTAAGCTCAACTCTATAATTTTTACTTAACTCTCTCTACTAAATAATATATATAAATTAATACAGCAAAGCAAATTAAACTAGTAGACAAGGCCATATTCTTTCTTACACTAGATTAAAATATGTGTAATGCTATATATGCCCATACCCCAAAAAAAGGATAAAGAAAAACAAAAGAGCAAAGCAGCAGACAGAAATGGCATCGAAATAGATTTCACAGACAAGATCAAAGAAATTAAAGAGAAAAAAGCTCAAGAAGCAAGCAAACAAGTTAAAGTAGAACCAGTAGTTGAGCAAAAAATTGAAACACCAGCTCCAGTAGCTGAAATTAAAGTAGAAGCCCCAGTTGTTGAGCCAACAAATACAGCAGTCACTCCTCCAGCACCAGAAAATAAAGCTGAAGAAATTAAATTATCCTAAAACATTAGGATGCACGAAGTACTAGCAATTTCAGATATTCACCTTGGCGACAAAGATTGTCAAGCTACTCAATTATTAAAAGTATTAAAAAAAGAAAAAGCAAAAACTATATTAATTGTTGGCGATTTATTTGATCATCACAACTTAAATAGACTCAATAAAACTCATTGGAAAGTATTATCCAAATTAAGAAAATTAAGCAAAAAAAGCAAAATTATATATTTAATTGGCAATCACTGTTTCCTTAAAGCAGAATTTATGAGTATTCTTCTTGGTTTTGATTGTAGAGATGAGTATGAGTTTGATATAAAAGATAAGAAATTTATAGCAGTTCATGGTGATATATTTGATATATATTTCAGCAAATACAAAAGTATCACAGAATTTATAATTAAACTATATTATATTATTAGACACTATACCCCATTTGCGGATAATTTCTTTAAATTATTAAGAAAGAAAACAGAATCATTAGGAGAAAAAACTTCTAATATAAAAGGAAATGCCATTAAATACTGTGAATTTAATAGCAAAGACTCAATCATTTGTGGTCATAGCCACAAGCCCGAGCATATCTATGATAAATTTGAATATATTAATACTGGAAGTTTTTGTGAAGAAAAGGCTAGTTATGCTATAATAGACAAGAAAGGAAAGGCGAATTTAATTTATTTAGATTAAATTCAAAATTAACAATATAATACTGTTAATGAAAAGATATTGTTTAGACTGCGGTGCGCCTACAGAATATAGTTTAAAAAAACCAACATTTTGTGCTAATTGTGGTAATTCTTTTGAAAAGAACAGCCAAGCCTCTCAAGTAGTAATTAAAAATACTCAACCTCAAAAACCAACTATAGTTAAGAAAATAAATAACCTAGAACTAGAATCAGAATTTAAAGATAATATTGATTATGATGATAATGACGACCATGATGTTAAAGAAGTTCCAAATATATCTAATTTACAAATAGAAGCCCCATTAGATAAACCAAATAGGGGAATAAAGCTTAAAGATTTAATGGGAACATCTACAAATGAAAACTCAAAGAAAGAAAGAAAAAAAGGCAAAAAAGTCTCTAAGAAACAAATACTAGAAGATTTTGCGAAAGAGGCAGGTTCTTTAAGAAAAAGCAAGAGTTAATTGATGAACGATCCGAAATCTAGTTTCGAAAGCAGAATTTCGGAGATTGACCAAGAAATAAGCAAAAGAAGACACAAATGGAGCCTTACTACTCTCGCATGGATGGATTTTAGTGATGTTGCTCAAATATTAAGAATACATATTTTTAAAAAATGGAAAATGTATGATCAAAGACAGCCTCTTGCGCCATGGATAAACAGGATCGTTAGTAATCAAATAAAAAATTTGATAAGAAATAACTATGGCAATTACTCAAGGCCATGTTTGAAGTGTGCTGCAGCAGAAAATGAAGATGGATGTAATATATATGGTAATCAATGCAATAAATGTCCGTTATATGGAAAATGGGAAAAAAGCAAAAAGTCTGCCCATGATATTAAATTAGCAGTAACTCTAGAAAATCATACCCAAGAAGTTCACAACATTATTGAAGATGATATTGATATAGATAAAGCAGCAAAAAATATTCATGCAAAAATGCAGAAAATACTTAAACCAATAGAATGGAGATTTTATAATTTATACTATATTCAACACAAATCAGAAGAAGAATCAGCCTCTCTAATGGGATATAAAACAACTGAAAAAAATCGAAAAATAGGATATAAGCAAGTTAAAAATTTAAAAAAAGCCATTATGATCAAAGTTAAAAAACATTTATATAATGGAGATATTGATTTAAATTAATATGAGTGATGATTTACCAAAGCTAACAGAAGAGCAAGAATTAAAACTATTAGAGGAATGGAATAATAGACCAGATAATCCACCTTCGTTAACGGAATTAGTTAAACTAGCTTTTGGCAGAGAGGATCTTGACGGAAGAAGCAAAGAAGGCAAAGCAGTAAAAAATTTCTAGCAGAAAGACAAATTAAACCACGAAAAAGTCATGAATATCAAGCCAAAGGTCTTATCGAACTCACAGAAGATCAAAAAGAATATATTAGCAACAACTGCGCTACAATGACAGGAATTGAAATAGCTAAAATTTTATTTAAAAATGAATCATTAACAAATCTTAGTCAAGAAACAAGAAGCATTCTTGATTACATGAAAAGCATACCCAGCAATATTAAATATCTTAATGAAACAAACGAAAATGCTGCTACAGAAATTTATAAAGCTCCACGAAGTGAAGAAAGAATGATAGTCAAAATTAATAAATACATATTAGATGGAATTGATAAAGAAAAAATTACTCCAAGACAAAAGAAAGATGTAAACTCATTAATTGGTTACATGAATACATATAGATTTACTCATCAAATTAATCTTTATGATGATGAGAATGACAGAGATCTTTTCGAAAGTAGCTTCGTAAGATATACTTATGATAAAAGCGATCTAACTCAAGAAGAAGTTGATCAATATATTGTTCTCGCTACAGAAGTAGTAATATCCTCAAGCATTCAGCAAACAATCACGACCCTTCAAAATCAAATAGATATTGGAACTCAAGAGGATGGCAAAATTCCAATGACACTAGTAGAAGCTAGTAGTACAGCAAGAAAAGAATACAACGATTGCGTTAATCGTCAACAAAAATTACTACAAGACCTGAAGGTTAAAAGGAGCGAAAGACTTAGTAAACAAGTTAAAGAAAATGCCAGCATTTTAAATCTTGTTGAAATGTGGAAACAAGAAGAATCAAGACAAAAATTATTAAAAATCGCAGAACTTAGAAAAAATACTATTAAAAAAGAAATTGAACGGCTTGGCACAATGGACGAATTGAAAGCTAGAATACTTGGAATATCAGAAAACGATATTTTAAACGGATAAATTTATGTCAGTTATATGTAAAGTAGATGGAAAAGAGTTTCCAAATGACAAGGCATTACACATGTCGCTAAAAGGCTATGGCTTGAATAAAGTAAAATATTACCAAACATATTTTGAAAGACGAGATCTTTTAACTAATGAACTTATCAATTTTAAAACCAAAGAACAATATTTAAACAGCGATTTTAATGATAAGAACAATATGAAAAAATGGCTAAAACAACAGCCAATTGAAAAAGCTCAAGAATATTGCAAACAACTGTTATTAAAAAGAAAAGATGATAAAAATTTAACTTATAGTCCTTCGCAAGTAGAGTTGAGAACAATTATGGCGCCCTCTATAGTTTTCTATAATAAGATATTTAATGATTATTATGATGTTTGTTCGAGCTTAGGGTTAGAGAATAGATTCATTCATGTAAATAATATAACAGATCAATTTAAAAATAAATTAAATAAGAAATCAATCATATATGTTGATACAAGAGAACAAAGTTGGTTAAAATTTGATACAAAGTTCGAAATTAAGACTTTACCGTTCGGAGACTATTCTTGCAGTAATGATAATGGCAAATGCTTTATAGAAAGAAAAAGTTTAAGTGATTTCATAAGCACATTGAGCGTTAAAAATTTTGATAGATTTAAAAACGAAATAGATAGAGCAAAGAAAAGTGGAGCATATTTAATTGTTATCGTTGAAGAAAAATTATCTAATGCACTTAGCTTTCAGTATCTTCCTCATATTAGCAAAAAAATTAAAGCAACTCCAGAATATATATTTCATAATGTTCGAGAATTATTACAAAACTATGATAATCTACAATTTCTTTTTGTAGATGGAAGAGGAGAAATGGTAAGAGTAATTGAGTCTATTTTCACATCAAATTGCTTCTATAAGCAAATAGATCTTCAATTAGCTTATGATCTAAAATTATTATGATGTATTCTCCAGATAAATATAAAAAAGATTATCCAGACATTAACAAACAATTAATGGAATTAAAAGGCATTCTTAATGATAAAGATGCAAAAATTTCTCTAGCTAAATTCTTAAGAGCTAATTTAGGTTTTACCACAGAACTTATAAGTGGAATTAAACTAGCACCATACCAAGAAATTCATCTTAAAGGTTTATTAAATAGAAACTTTAGCATGTGTGTATTTGGCCGAGGTTGTGGCAAAAGTTTTATCGCAAGTGTATTTTGTTTTCTTCAATGTGTTTTTGAACCTAATACTAAAATTCTAATTGCAGGACCAACTTTCAGAACAGCTAGATTTATATTTAACAATCTAGAAAAAATTGTAAATAGTAAAGGAGCAGAACTTCTTCAACAAGCTTTTGGCTCAAAAAGCAAGAGAAATGATCAATATGAATGGTCAATTAATGGTGGAAGTATTGTAGCTATTCCGTTAAGTGGAGAAAAGATTCGAGGATTTCGCGCTAATGTACTGGTACTTGATGAGTTTCTTTTATTATCTGAAGATATTGTTAAAACTGTTTTGATGCCATTCTTGGTTGCGCCACAGAACATGAAAGAGCGAATGGAGATTAGAGAAATGGAAGATAATTTAATTAGAGATGGAGCAATGAAAGAAGAAGATCGAATGGTTTTTGAAAATAATAGTAAAATGATAGCTCTTTCTTCTGCAAGCTATACATTTGAAAATCTTTATAAGACATATAATGAATGGATAGAGAAAATTCATTCAAAAGAAGAGACCGAAGCGTCTTATTTTGTATCTCAATTAAGTTACGAAGCTCTGCCGTTAGAGATGATAGATAAAACAATTATCGAAGAAGCTCAAAATGGTGGCTCAAGTCACAGTAGTTTTTTAAGAGAATATTGCGCAAGATTTATTGATGGAAGTGATAGCTATTTTAGCGCGAAAAAAATGGAAGAATGCACTATCCCAAATGGTCAATCTCCTCATACTTTGATGAAAGGAACCTCTGGGAAAAAATATATCCTTGGTATCGATCCTAATATGAGTGATAGTCCTAATGCGGATTATTTTGCTATGGCAGTTATGGAAATTGATGAAGAAATGAAAACTGGCACATTAGTTCATACTTATGCTGGATTAGGGAATTTGAAAAATCATGTTAATTATTTGTATTATATCCTGACTAATTTTAATATTGTATTCATGATTTTAGATAACGCTGGAGCAGATGTATTTCTTTCTGCCTGCAATCAATCTGAATTATTTAAAAATAATAATTTAGTTACTAATACTTTTGAATTTAATTCTGATTTAGAGGGAGCAGATTATGATCAAGAAATTCGTAGAGTTAGAAATAGTTATAATTTAGAATCAAAGAAAATAGCCTTCAATCAAGTCTTTACAAGTAATTTTATTCGTAAAGCTAATGAACATTTACAAGCTTCTATTGATTATAAGAAAGTATGGTTTGCTAGCAAAACTTGCGCTAACGACAACTTCTTTGAGACCGTATTTAGTCAAAGTATCCCGTTAGAGTTAATGAAAACGGAAGAAAAGAAAGATTGGTCTACTCTAGATTTTATTGAAAATCAAGACGACTTTATATATCAAACTAAAAAACAATGCACTCTAGTAGAACACTCCTCAACAGCTAGAGGCACTCAATCATTTGATTTGCCTCAACACTTAAAAAGAAGTTCCTCTGCAAATAAAGCTAGAAAAGATAATTATTCTGCACTTTTATTAGTAAATTGGGGTTTAAAGTGTTATAATGATATAATAAACGCACCAAAAGATGAAATATCACAGACTTTTACCCCAATAATGATAAATTAAGTGTAATATCCAAGTTAAATGAGCAAAAAAACTAAAAAAATCCAAGAAATTAAAGCTTCTATAGCAGTACCAATGTCTGAGGCTACACCTCTCATGGTGTATGGTAGCGATACAAATAAAACAAAGCTTAAAATGTCAGAAGTAAGAGCTGCTGCAACAGGCTCTCGTAGAAACGCTTCTTCTGTTATTGAAAAGACGAATAGATTTACAAATATTGATACTGGACTTATTCCCTTTAGATATTCAAATTATGTTAAAAACCTTTCTACTCTAGATGTTCGCGACGCAATTATTCTTTGCCAAAAAGCTTATTATAATGTTGCAGTTTTTAGAAATACTATTGATTTAATGACAGAATTTTCTAGTAGTCCAATATATTTAAGTGGTGGTAGTCAAAAAGCTAGAGAATTTTTTCAAGCTTATTTTAAGAAAATTAATATTGCTAGTTTTCAAGATCAATTTTTTCGTGAATACTATCGTGGCGGAAATGTATTTGTTTATAGATTTGATACATCTTTGACTCCAGATCAATTGCTTAGGGTTACCCAAACATTTGGTTCAAAATTAAAATCAATTGCTGAAGATGGAGCAGTAAAACTTCCAGCAAGATATACCATCATTAATCCCGCTGATGTTTACGTTGGCGGAACAGTTAATTACGCATTTAATACTTATTATAAACTTTTAAGTGATTATGAATTAGAAAAATTGAGAGATCCTAAAACAGACGAAGATAAAGAAGTTTACGATTCACTTCCTTCACAAACCAAAGAGCAAATTAAGAGTAAAAATAATTCCTATATTTTGTTACCTCTTGATTCTAAAAGACTCGCAGCAGTATTTTACAAGAAGCAAGATTACGAGCCATTATCTATTCCAATGGGATTCCCAGTGCTTGATGATATTAATTGGAAGCTTGAAATGAAAAAAATGGACATGGCAGTAACAAGAACAATGCAACAAGCAGTTCTTCTTGTAACGATGGGAACTGATCCAGAAAAAGGTGGAGTAAATCAAAAAAATCTTCAAGCTATGCAACAACTATTTGAAAATCAAAGTGTTGGCAGAGTCCTTATAGCAGATTATACAACAAAAGCTGAATTTGTTATTCCAGACATTGGTAATCTTATTGGACCACAAAAATATGAAGTTGTTGATAGAGATATTCAAATTGGACTTAACAATGTACTTATTGGTAGTGAAAAGTTCGCTAATCAAAGCATTAAAATTCAAGTCTTTGTTGAAAGACTAAAACAAGCCAGAGAAGTATTTATAAATGAATTTTTAATTCCAGAAATACGCAGAATGAGCAAAGATCTTGGATTTAAAAACTTTCCAACCCCAGCTTTTGAGGATATAAGCTTAAAAGACGATGTGCAATATTCAAGAATATATAATCGTCTTATTGAACTTGGAATTCTTACCCCAGAAGAAGGAGTTCAAGCTATTCAAACTGGTAGACTTCCAACAACTGAAGAATCAATTGAATCTCAAAATAAACTCAAAGAACTTAAAAATCAAGGATTATATCAACCAGTTATTGGCGGAGGAGCAAATCAAGCTGGTAGGCCATCTGGTTCGACGGGAACTCCTCAGTCTACAAAGAATATATCACCAATTGGCGCAAGTTCTAATTTCTCAGTTACAAAAATCAAAGAAAATATACTTGCAGCACAAGACTTAGAAGAAAAAGTAAAACACGCAGTAAGAAATAAATTTAATGTTAAAAAATTAAGCAATCAACAAAAAGAAAATGCAGAAAAAATATCTGAAATTATTATAGCTAATGAAGCCAGAGAAAATTGGACGGCTAAAATCGAAGAATACATAGAAAAGCCCTTTGATCAGAATCAAGAGCAAATCAATAATATTCAAGGACTTGCAGTAGAACATCAAGTTACAAATTACATAGCTTCATTGTTATATCATAGTAAAGCTTAAAAAGTGTAATCCTATACAAGGATTAAGGTTATGCCGAGAAATAGAATAATCTACAACGTAGAAGGTTTGTATGTAGCTCCATATAGCGGAGAACAAAGCGCTGGTTCTGATTATTATTTAGCTAATCATATTATTCTTAAAAGATTAGAGAAAATACAAAATTTCAATTACTCAATCCAACAACCGAGATTAAATGTTAAAGGTTTTGGGCAGAAACAAAATATATTTCGTGGAATTTCTGGACCACCAGAAGTAACTTTTAATTTTTCTTATATTCCAGATGGAGTTACAAATGAAAATAGATTAAATTTTAATGTTAATCATTTTTCTGGATTTAATGCTCCAATGTTTTCTGGATTATGTAATAATACTGGATTACTAATTGATAGAGATTTTTATCTTGTTATAAATAAAAATGATGACGATTTGTTTTCTGAAAACGCAACACTAACAAATTCTTTAATTAATCCAACCAATATTACTCAAATAATAAATTCAAATAGTCAAAATTATGGATTATTACATTTTCAAAATTCTTATCTTAATGAATATTCTTTTAATGTTTCACTTGGAAATTTACCAGTAGTTAATCAAAGTTATGTTGCGGATAATATTGTTTTTTATACTAGTGGATCTGGCGTAAAATATACTTCTTTAGATTTAAGATCTGGAATCAATCAAGTAAATAATGATACAGTCGTTATTCCAAAAGCTTTAAATTATAATCAAACTGCAATTAGTGGACAAAATATTCTTTTACCAGGAGATGCTAGTGTTACTTTTTATAGAAATCCAAGTCATGATTCAACTAATATTATTAATTTAATTCCTGAAAATATAACTGCAGTAAATATGAGTAAAGTTGGAAATACTTTTACGAAAATTGGTGGAGTAGATCTAAGTTGGAACTCTCAAGCTTATTCCAGCATAGGTTATAATAATAATATGTTTGTTGAAGCTACTTCAAACGTTATTCTAAATAAAAATGTTATGTTTGGTTTAAGCTCTGATCCAGCACTAAATGCAATTTACAGTAGTTTAAATTACGCCTTATATTTTAATGATGATGGAAATATTTATATATATGAAGGCATTCAGAGTCTGGGAGCTTTTGGAAGCTTTACTACTTCAACTAAGGCAAGAATAGAATACGATGGAAAAACTGTTACTTATTTTAAAGATGGAGTTCCTCTTAGATCAGTTAATGTGCCAACTCCATATACAACTTATCATTTTGATTCAAGCTTTTATACTATTGGAGCATCAATAAATGCTAATTATGGAACCCTTTCTAATATTCAATACTACAATGATAGTATTCAAAGTTTAGATTATTCATTATCTTTTAACAGAAAACCTTACAGAGCAATTAATTATAAATTCCCATTATTAAGAAAAATGGAGTTTCCAATTAATGGAAAATTAAATACTAGTTTTATAGTGAAAGAAGATTTTGAAGGTTCATTTTTTGATACATTAAATAGAGATGATGATTATAATGTTGTTGTTAATTTTAATAATAGAAAAATAGGAGTAGATCAAACAAAATTAATTTTTAGTGGTTGTAAATTCACAAACATTAATTATGACTCTTCTATCGGAAGCAATAAAACTGCCACATTAAGTTTTGATTTTGATCTTGACCCAGATTTTGGAAGAAGAGGATTATTTGTTAGTGGAAACGTATTATATGGAGTTTTGAATAATACAAAGAAAGTATTGATATTTTAATTTTTAATATATATAATATAGTGTAATATCTTATGAAAACTATGCTATCTAAAATATTTGGCCCTAATTGGAGATCTAGTTCATCTGGAATAGCTACAGTTGTAGCGGTTACTACATCACTAGCAATTCATTCAGATCCAACTTTAGTAGCATTTCTTCCAGATATAGCAGAAGTTTATATCACTGGAATTGCAAAATTAGTAGCAGTTGTATCTGGTATTATTTTCGCATTAACAGTAAAAGATGCAGCAGTTACTGGCGGAACAGTAGCTCAAACAAGTGAAGCAAAAGATAGAACACATGGAGAAAATATATGAATAAATTACAATTAGCCGCAGTTGCTCTTTTGAGCGTATTTCTTGGTGCTTGCGCCACAACCAATACTGGAAAAGTTGATGTTGCAACAAGCGTTGAAAATACTCTTCCTTATGTTAAACCTGCAGTTGTGCTCGCTTGTACAGTTGTTCTTGATCAAGCGGTTTCTGGTAATGATAGAATTGAAAAAGCCAAGATGATTAATCATGTTGCTGCTATTGTAGAAGGATTAACAGCTGGAACTACTCCAACTCCAGAACAACTTCAAAAAGCTCTTAACGATTATCTTCCAGCAGAAAAAACTCATTGGGCAAACTATGTTACTGTAATCAAAGATCTCTATGCTCAACAATTCGCTAGACTAAATGGAAATGGTGCTCTTGCAGTAAAGGTACTTAACGCTATTGCATCTGGATGTAAAGATGCTACAGCAAGTTACGTAGAGTAATTATGCCAACTGGAATACTCCAAGCATTACTCTCGGCAGTATCTGGAATATTCGCAGCGATCAATAATGTATTTGGCGCAAAGAATACAAAAGAAATGAAAGATCGCCAAGAAGCTCAAAAAGAAGTCCACCATCAAAGTGGAATCGAAAATGCAGTAAAGGAAAAAGACCTTGAACAAGCTCGC
>Ga0164294_10002699_pt1 | contig 15878 bp, 11 predicted proteins | sample GEODES005metaG_FD_111479 | JGI IMG/M metagenome (GOLD analysis project Ga0164294, IMG submission 111479) | Oligotrophic lake water microbial communities from Sparkling Lake, Wisconsin, USA - GEODES005 metaG | ecosystem: Environmental > Aquatic > Freshwater > Lake | place: USA: Sparkling Lake...
GTCCTGCCGAACATCGAAACGCGCCCTGCCCGTCTTCAATACCACCCGTCGCTCTCCCGCAGCGAAGCGCAGCTCGATCCGCGTGCCGGCATCAAGCGTCAAAATCGAGCCATCGCCCAAGCGCACCTGGCGTATGCCAATCTGCGAAGCGACTTCCTGCACGGGCACCCCCGGCAACGCGATCGGCCCGCGATATGCGAATACCAACGTCACGACGAAGATTGCCGCGATGCTGGCGGCGATGGCATAGAGCCAGGGACCGCGAAGCGCTGCCGCACGCGCCGGCAATCCTGCATAGGCTTGGCCGGCCGGCGTGTGCGTGACCAGGCGCGACCGCTCCCACGCCACCTGCATTTGATCGTAGAGGCGCTTGTGACCGGGATCTTCGGCGATCCAGGCGTCAAAGGCAGCGCGCTCCCGATCCGCGTTCGGTCCCCGCATCCTGGCAAACCATTCGGCTGCTGCCTCGCGCAGCGCCGCATCGGATTCGACCGCCATTAGCGCGGGCCGAAAACGTCGTGCAGATCGAGCATCGCACGCGCGATGCGCTTCTCGACCTGCTTGACGCTGAGCCCGGTTCGCTCGGCGATCTCGATATAGGTCATGCCTTCCACACGATGCGCCATGAAAACCTCTCGCGTTTCCTGCGGAAGCTCCAGCATGGCCAGGTTGAGACGGTCAAGCAAATCGCGTGTCTCGAGCAGACGGAATTGATCCATCCCGGTTAGAATCGCATCGTCAGCCGGAACGTGCAGCGCTTCAGAGCGGCGCGCCGCGAACTTGGCACGGTCGCGCAATAGATTCTGTCCGATACGGGTGAGATAGGCTTCGGGGCGCGCCAACCCGGCCCCGTCACCGCCCCCGAGCAGCCGCGAGAAGCTCTCTTGAACCAGATCGCGCGCGTCCTCGGCATTGGCGGTCCGCCGCCGGAAAAACCGCAGCAGGCGCGGGCCTTCCTTGCGATACAAGGCCGTCATGTCCGGCATGTCCGGCGCGGCAGGCGAAGCGGTGACGTCCGACGCATCGCGGGCTGCAGGCTTCCCGGTCACGCCAAGCCCGGGTGGCCATGCCGCCCCTCCAAATTCTCCAAGCCTGCCGACCCATGCATATGCCCGCCTCCGGTTCGAGGCAGGCCGGCAACAGCCGGGTGATGAGAACATGCCTGAAAGAACATGCGCCCACGCCTTTGGCCGCGAACGGCTTGGACATGCGCGTAGGCCACCCGGCCACCTATGGGCCTGGCAATATCATTCGCTCCCAGACGAGGTTCTCAAGCCTCGGCACCACGCTGAGCGTGGCGCAGCCTTAGACTAAGCTGGCAAAGCCCGGGCGCAAGCAGTGCAAGCAGAGATTTGTCCAGAACGGAGTTTTATCCCGGATAATCAGAAAGGTATCGGTGCGGTTAGATTTTCGATGGACCAAGCCTGCCCATTCCGCCAGCCAATGCGCGAGCCCCTGCGGCTTCGCAGAAGACGCCAGCGCCCACTCCTGTGATTCCCGCGTTCGGATGGAGGTGCCGCCCGGGTGTTGAGAAGTCTGCCTAGCGGACCGCCAGCACCTTCAGCCGGAGCCTATAACGCGGGCCACCCGGACGGCACGTTCTTCTACTGAGGCAAAGGTGCCGACTTCAACTCAGCTTTGTCGATTGGGCGCGGAATCGCGCTGCAATGGTTCAAGTGGCCCAGCCGAACAGTTCTTCATGATCGATATCATCGGTAGAATGACGGTATCGAACGTCGAGAAGGCGCTTCATCGCTTCGAAATCGGGGGTCGATCGATGGATATGCAAATCCCACCCCTGAAGACTAGCAGAGTGGTTCATCATCATTTGCATGTCGATGGTTTGCTGACCAAAGCGAGCAAGATCGATGGTGGGAAGGTTTCCGACCTCTACGCGCCGCAATGCTCGCTGTTGGATATCGAGGATATCTGCGTCCCCGCCCAACATTGGTCGCCCGAGCTCATCCTCGATTGACAGCTGCACGGTAATGCTCAGCAGGCAGTTCAATATTTGCCAATCGAGCATGCCATTGCGGTGCATCCCCTCAAGAACTTGCCGGATAGCGGGATTTTTCTGCAGGAGCGGAATGACAAGCCTTCCGAACTTCAGGGTTCGCCGGTAGCGGTTTTCCAGCGCTTCTTTCGCGCGGTCCCAAGAATATCCTGGTCCAGGCGTAGTTGGCCATTCCAGTCCCGGCCCCGTGATCGGCGTTGGGGACCGCCAATCAGGATCAACCTCGATCGCAGACAGTGCGGGGATCGGTTGCACTAGGGTGCTTCGCGCATCTGCCAGCATCGGAGCAACCGGCGCTATCCAGAATGCCTTTGTGAGCAATCCGGCTTTCATCCTTGCCTCAACCAGCTTCATGAAAGCGCTGGTCGAATGGGCCGTGGCCTGAAGCAGCACCAGCGTAATGGCGGAGAAGGTGAATTCACCTTCGTCCGATTCGCCTGCTGTCGGCAAGGTCACTTCAAACTGCAGCATGCCATTGTCGGGTTTTTGCCTAAGCTCCGGTCGAAGGCCCGTGCCAAACTTGACGTCGATATCGACGTTTGAGGGCACAATCAGCAGCTCGTCTTCCGCAAAATCTACATGTGCGATCTGCAACGCAGCAGCCACGCGCTCTGCTTGTGCGCGATCTGCTGCCGCGGATCGAACGGTCCAGCGAATTCCCAAGGCCGACCACTGGATGACGGGATGTTCGCCAGCATCGTTGAAAAGCCCCTGCCCCAGCTCCTCGGCGAGCTTCTCACTGATTTCCTGCCGGCTCATCGTGGACCAAGGGGGTCCCCCGGCGAGTTGCTTCAGGCCCCGCACATAAGCGGGGTCGATCGTCCATCGATCCATACAATCGTCGATCGTGGCTTCCAGATGCGGCGCCAGCTGCAAGAGAAGCGCGCGGATTTGTATGACCTGCGCCAGCATGGCGGCGAAATTGGGATGCAGTTCGAGATCGTCGGGGTCCGTGGCGGTGCCCATATGTATTGCCGCTGCACCACCCGCAGCGGCAAGATACGACAAACCCTCGCCGTTCATCATATAGGTGTCGGCAAGTAGAATCGCTGCCTGCGCGGTCAGGGGATGTACGCGATCATCCTCGCTCAACAAGCATTGAAGCAGAGCTGACGCTGCGTAGTATCTAGAAGCGAGCGGAAGATTAAGCTTCGAATAGGCCTCGGCGAGCATCATCATCGCCATTACGCTCTCGCGCATCGTTTCGGCGGAGAACCAGCCTTCCTTCGATCGCTGCAATTGCTCTATCGCCGGGATCCATTGGTCCAGTGCGATATATTGGCCGGCCCGTTTGCGCCCCTGCTCTGCGGCAGCGAATTTCCCGCTGCGGTTGCTGACAATTCGATCCACCTTGTCCGAGAGAGCCCGAAAGCGCGGGTGCGTGCCCACGATCGGAAGCATCGTGCTCAACAGCCCTTCCAGATAATCCACGTCGGCATAGGGCGAGCGCTCCGCGATTGACGCTGCGGCTTCCCACGGTGTGAGCACGATGTCCGCGAGCCTGTCTGGAGTCATCTCCTCCCGATCGGCAAAAGCGCCATGGGGCTGAGCCAAGAGCAAGCGGAAGCGCGATGCATCGGAAAGGTCTGCGGCCAGCAGAGCGTCGAGAGCAGCGCGAGGCCGTCGGCCCCATGCCTCAATCGCTTCAAGGCTGGTCTGGAAGTGACCGGCACGGTGTGCCGACATCGCGTAGGAGGCGAGTACCAGCGCATCTTCAACCGCCCCAATGCCGTCATCCGGGTCAAACTGGTCGAAAAACCGTTCTACGGCCCATTGGGCGGAATCCAGTGTCCCGCGGCCTCGCAGTTGAGCTACAGATATCTCGTACAGCAGCTTTTGCTGCAAGCCGTGCCCAGCGCGCTCGACCGCTTCCTGCATGAAGTTTGACCAGCGTCCGAGGTCGTGCCGAAGAGTCTCGTCGAACGTTGCCCTGCGCAAACCTCGCTTCACTTCCAGGAAATCTGAAAAACTGTTGATCGCGCGCTCGCCGCCGAACCAACGCGTGCGAAGGGTTTGGTACGCCTCGTCCGTTTCCACTTGGGGAAACAGCTCGGCTGGGACGGCTAAGAAGCGTTCCGCGATCCAAAAGGTGTCCGCGTCGCAGAGGAGATCAGCGATGGCTTGTCCGTCGAATATTTCCAGCGAGGCATTGTATTTTCCACGGCAGAACTGCTGCAAGGCGTGACGCCTTGCGACCGGCAGATCGGCCGCGGCGAAATACACAACCCCGTCCGGCCTCTCGCCAGAACCGAAGATTACGGCCAGATCGGCACGAATTTTACCAAGCAAGGTCTTCTGGAGGGTACAGGCAAAAGCGAGCAACTTGCCATCGGAATGGGCAACGAAGCTCTGAGCGCCAATGCCGGTAGCACCCAAATAGGTACGGAAACTTTCGAAATCCCTGCCCTGATCACCGCCCGCCTGGACGGGCCCGGTTGCCGGAAGAATGTTACGGCTTACCCGCTGACGCGCGAGTTCAAAGGCGAGTTCCTCGAAAAGATGCTGCTGGTTCTTCGATGACAATTGCTCGAGTTGAAACCGTAGATAGGATTTCAGCTCGTAACGATCCTTCACACACCATCTCCCCAAGAACCCATGCGAGCACCACCCGAGCAAAGAATTCCGCGCCACAGTTGCGTTCGGTCACGGATCAGGTTCTAGACCCTTAGCTTCCCTTGTTCTAATCTTGTTCTATCTCTGACAAGGGAAAATTCATGCCCGACAGGCCAGGTCAAACGGCGTCCACGGGGCGTATCATCATCACTGATGCGGCGAAAGCACCCGACATTCCCGATTTTTGGCTTGGTTCCGGTGTCGTTCAAGGCCAACCGACCCAAGACATCAAGGTCAGCCCGCGCGATCTCTGCTGGCGCTTCCGGAAAGTAATAGCACGACGCGTGCACGGAAAGTTCGTAGCGGGACATGGTGATCCTGACTAAAGCGCCCATGACCATTGCACAGGGTGGCCCTCCACATTTTTAGGCAACGAGGCCGGCGCTACTGGTCGTCGTCATGCAATCTATGCTCGACCCGGATCAGCTTGATATGGTCGGAGCCTCCCGTCTTCAGTAGCGTGCCAAAGGCAGCGGTGGCGCTTCCCCGCGCCGGCAGCGTCATCCAATGGGCATCGGCCACGGCCGGAGGTCGACCATCGCCAAAGACAGCTTCGATATGAAGATGCCCGCGCACTGGGCCGACCACGAAGGGCTGACGACGAACCCTTCCGCTCACTTCCACACCGCCCGGCCGTGCGTCCGCTTTCACCCAGAGGATCCGCAGGCTCTCGCTGCTTCCAAGCGTCACTGGCACGGCGAGCCTTTGCCCGGCCGCGGTGCTGCAAAGGCCTGTCGTCGCCAGAATAAGCGCCGCGCCTGCCATTAGCCGAAGTCTCATTTCATGCATCCCTTCGCTGGATCCCGGGTGCGACGGCGAGTGCTTTCCCGAGGGGTTGGCCGCCGCGCAAGGCGCTCACGCATCGCCTTCCGAGGCCGGGTCCCCGGTTGCCTGTTCTTCGGTTGCCGGCACCACCCCGGCAGTCTCCACCCGACGGTTTGGATTGGAAAAGCGCCTCCAAGGGCGCAGCGGCGATGGTAGCGTCAGCCGCAGTTGGGCCGCCCTTCCCCGGATCGCGTCCTGGGTCCGCTGGAGAATGCGGGCTATCCGCGCCGGCGGCTCGCGCCCCGCGATCAGCCGCCGCAGTTGGGCATCATCGTCATCGGACCAACGCCGTCCTTTCGAGCCTGCGCGCACGGGCGGCCCCGCGCTGGCCGAGCGTGCCTTGCTGCGGATCACCGCCTCCTCCGCTTGCCCGGCACCGGCTTATGGGGCGGCTTCTTCGACACCGCCTTGATTGGCCCGGACTTCACGGGCCGCAGCCGCAGCTTCGCGATATGCGCCGCCAGCGACTGGTTAGTCTTTACCACCATGTTCGCAGCCTTGGCGGCGAGCTGGCGCCGGAAGAGCCAGGGCTGGATGCCACGATACTCGATCCGGTGGATCATCCGGGTGCCACCTTCCACCGGCTCGAGCGTGAAGGTCTCTATCATCTTGAAAAGGCGTCGAACGCCAGCGTTCCACTCGAAGCACGCGTCCGGTTCCAGCCGTGTTATGATTGCGGGTGCGCGCAAAATCCGCTCCGGCGCGAGCGCGGACGTATAGGTATAGGCAATCTCGCCGAGCTGGGGTTCCCCCTTCAACCGGAAAAAAGGATGCCAGGAAGAGTGATGGGCGAAATCGGTCAGGACTGACCAGACTTCCGCCGGCGAGGCACCGAGCGAAATCTCTTCTTCGGCACCGATCATTACAGCCGCTCCCGATAGGCGAGCAAGCGAAGCGCGTTGATCACGACCAGCAAGGTCGAGCCTTCATGGACGGCCACGGCCGGGCCGATGCCCAGCCCAAGGATCGTCGCCGGCACCAGGAACGCCACCACGCCGAGGCTGACGAAGAGATTCTGGCGGATGATCCAGCGCGTCGATCGGCTAAGGCCCACCGCAAAGGGAAGATGCGCGAGGTCGTCGGCCATCAGCGCGACATCGGCGGTCTCGAGCGCGACGTCGGACCCGGCCGCGCCCATGGCGATGCCGACGGTCGCATTGGCCATGGCCGGCGCGTCGTTGACCCCGTCGCCGACCATCGCGACCTTGCCCTGGTCGCGCAGCTTGCGGATCGCGCCGACCTTGTCATCAGGCATCAGGTCGCCCCATGCCTCGTCGATGCCCACCTCGGAGGCGATCGCCTCGGCGACCTTCTGGTTATCTCCCGAGATCATGATCATCCGGGTGATGCCGATCGCGCGCAGGCGATCGAGCGCAACCCGCGCGGCCTCCCGCGGCGTATCCATCAGGCCGATCGCGCCAAGGTCGCGGTCGCCCTTGCGCACCACCATCGTGGTGCGGCCATCGGCGCGCAGCGTCTCGATTTCCTTGGCCATCGCCGCCGACAAGGAGGCGATGCCATCGGCGCCGAACATCTCGGCCTTGCCGATGGCGACAGTCTCGCCCTCGACGGTGGCGGTGACACCGCGACCGGTCAGGCTCGCCAGTTCGCTCGCCTCCGGCAGCTTGCGATCGCCCAACCGCTCGGCACCGTCGCGTGCGATCGCCCGGGCAAGCGGGTGGTCGCTGAGCTTCTCGACCGCCACCGCAACCGCCAGCAGGTCCTCGACGCTGACGCCCTCGGCGGGGACGATGTCGGTGATGCGGGGACGCCCTTCGGTCAGCGTGCCGGTCTTGTCGAAGGCAATGGCGTTGAGCGAACCCAGATTCTCCAGCGGTCCGCCGCCCTTGACCAGGACACCGCCGCGCGCCGCGCGCGCAACGCCCGATAGCACGGCGCTCGGCGTCGCGATCGCCAGCGCGCATGGGCTGGCAGCGACAAGCACCGCCATCGCGCGATAGAAGCTGTCGCGGAACGGCTCATCGACCACCACCCAGGCGAACAGCAGCAGGACCGTGAGGCAAAGCACCGCCGGCACGAAGACGCGTTCGAACCGGTCGGTGAAACGCTGGGTCGGGGACTTCTGCGTCTCCGCCTCGCTCACCATCTTGACCACCTTGGCGAGCGTGGTCTCGGTGGACTTGCGAGTAACTTCAATCTCGAGAAGCCCGCCGCCATTGATGGTACCAGCATAGACGCGGAAGGCTGCGTCGAGGCCATCCGGCGTGGCCCTCGCCTCCGCGGCGTCGGGCACCGCGCGCTTGTCGACCGGCATGCTCTCGCCGGTCACCGGCGCCTGGTTGACGCTGCTCGTGCCCTTGAGAATGAAGCCGTCGGCAGGGATACGCTCGTCTGGCTTCACCGTGACATTGTCGCCGACGACCAGCTCCTCGACTGGCAGGTCCTTCAGTTCGCCATCGCGCAGCACCAGCGCCGTCTCGGGTGCAAGCTCCGCCAGCGCCTCGATCGCCCGCTTGGCGCGGCCCATGGCATAATGTTCGAGCGCGTGGCCCAGGCTGAACAGGAAGAGGAGCAACGCACCTTCGGCCCAGGCACCAAGCGCCGCCGCGCCGGCGGCCGCCACCAGCATCAGCGTATCGATCTCGAAGCGGCGCTGCTTCAGATTGTCGATCGCCTCGCGCAGCGTGAAGAATCCGCCACAGAAATAGGCCCCGAGGAACAGCGCCATCGGAATCCAGCCAGGCACCGAGAGATATTTCTCGATGAGAAATCCAATCGCGAGCAGCGCGCCGCAGCCGAGCGCAAAGATAAGCTCGGTATTCGGTCCGAAGATGCCGCCATGGGCATGGTTGTGGCCGCCCTCACCATCGCCATGGTCATGGCCCTTGTGGTCGACATGGTCATGCGGTTCGTCCTTGCGGTGCTGATGCTTGGCCCCGGGCTCTGCCCTTCCAGCCTTGCCCCCGGCACGCCGCTGCAGCCCGAGACGGCCAAGCGCGCGCTCAAGCTCCGCCTGCGAGGTCTCCTCGCGATTGAATTCGATACGAAGTAGCCCGGTGGAACTTGCCTCGGCCTCGATCACCCCCGCTTCGCGCTGAAGTTGCTCGGACACGCTACGGGCGCGCCGCTCGTGACCGATGCCATCGACTTCCCAGAGGATATGGCCGAACTGTTCGGTCAGCTGCGCGCCGGCGCCCTTGACCAGATCGCTGATCCGCGCGAGCGAAAACAGTTCGGGATCGTAATGAACGCAGAGCTGCGCGTCGCGTCCGTTCTTCGCGGGAAGGACATGCGCCTCGGCGATGCCGTCCCGCCCCTTCAGGCTCCCGATGAGCCGGGCCACACAGGCATCGGCGACGTCGGGGACTTCGGGCAACACGACCGGAATATCGAGACAAAGCTTGGCGGGCATCAGAAACTGTCCCTTGCAAGAAATCGGAGGGTCCGAAGCGAGCTTCGGAACGCAAGAAGGTCGGTCATCCCAGCGACTCCTCGATCAGGAGCAGCACGAGAAAACCGATAAAGAACATGCTGGCGATCAGCGGCGTGTCGGGCTTGGCGTGTGCTTCGACGAGCAGTTCCTCGGTCACCAGATAGAGCAATGCCATCAGGCCGAAGCTCAGGAAGCCGGCAACCATGACGGGCGGCAACGTGGCAACCGGGACCGCCGCAAGGGCGCCCAGCGGCAGCATCAAGGCGAGCCCGCCGACCGTCCCGACGACGCGCAGGCGCCCGCGCGTGCCCTGGGCGAGCTCAGTCGTGACTGACAAGCCGAGGAAGAGGACTTCCAGGGTCAGCGCGATCGTCAGCAGCAAGCCGGCCTTGGCACCGGCGATAAACGCCAGTCCGAGCACCAGGCCATCGACCAGGATGTCCAGCCCGACGGCGGTGAGCAGCGCGACCTTGCCGGCGAAGCGCTCCTCGACCTGCTTGAGGCCGAGCATGACCGCGACGCCGAGGCCGCCACCGACAAGCGTCGCCGCAGGAGATGCCTGGTGGAGCACCTGTGGGAGTATCTCGGTGGCGGCAGCTGCGAACACCACGCCGGCGGCGAGGTGCTGCATGGCACTGATGAATCGCTCGCCTGGCCGCCGATAGACGGCAAAGAGCGATCCGAGCAGGACCGCCAGTACCGGTAACAGCGTATAGGCGAGCGCGGTCACGCCGCGGGGGTCCCTGCGACGAAATTGCCGCCAAGGACTTCGACGGGCTCGAGCGTGATCAGCCCGAGCCCCGGGATGTCGCCAAGCCGATTGGCAAAGGCCCGGAGTTCGACTTCTTCGTCGACGATCTCGACCACGACGGCACGATCGCTTTCCAGGATGTGCCGGCGATGGACGTGGGCCGAACGGCCGAAGCCGATCAACGCCTCGAGCACGGTCGCCCCCGCCAGCCCCGCGTCGCGCGCGCGGCTGGCGACTACCTCGAGGACCTTACGGTCCCCGAAATAGGCGGCTTCATCGGTGTAGATACGGAGCAGTTTGACGTTGGACATGCTGTCCTCCTCAAGCTTCATGATGCGGCGCGGGTTCGCCGTGCAGACCGGTCTCTTCCTCCTCCTTCTGCTTCCGCTTACGGCCCTCGGTCATGCCAAGGACGACCTTGGCGATGGCCGGGAGCACCAGCAGCGTGAGGATGGTCGCGGCGATCAGGCCGCCGATGACGGTCGTGGCGAGTGGCTTCTGGACCTCGGCACCGGTGCCATGGGCAAGCGCCATGGGCACGAAGCCGATCGCAGGGACGAACCCTGTCATGATCACCGCGCGCATCTTTTCGGCCATGCCTTCACGGATGGCCTCGACGAGGCCGAGCCCCGCTTCCAGCCGCTCGCGGATCGCCGTCATCACGACGAGACCGTTGAGCACCGCCACGCCGGCCAGACAGATGAAGCCGACCGCGGCCGAGACCGAGAAGGCGATGCCTGTCGCGGCAAGCGTGAACACGCCGCCGGCGAGGCCGAGCGGAACGGCGAGGAACACCGCCGCCGCGCGCCCAAATCCTCCAAGCGCCATGTAAAGCAGGCCGAAGATGATCGCGAAGCAGATCGGCACCACGATCGACAGGCGCTGCGAGGCCGCCTGCAAGCTCTGGAACTGACCGCCCCATTCCAGATAATAGCCGGCGGGCAGCTTTACCGAAGCAACCTTGGCCATCGCCTCGTCGACGAACGAGCCGGCATCGCGGTCGCGCAGGTTCATCTGGATCACGACGCGGCGCTTGCCGTTCTCTCGGGTGATCTGGTTGAGGCCGTCGGTGAAGCGGATCTGCGCCACCTGGCTGAGCGGGATCGACCGTCGCGCCTGGCCTTCCTGCTGCGGGAGCATGACGGGGAGCGCCAGCACATCGTCGAGGTTGACGCGCGTCGTGTCGGGGACACGCACCGCGATCTCGTAGCGACGATCGCCTTCGAAGAGCAGGCCCGATTCACGCCCGCCCATCGCCGCCGAGACCGTGTCGGCGACTTCCTTCAAGGTAAGGCCGTAGCGCGCGATCGCGGCGCGGTCGAAGCGGACGTCGAGGGTCGGCGCGCCGCCCGTCTGGTCCGCCTTGACGCTGGCCGCACCAGGAATGCCCTGGAGCACGCGGACGATGTCGTTGGCCGAGGCCGACATCTTGTCGAGATCGTCGCCGTACAGCTTGATCGCGACGTCGCCGCGGACACCCGCGATCAGTTCGTTGAAGCGCAGCTGGATCGGCTGGCTGACCTCGAACAGATTGCCGAGCTGGCCACCTGCTGCCTTTTCGATGCGTTCGAGGACTTGCTCCTTCTTGGTGATGCCCGCGGGCCATTGGTCCTGAGGCTTCAAGATGACGAACGCGTCCGAGACGTTGGGCGGCATCGGGTCGGTCGCAACTTCCGCCGTACCGGTCTTGGAGAACATCAACTCGACTTCTGGGAGCTTGCGCACCGCGTCCTCGACCTTGCGCTGCATGGTAAGGGACTGGTCGAGGCTGACCGATGGCACGCGGGTGGAAGCGAGTGCCACGTTCTTCTCGTCGAGCTGCGGAATGAACTCGGATCCGAGGAACCCGAAGGCGGGGATGGCCAGCAGGAAGAAGCCGAGACCGCCGAGGATGAACGGCCAGGGCCGCGCGATCGCCTTGTCGAGCAGCGGCAGGTACCGCTCCTTCGACTTGCGGATGAGCCAGACTTCCTTCTCGGCGACCTTGCCGCGGATGAGCAGGGCGACGAGCGCGGGCACCAGGGTGATCGCGAGGATGAACGCCGCGCCCAGCGCCAGCATGATGGTGATGGCCATCGGCGAGAAGGTCTTGCCCTCCACCCCGGTGAACATCAGCAGCGGTGCGAAGGCGAGCAGGATGATTGCCTGGCCGAACACGGTCGGGCGGATCATTTCCTGCGACGCCCGCATCGTCTCTTCCAGCCGCTCGCGGAGCGAGAGCAGCCGGCCTTCATGTTCCTGGCGATGCGCTAGCCGCGCCAGGCAGTTCTCGATGATGATCACCGCGCCGTCGACGATCAGGCCGAAGTCGAGTGCGCCGAGGCTCATCAGGTTTCCGGGGACCCGGAACGCATTCATGCCCATCGCCATCATCAGGAAGGAGAAGGGAATGACCAGCACGGCGATGATCGCCGCACGCCAGTTGCCGAGCAGCAGGAACAGCGCTGCAGCGACGAGGATCGCACCCTCGGTGAGGTTGCGTTCGACGGTGGAGACGGTCGCGTTGACCAGCTTGGCGCGGTCGAGCACCACCTGCACCTTGATGCCAGGCGGGAGGGTCTTAGCTACGAGGTCGAGCTTGTCGCCCACCGCCTTGGCGACGATGCGGCTGTTCTCGCCGATCAGCATCAGGGCGGTGCCCACCACTGCTTCGTTGCCGTTCATGCTGGCCGCGCCGGTACGCAGATCGCCGCCGACCTTGACCGTGGCGATCTGGCCGACCGTGATCGGCACGCCGCCGCGGGTTGCGGCGACGGCGTTGCGGATTTCCTCGACCGAACGGATGCGGGCATCCGCACGAACGAGATACGCTTCGCCGACACGGTTGAAGAAGTTCGCGCCGACAGCGAGATTGGCATTCTCCAGCGCCTCACCGAGTTCGCTGTACGAGATGCCGTAGTTGGAGAGCTTCACCGGATCGGGCTCGACCACGAAGGTCTTGGCATAGCCGCCGATCGAATCGACGCCGGCAACGCCGGAAACGGTGCGCAGCTGGGGACGAATGATCCAGTCCTGGACCGTACGCAGATAGCCGGCCTTGGCGACCTCGTCGGTGAGCTTCTCCCCTTCGGGAGTCAGATAGCTGCCATCCGACTGCCAGCCGGGCTGGCCGTCGACCGCCTTCGCGCCCTTGCCGCCCGGATTGGAATAGCCGACCGTGTACATGACGACTTCGCCGAGGCCGGTCGTCACCGGGCCGATCTGCGGCTGGACGCCCTGGGGCAGGCTTTCCTTCGCCTGGGTCAACCGTTCGCCGACCTGCTGGCGGGCGAAGTATAGATCGGTCGAGTCCGAGAAGATCGCTGTCACCTGGCTGAAGCCGTTGCGCGACAACGATCGCGTCGTCTCCAGGCCGGGGATGCCGGCGAGTGCCGTCTCGATCGGATAGGTAACCAGCTTTTCCATCTCGACCGGGGAAAGGCCGCGGTCGACCGTGTTGATCTGAACCTGCTTGTTGGTGATGTCCGGCACGGCGTCGATCGGCAGCTTGGTAAGCTGCCAGACGCCGAGACCCGCGACCGCGAGGAAGATGAGGAGGACCGCCCACCGTGCACGCACGGAGAGCGCCATAATGCTTGATATCATCGTTTATTCCTCCTCGCCCGCGCCCTTGCCGAGCTCGGCCTTGAGCAGGAACGCGTTACGGGTCGCGACCGTCTGGCCAGCTTGCAGCCCCGACAGGATCTCGACCCGGCCCGCACTGCGCTGGCCGATCCGGACGGTGACGGCGCGGAAGCCCTGCGGCGTGCGCACGAACACGACGTCACGGCCTTCGAACGACTGGAGCGCGTCCTCCGGAACGACGATCGACTTGGTCACGACGCCGCGCGCCGGGATCAGGCGCACACGGACGGCGAGCCCTGGCTGGAGCCCGGCAGGCACATCGAGGACCGCAGTCGCGGAGCGCGTTTCGCCGCTGAGCGTCGGGGTAACCGCACGGACTCTGGCCTCAACCGTCCGTCCATCGGGGAGCTCGACGATCGCCTTGTCGCCGGGCGAGACGCGCTGCGCGTCGGCGGGCGCGATCGCCGCCTCGATCTGGATCTTGCTCGGATCGGCAACGCGGTACAGCTCCGTCTCGGGCTGGACGAATGCGCCGAGCGAGACGGCCTCGGACGTGACCCTACCCGAGATCGGGCTGGCCACGATGACACCACGCCCGTCGGAGGTGACATTGGCGGCGCCTGCCGCCACCTGCGCACGGCGCGCCTCGGCGGCCGCGGTCGCGGCCTCCGCCTGCGCCGCCTCGAGTTCGACCTTGGCCGAGACCCGCTCCTTGTAGAGATATTGCTCGCGCGCCAGTGCCTTTTGCGCCTGGACGACCTTGGCATTGGCAACCGAACGGTCGGCGGCGATCTGCGCCGCGTCGCGGCTCTCGACGATCGCCAGCGTCTCGCCGGCGCGGACCGGATCACCGAGCCGCTTGAACACACGTGTCACGGCACCGCCCGCACGCGCGGTCACGATGGCCTCGCCCAAGGGCGATGCCGAAACGGTCGCCTGCGACACGATCTCGGCTCCCAAGCCACCGGCCTGGATGGTCTCGGTCGCGATCCCGGCCTGGCGAATGGCATCTTCAGCCATCGCAATGCTGTCGCTCGGCGCTTCGGCGGGCGCCTCCTTCTTCGGCGCCTCCGCTGCCAGCGGCGCTGGCTCCGCAGAGCGTTGGGCCACGCCATAGCCCGCTATCGCGGCGACCAGGGCGATGCCGGCCGCGCCGCCGAGCAGGCGGATATTCTTCTTGTTCATTGATTCTCTCCGGAAGATGCGGGCGCGGGCGCGGTGAGGCGCGCCAGCCGGGCCTCGGCGTCATGATATTGGGCAAGCGCGTCGATCGCGGCAGCCCGCGTCTGCGCCAGCGTACGCTCGGCCTCGAGCAGGACCAGCTGGTCGAACTTGCCCTGGCCATAGCCAAGGCGTGCGATCCGCGCGGCTTCGGTCGCCGCGGCAATCGCGGGGCCGGAGGCGCGCACGCTCGCGGCCGCATTGTCGCGGTCGCGCCGTGCATTGGCGATTTCCTGCTCGGCATCGAGCTTGGCCAGCCGCGTCCGGGCTTCCGCCTGGTCGCGCTCCGACTTTGCCTGCGACACCGCGGCGCGCCCGGTGTTGAAGAAGGGCAGCGGCACCGAGACGCCGAGGACCGCAGCCGTGTCGCCCGAAGCACTCAGGCGCCGGGCGCCCGCGCTCAGCGTCAGGTCAGGCACGCGCTGGCTACGGGCGAGCCGCACATTGGCGTCCGCGACCTTGAAGTCCGCGGTTGCCGCTGCATAGGCCAGCGTGCCTTCCGCGCGAATCTCCATCGTCGGACCATAGGTCCCGACACGGTCGAACCAGGATTCGTCGAGCGGCCCGGCGACAGGCTGGGCGGTCAACAGGGCAAGATTGTCGAGCGCGACCTGACGCGCCCGCTCTGCCTGCTCCAGCCCTGCCTGCGCATTGATCTGCGCAACCGAGGTCCGCTGCTCGTCGATCGGCGAGCTTTCGCCGACCATGACGCGGTCCTTGGCGACGCGAAGCGCCTCATTGGCGATCTTGAGCTGGTCGCGTGCGACGATGAGGCGGCGATCCGCCGCGACCGCCGCGATATAGGCGCTGGTCACCCGATAGCGAACATCCGCCCGCGCGATCGCGGTCTCGAGCTGGGCGCGCCCAATCCGGGCTTCCGCCACGCCGACCCGCGCCGAGCGCTTGCCGCCCAGCTCGAGCGGCATCGAGAAGGTGACCGTGCTCTCGGCCTGATTGAAGCCGCGATAAATCCCGGTGCCGCCGATATTCTCAGTCGTGGCGGACACGGAGGGGTTGGGACGCAGTCCTGCGACCGTCCGGGCAGCTTCGGCGGCCTGGACGCCAGCGGTGGCAACGTCATTCGAGGGAGACGAAATACCGGCATTCGCCAGCGCCTCGTCAAGGGTGAGGACATCCGCCGCCGGAACGGGCGGGGACGTTTGCGCCTGCGCGATACCCGCGCAGGACGCCGCGGCAAGCAACGCCGCGACTAGTCTTTGCATCTAGTGAACTCCTGACAACCAAAGCTGACCCGCGCGGCTCAGGGCCGGCAGGGGCGTGGAAGTCAGGCTTGCGGAGGCCGCAGTGCGGGGTCGGCCGTCGACGCCGGCAGCAGATACGCGTTGGCGGGCGTCAGGCGCAGATTGGCCGAGCGCCGGACAAAGGTCGTAGCCGTCTCAGTCTCGGGAGCTACCTGATGCCCATGACAGCTGCTGTGATGATGCGGATGCGTCTTGCCGCCCTCATCGGGGCTCTGGTCGGCGTCACCATCGACA
>Ga0164294_10002700_pt1 | contig 15875 bp, 14 predicted proteins | sample GEODES005metaG_FD_111479 | JGI IMG/M metagenome (GOLD analysis project Ga0164294, IMG submission 111479) | Oligotrophic lake water microbial communities from Sparkling Lake, Wisconsin, USA - GEODES005 metaG | ecosystem: Environmental > Aquatic > Freshwater > Lake | place: USA: Sparkling Lake...
CCAACGTCTGTCGGCTTCGGCCAGAGGTGGCGTGGATGGATTAAGTTATGGCTTAGTGGTCTCTGACTATGCCACTCGAGGATTTTCTTCCTTGAACACCAGTAAATCGCCCTTGGCTAATTCAGATCGTGATGGTTATCGTAACCAAAGCGTGAATGGCTCAATTGCGAAATCGTGGTCCGATGGGCATGAGATCGGTTTACGCTTTATTAATAGTGTCGGTAAAGCAGATTATGACAGTGCCTATGGCTTAACGACTGATCGGCATGAAAGCCGGACTGCGGTTAATTCATTCACGGCGTTTAGTAAAAATCGTATGACCGATAGCTGGAATTCACGGTTCTCACTATCAGAGTCGTCCGATGATCTAACCACGCGCGAGTATTCAGCCACTACGACCCGCAATCACTATCAAACGAAAACGCAGGTCGCGGAATGGAATAATGAAATCGTAGTATCGCCACAATGGCTAGTAACAGTAGGTGCTAACCATCAGTGGCAGCATTTCAGCAGTGAGGCCTATGGATCAAACGATGATTATCGACGTACCGCCTACAGTTTGTTTAGCGGCCTACAAGGAACGATCGAGCGGCATCAGTGGCAATTTAATGCTCGTCACGATCAAATACGTCCTGATAAGGATTATGAAACTGCGAATTTGTCTGCAACGACTGGCTACGTAGGTTACGGCTTTCAGCTTGATCCTAAAATTAAGTTCATTACTAGTCTGTCAAATGCTTTTAGTGCGCCGCCATTGGGTTATCTCTATGGCGCGTATGGCAATCCAGCATTGAAGCCTGAGTATGCCAGTTCGTTAGAAGCGGGTATTCAGTACAGTGATGGCCCAACTATTATGCGCGCCACGGTATTTGAGACACGCACAACGGATCAATTTCAATGGGTGTCAACCAGTTTCACAAATGTGAAAAAGACACGTAATCAAGGCTTGGAAGTGAGTGCGATGCAGTACTTCCTGACCTGGGAATTGCGCGCTAGCCTAACGCTACAAGATCCGATTGATCTCAGTACTGATGAACGTTTAATACGTCGTCCTGCGCTATTGGGTTCATTCGGAGCCACTACTAAAATAGATCAGTGGCGTATTGGTGGTGATGTGTCGTATACCGGTTCACGCTCAGATACATCAGCAACACTCGCGGCGTATTGGTTGGCCAATGCAACGGCGCGCTATCAAGTCGATAAAAAGCTATCGGTTTTCGGTCGTATAGAAAATCTATTCGATGCAGATTATCAGACAGCTTGGGGCTACAACCAGGCACGGCGTGGTGTATTCGTCGGTCTCAATTGGCAGCCTTAAGCGATTTAAGTTATGAGCCTGGCGCCACATAGAATCACGACTGCCTTACTGATTCTCGCATGCGTGGCTACCGCCGCAATGCTTGTGGCGGGGCTGTGTGGTGCGACGGGTTGCGCAATTCCAGCATCGACTTCCGAGGTGTTGTGGCAGCTGCGCGTACCACGAGCATTATCGGCATTCGCCGTTGGTGCTTCGCTGTCCTTGGCGGGTGCGTTAATGCAGCTGCTGTTGCGCAACCCACTGGCTGATCCCTATGTGCTGGGCGTATCGGGTGGAGCTGCTGCGGGAGCATTGGGTCTGACATGGTTAATTCCAACTTCGTTAATGACGTATGGTCTGCATGTAGGATCATTAGCGGGTGCACTGCTAGCGACCGCTTTACTGTTTGGTTTAGCTAATCCTGAATTGATCTCGCGTCGTCAGCGACTCAGCGATGCGCATCCTGGCCTGCGTTTAATTCTTACGGGTGTGATGATCGCTGCCGGGTCTGGTGCATTGATCACTTTACTGCTAAGCCTCTCCGATGACACTAGCCTGCGTGGCGTTTTATTTTGGTTGATGGGCGATCTCGATGTGAGCGAGCTGTTATGGCCAGTGTGGTTGACGCTGACGCTTGCCGTGATTTGGTCACTACGTAATGCGTCGGCACTGAATGTTCTTGCGCATGGCGAGCTAACCGCATTTCTTGTCGGTGTACCTACACGTCAATTACGCATCATGACCTTACTGGTTTCGGCCATCACGACGGCTGCCGCTGTCTCAGTGGCGGGCACCATAGGATTTGTCGGTTTGGTAGTACCGCATGCTATGCGTCTATTGATCGGTAATGACCAACGATTGCTGCTGCCATCCTCAGCGCTCGTGGGTGGCGCGGCATTATGTCTAGCCGATCTGATTGCGCGCAGCATAGTCGCTCCTGTGCAGTTGCCCGTAGGAGTGATTACGTCATTAGTCGGTGTACCCGTATTTTTGTTTTTACTGACGCGGAGTCGCTAATGCTGACGACTCAACAACTACGCATTAATGCTGAGCAGCGCACCTTAATTAATGACCTGAACTGGTCAGTAAAACCTGGCGAGTTCTGGTGCGTGTTGGGTAAAAATGGGGCGGGTAAAACAAGCTTACTACATACCTTAGCGGGTGCGTCTATACCGGCGCAAGGTACCGTCTTACTTAGCGAACAAAATGTTTTAGAAGTAGATGCACTCACATTATCGCGTCGGCGTGGTCTGATGCTGCAATCGTATACCGATGTTTTTCATGAATCGGTGTTTAATGTTGTGGCGATTGCACGCACACCGTATCGATCTGGCACGCAGTGGGATACGGCGGCTGATAGTGCGGCAGTTCATGATGCTTTGAAGCGCGTGAATCTGATTGATAAAATGAATGCAGACGTTACCCACTTATCGGGTGGAGAAAGACAACGCGTCGCCTTAGCGGCATTGATAGTGCAGTCGCCTGAGCTGATGTTATTAGATGAGCCTACGGCACATCAAGATGTGGCCTATCAATTAAAAACGATGAATTTGTTACGTAATTTGGCGCAGCAGCATGCAGTGATTGCGAGTTGTCACGATATCAATCAAGCAGCTAGATTCGCTTCCCATGTGCTGCTAGTAGGTGATCAACAGCATTGGCAAGGGTCGGTTGATGAGGTGCTTGAAGCCGAGCGATTGAGTCAGGTATTTGGCTGCAGCTTTCGCCATGAAGGTGAAAGCTGGTTTATGCAGTGAATAAATTAGTGAACGAATTAGTGAATCAGTACTAGGTTTGGCTTGCAGGTGAAGGCCACAGAACCATCTGCGTACACCGAAACAGCGCTAATGTTTTACCGTTTGCGATAACAGTAGCGTCCCAGACTTGCGTCGTTCTTCCTTTGTGCACCGGCTTTGCGTGGCACTCAATTCTTCCTTCACGTGCCGTACCGAGGTGATTGCTCTTTAGCTCGATGGTCGTGAAGCTGAGTGCGCCTTCAGGAAGATTTAACATGCAGCCCAAACCGCACGAAGTATCCGCCAGCATCACAATCGATGCGGCATGCAGATAGCCATTCGGTGCAAGATGATGCGGCTGTACCTCGAAGCTTGCTGTTAGTCCCTGATCATTTGCCGACGTAACTGTAAAGCCAAGATGGTCCGGTAAGGTACCTTTGAATTTCGCTTGAAATTCAGGTGAGTTAGTTATATCCATCATAAAACTCCAGCAGATATTTTTAAATTAATTTTATTGAGTGCGTGATCAATACTTAGTGCTTTTGTAAATGCTCGCGAGCCGTCTCAATTTTTTCGCATAGCTGCGTTGCGCCTTCTAGTGCTCGGGGGCCGGCGCGATTAACTAGCGTGCCATTCACAGAAAACAAATTATCGAATCGAGTTGCTTTCAGCGTAGGCAGGGCACGCCAGCGATCCAAGCCTGAGCTTTCTGGATCAGTCATCAAAATGGCATCCGGATTGGCTTTGGTAACGGCTTCTGCGCTAACTGAGGGCGTCAGTGGAGCTAGTTTTCCGAAAACATTCACTGCCCCACATAGCTGAAACATTTCTGCAACCAGATGCTTGTCATTCAGTGTCATCAACGGGGATGGCCAGATTTGATAAAAAACACTAATCGATTTTTTTCTGGCATAGCGCTGCTTCAATCGCTCATGATTTTCATGAAACGTTTTTGCAGCATGAGTACCGTCACTACTGCCCGTAATTTTTGCAAATCGCTCAAGCGAGCGTGCAATATCATCAAAGCTACGTGGTTCGCTCTCAAAAATAGTCAGTCCTAATTTTTTGAGTCGTTTAATTTGATGCGCATTACTGCCACTTTTCCAGGCGATCACTAGATCAGGTTGCAAATCAATAATGCGCTCAAGGTCTAGACGGTTACCGTCAGCGACGATGGGTAATTTTTTCGCCTCGGCTGGATAATCACTCCAAGCAGAAACGCCCACCACGGCATGGCCCGCACCAGCGGCGTAGAGTAATTCGGTAATGTGGGGAGCGAGGCTGACGACACGTTTTGCAGCGGTGGTTAGTCTTACGGTATGCGCACCATCATCGACGACAGTGATTTCTGAGTGTGCTGAATGAATTAGGCCGAGTAATAAAACTAAGCTCAACACGAATCCCAGCACGAAGTCCAGCACTAAGCGGCTTTTCCAGCGACTAGCGTGCGTCATATTTCGAGATTATCGATCAGTCGCGTTGCCCCCAATTTCGCCGCAGTGAGAACGATCAGCGGCTCATTTTGTGCAAGATCATCAGCGGTGGGTGGTTGCAGATCACTACGTTTTCTGATCGATACATAGTCTGGATTCCAGCCACGTGATGCCAGTTTTTGCATCGATTTTTTTTCCAGCATCGATACATCCAGATTGCCATCTCTTACAGCCTGCGCCACCGCCTGTAATTCAGCATACAGAGTCGGTGCTTCATGCCGTTCGGATTCAGTAAGATAGGTGTTGCGAGATGATAGGGCCAGTCCATCTTCGGCACGCCAGGTATCCGCTGCAATGATTTCTGTGGGTAGGGCAAATTGGCGTGTCATATTCCGAATGATCATCAGCTGTTGATAATCTTTTTTACCAAACACAGCGACGCTAGGCTGTACGCAAGAAAATAGTTTCAGCACAACAGTGGTCACGCCATTGAAAAATCCAGGACGAAATTCACCTTCGAGAATATTGCCGAGATCGGAGGGTGGTTGTACACGAAATTCTTGTGGCTCTGGATATAAGTCACGCTCAGTCGGTGCAAACAAAACATACACGCCTTCTTTTTCTAATTTTTCTATATCGTCAGCAAAAGTTCGGGGATATTTTTCAAAATCTTCATTCGGGCCGAACTGCAGGCGGTTAACGAAAATTGATGCCACTACCGGATCGCCATGCCTGCGTGCTAATCGCATCAATGACAAGTGACCTTCATGCAGATTGCCCATCGTTGGAACGAACGCCGTGCGCAGTTGACCGCGTAACTGGTCGCGCAACTCATCGATGGAAGAGATGATTTTCATGTAAATAAATAAGTTTCAGGTGCTCAGATAAATCATGTCGGTATGTTGGAGTCATACCGTTGACAAAGAAATGGGAGTAATTTTGTAGCGTTGGCTAGAAAAGATATTCTCTACGTAGGCGAGTAAGACAGTCTGACGTAGATGGGCGCAAAGGCTTCAGCTTGCGTGATCTCGATTAGGGTTTCTTTCGCCAGCTCTAGTAGAGCGATAAAGTTAACGACGATAACTGGGACACCGCGGGTCGGGTCAAACAGTTCATGAAACTCAACGAATTTCGCTGATTGCAATAGACGTAATATCGAGCTCATGTGTTCGCGTACCGATAATTCTTCGCGCGAGATGGTATGCCGAGCAGTTAGTTTGGCGCGACGTAGTAAATCATTCCATGCCGTTTGCAGGTCGACGACATTCACATCAGGGAAGCGCGTCACCACCGTTTGATCGACATAAATTTGTGTGCGTACAAAATCACGACCCACTTGCGGCAGGGTGTCGAGTTCAAATGCGGCCAGCTTCATTTGTTCGTATTCAAGCAGGCGGCGAACCAGTTCAGCGCGCGGATCCAGTGCTTCCTCATCGCCTTCTACCTTTTTCATCGGTAGCAACATGCGTGATTTAATTTCAATCAGCATTGCCGCCATCAACAAATAATCTGCAGCGAGTTCTAGATTACGTTGTCTGATCTGTTCGATGTAGTCCAGATATTGCAGGGTCACTTGAGCCAGCGGAATATCCAGAATATTGAAGTTTTGCTTACGGATTAAGTACAGCAAAAGATCCAGCGGTCCCTCGAACGCTTCCAGAAATACTTCGAGCGCATCGGGTGGGATATACAAATCATTCGGCAGCTTAAACAGCGGCTCGCCATACAGCTTGGCAAAAGCAACCCCATCGATCACATCGGGGGTACTGTCGACGGTGGTTTCAGTAGCGGTATTCACACGTTACGCCTGCTTAATGATTTTGATACACGTAGGCTTGCTGCTGCACGCGCGATTCTTGAGTTCTACGCTGGCTGTCCAGATCGATCGGTTCCTTGTCCCATAATCGGGCACGACCCGCGTGCTGACCTTCTTCGATCGCTGGGTTATGAGTTTTCATTTCAGCTAAAAACTGAGTAAATTCAGAGACATAGCCGTTTTTTTTCTTGAACAGATTCATGGATTCACCCGCATGTTGCAGAGGGGGCGTATTTTACCCCGCGGCGAGCGTTTCTCAACGAATTCGCATGCCGGGTTGCGCGCCGGGCCAAGGCTCAAGAATATAAAGACCGGGATTCGCTTTTTCATCGGCAGCTGAAGCGGCGAGCACCATACCCTCAGAGATACCGAATTTCATCTTGCGCGGTGCTAGATTGGCAACCATCACCGTCAACTTGCCCTTTAGGTCTTCTGGTTTGTAGGCAGACTTAATGCCTGAGAACACGTTACGTAGTCGACCTTCGCCGACATCAAGCGTTAAGCGCAATAGTTTGTCTGAACCTTCCACCACTTCGCAGTCGACAATCTTTGCAACGCGCAAATCAATTTTGGCAAAATCATCAATCGTGATTTCAGAGGCAAGTGCTTCTATGCCTGTTGCGGCGGATGCAGTGGATGCTTCAGCAGTGGGCGCAGCTTCAGCGGCGGGTTCAAATAATTTGTCTAACATTGCTGCCTCTACGCGCGTCATTAGGTGAGAATAAGGTTTGATGGCATGCTGATCTGGCATTGCATGCGAAAGATCAGACCAGGTGAGTGGATCGAGATTCATCATCTGTTCGACCTGATGTGCCAATGAAGGCAAAACAGGTTTGAGATAAATCGTGAGAATACGGAAAGCTTCCAGCAGGCGACTACACACTTCCTGAAGCTTGGCATTGTTAGCCGTATCTTTGGCTAACTCCCACGGTTTGTTGGCATCGACATAAGCGTTGATGTTATCTGCCTGCTCCATCACTGTGCGTAATGCTTTGCCATACTCGCGTGCTTCGTAAAGTGCAGCGATCTCTGGGCCAGCAGCACGCAAAGCAGAAAGAAAGCTATCGCTATCGGTCGCCCAGGTCATTCCCAGTTTGCCATCGAATTTTTTAGCGATGAATCCGGCGGCACGGCTGGCGATGTTGATGTACTTACCAATCAGATCGCTATTGACGCGTGCAATGAAATCTTCGGGATTAAAATCAACATCCTCGACATGTGAATTCAGCTTGGCCGCAATGTAGTAGCGCAACCATTCAGGGTTCATGCCTACATCGAGATAGCGCAGCGGCGAAATACCTGTGCCGCGGGATTTCGACATTTTTTCACCGCTCACTGTTATGAAGCCGTGTACAAAAATATTGTTAGGCACTTTCATCCCTGCGAAATGCAGAACCGCAGGCCAGAACAGCGTGTGAAAGTACGTAATATCTTTGCCGATGAAATGATATTGCTCAGTGGTCGGGTCCGCCATGAATGCATCATAGTCACGCCCCGTTTTTTTGAAATAATTTTTCAATGAAGCGAGGTAACCAATCGGCGCATCCAGCCACACATAAAAATATTTACCGGGGGCGTCAGGAATTTCAATGCCAAAGTAGGGTGCGTCACGACTGATATCCCAATCACCCAGACCAGAATCGCTTTCCAGCCATTCGCGTGCTTTGTTGGCGACTTCCGGTTGCAAGCGAGCCGGATCTAAAGCCCATTCACGCAAAAACTGGCCACACTTAGGATCCGATAATTGGAAAAAATAATGATCCGACGATTTCATCACTGGCGCTGCGCCAGTCAATGTGGAATAGGGATTTTTAAGATCGGTGGGTGCGTAGACCGCGCTACAGACTTCGCATGAATCACCGTATTGATCTTTAGCGCCGCACTTCGGGCACTCGCCTTTGATATAACGATCTGGTAAAAACATATTTTTTACCGGATCAAAAAATTGTTCAACAGAACGCGACGTAATCAATTTAGCGTTGTCGCGCAGTCGACGATAAATGTTTTGAGAGAGCTCATGATTTTCTTCGCCGTCGGTCGAGTGCCAATTATCGAAGCTAATATAAAAGCCATCGAGATATTGCTTACGACCTGCGGCGATGTTGGCGACAAACTCCTGAGGAGTCACCCCCGCTTTTTCCGCAGCGATCATAATCGGCGCGCCATGCGTATCGTCGGCGCATACAAAATGAACTTCATTTCCGCGCATGCGCATGAAGCGCACCCAGATATCAGCCTGAATGTATTCCATGATGTGACCAATATGGAACGCACCGTTGGCATAGGGCAGGGCGGTGGTAACGAATAGCTTGCGGGGATGAGTATTTGGCATGACAGCGCTCATGGCGGTCGTTTTGATGATCAAAACAAAAGCAGGATTCTATCAGTGCAGCCTTATTATCGGGCCTGCCGCTAAAATAGCGCTTTATTTCAGGCCGCAGTCGTCATGCGCGCCATCACCTCATTAATTACTCCACACATGACCGTACGCACACGTTTTGCACCCAGCCCGACCGGATATTTGCACTTGGGCGGCGCTCGTACTGCCTTGTTTTCATGGGCTTATGCCCGTCGTTTTCAGGGTAAATTCATCCTCCGTATTGAAGATACCGATCTAGAACGCTCCACTCCTGAAGCCGTGCAAGCCATCATCGACGGTATGCAGTGGCTGGGCTTAGATCATGACGAAGGTCCTTTTTACCAGATGCAGCACATGGACCGTTACCGCGCAGTGGTTGCTCAAATGTTGGCTGAGGGCACCGCCTACCTCTGCTATGCCTCACCCGAGGAAGTGGAAGCTATGCGCGAACGACAGCGTGCCGCAGGCGAAAAGCCGCGCTATGACGGCACTTGGCGCCCAGAACCAGGAAAGAACTTGCCTGCCATCCCCGCAGGTCGTCAGCCCGTAGTGCGGTTCCGTAATCCGCTCGATGGCGATGTGACGTGGGACGATGCAGTCAAGGGCAGCATCACGATCTCGAATCGCGAGTTGGATGATTTAGTCATTGCACGACCCGATGGAACCCCGACTTATAATTTTTGTGTGGTGGTGGATGATTGGGATATGCGCATCACCCATGTTATCCGTGGTGACGATCATGTGAATAACACCCCACGTCAGATCAATATTTTGAAAGCACTCGGCGCAACCTTGCCTGTGTATGGGCATGTGCCCATGATTCTTGGATCCGACGGCGAAAAACTCTCCAAGCGTCATGGCGCGGTCAGCGTGATGGAGTACCCCGCGCAAGGCTATTTGCCCGAAGCTATGCTGAATTATCTGGCGCGATTAGGCTGGAGCCACGGTGATGAAGAAGTCTTTTCTATGGATCAGTTTTGCGAGTGGTTTGATTTGGATAATCTCACCAAATCACCTGCGCAATTCAACCCAGAAAAACTCGCTTGGCTAAATAATCACTACATAAAATTAGCCAACAATGATCGTCTGGCGGCATTAGCGATGCCTGAGCTAGAGCGCGATGGTGCGCAATTAGCCGGCGGCCCCGATCTGAGCGCAGTGATTGCCGTGCTCAAGGATAGAGCGAATACCGTGAATGAATTAGCCGATGCAGCGATGCTTTTTTACCGTCAGCCTCAACCTGATCCAGCCTTATTGACACAACATCTGACCGATCCGGCTCGCGCAGCATTAAAACAATTTGTCGCTGCCGCACCCGCGATTGAGTGGACCAAAGAAGCCATTACCGGTCTGATCAAGCAAGTTTTGGCAGATCACCAGATGAAAATGCCGCAGCTAGCCATGCCACTGCGGCTGTTGGTAACAGGGCAGTTGCAGACGCCTGCCGTTGATGTTGTGTTGACTTTATTTGGTCGAAATGTCGTGTTAGATCGAATTGGTCAGCATGTTTCATAAGATTGACATCCCTTTGGAGATTTACAGTCTGGAAAAGATTCGGCTATAATCCCGCTTCTGCCGCACAGGGGGGTATAGCTCAGCTGGGAGAGCGCTTGCATGGCATGCAAGAGGTCAGCGGTTCGATCCCGCTTACCTCCACCACCTAGCTGAAAACCAAGGGTGCAGCAGTAAATGTAGTTCAGCATTAAATATAGGTCAGTAGTTCGGACAGATCATTGTCCCCATCGTCTAGAGGCCTAGGACATCACCCTTTCACGGTGAGTACCGGGGTTCGAATCCCCGTGGGGACGCCAAATAAAAAAGCCGGCATCGAAAGATGCCGGTTTTTTTTATTGTCAGAAGTTTACATGCGGGCATGTCAATACTTGCGTAGGTAATTCTCAGCCACTTTTTTTAGTTTTGTTATGAAATTTTAGTTCAGCGCGAACTTCAGATTCTGTGACTGTTAATGTGTGAACTACCGGTTCATGGCTTTGAATATTTTCATCAGCAAATCACAGTAATTCAGCGTGTTCTGCTTCTGTGATTTGAGCGCTTTGAGTCTCGCAGCACATAAATTATTTTCCTGGTTCAATCAGACTCGATGTTCGGTAAGTTAAACCGACACTTTTGGCGAACGCGATCGATGGGAATAGGGTGGCGTAAGCGAAAGTAGGTTATAGTGTACCTATGTGTACACAAATAGGGAGGCATCATGGTCTCACTTAAAGTTGGAATTCGTGAATTCCGCAGCCAATTACCTCATTACCTACTAGAAGTCGGGCAGCCTTTGGCCATTACCCGCCATGGCGAAACTATCGGGTACTACATTCCGACCCACGACAAAACCGGCTCGGATGATCTTAAAGCATTGCGGGCAGCGGCTGAGAAGTTGGATACGCTGATTCAAGAGTCAGGTATTGACCCGGACGAAATTGTCGAGCTTTTTAACGCCAAGCGTCGCAAAGCTAAATAATGACGGCACGTAACAAGACGCTGGTTCTTGACGCAAATATATTGATACGTGCAGTGCTTGGTTCACGTGTCAGAAATCTCATTCTTAATAACGCAGATAAAGTCAGATTCTTCGTCCCGGAAGTTTGTCTTGCAGATGCAAAGAAATACCTTCCCGAAATCCTTTCAGGTAAAGGTTTAGATTCTTCCACTGCCATTGATTTATTGGATTACTTAAGGAGTCGCATCCAGACGTTAGAAAACGAATGGCTGGAAGATTTTGAAGAATCAGCTAGAGGACGCATGCAAAGTCGCGATCTGGACGACTGGCCTGTTTTGGCCGCAGCACTCGCACTCGATTGTCCAATCTGGACGCAAGATGCAGATTTTTTCGGAGTGGGTGTGGTTACCTGGAGCACTCAGCACATAGAAAGTTTTTTCCTTAGTTGAGTTTGATTTGGCACGACTTTCAGGCTGATTTTCTTTCAATGCGAGAAAACTGAAATAGAGTGAAAAGCTGTTGGGGCACCAGTATTACCCAACTTTACGCTAGTGAGATTTTATTCTTTTATGCCGGAGCTATGTCCGGTAACTCCGAATGTAGGGTTATAAGTCGTCATTCCTAAAAATAATGACACTCCTCCAAAACTCGACAAAGTTCCGGTAGTTTGAGATGCGGAAACACCAGTTTGTCCGAAATGCGGAATCGTATATGAACTAAGATGTTTTCCGCATTCCCGATACCGTAGGTGAAGAAGACAATGACTTCAGATTCCTCGGGAGTGCCGACTCGTGCAAAGCCTTTCTCGCCCATCGCCTTTTCTATGTATCTAGTAAATTCAAAGTATTGGAGGTCATCGCGGGGTATGTTCTTATTGCCAGGTAGAAGTAGATATCGTTTCTTCTCATTTGCGGCAGGAGTTGATATTGAATCCACATCTATCTGGAACCGGCGGACCTTCATTTCTGCGCAGCCGCTTACTCCAGCCAAGGCGATAATTAGTGTGATTTTTCGTAGAAGGTTTTCGAGAAAATTGGTGTAATCATCATCATTCTTAACTAGCAGTTTAGTTTCAGTGAACAAAAAATCAAAGTAAAAATTTAACTGATGAAGATGAAATTTAAAACTAATTTTTGAATTGTGATTTTCAAATGGTTAGTTACTTTACGGATTTTTTGAGTGATCAAAGGATGTCATTCTTGCGGATGAAACGACATGCCTCAAAGTTTTCTGCCACTACGTGGTTTGGTTTTTACAAATCTGCCAAAGAGTTCATTTAAGCCTGCAATCGATCCAACTTGCTACAGCTCTTCCTTCTCCGATGCAATATCGGTATCAATTAAAAAGGTGTTTAATCTATTAAGTTGCAGACTTAGTCGATTGAAATGATCAATCCCCTGTAAGTAATACAGCCTTGCGCCGGGTTTTAAATCTGCCATCGCTTGGGTAATTTGGCGCAAATACGTTTCATCGCGAGCCGCATTGGTAGCTGCGTGTGCAGCATTCTCTTTTTTGGTTTCATCTTCAAGTGCTTTCCCTAATAGCATTAATTTTTTTTGTTTTTTGGGATTACAGTAGTTCTGGTATTCGAACATAAGATGAACTTTAATTTCGGTATCGACCGTTGTCATCACTTGGTTTTGTTTCGCAAGCTTTTGGCGTGCCTCGTTTGCTTTCATTGGCGGTATGGCGTTCATAATAAATTCAAACATACGATTGACTAATTTTCGTCTTGCAAACAAAACTAACGAAAGTTTGGCGACTTCTTTTTCAGGATCTTTTAAAAAGCGGCAGGATAGCAGCGGAATACCCATGCAGAAGATGTCATGATGTTTTTCAAGGGTTGGAACCACTACGCTTTCTCTACCATACCTTTCTTCGAAAAGTATAACTGCCTCTGCCAAAAAGATATCGCCTCTTGCTGAGTTAAAGTGTTTATTTAAGAAAGTTTTAATTCCTTGTTGAATAGAGATAGAATCATGATGACTATCGATTAATCCAATTCCTACGTTTGAAATAGTTTCACTAGTGGCTTGCCATTCCTCCAAAGCAGTACTTTTACGAACTTTGTATGTGGATTTGCCAATCGGTAAACTGAATTGAGAGTAAAGATTTTCTATCGTTGGCTCAGCTTCAAAGTAATAACTCAACCCACTTACCCACGCCTTAACAGTATTTCCAATATAACTTAGGGAATTTTTAGTACGTGCAGCCTGAGATGCTTGAGTTAGCTCTTCCTTTAACAGATTGATTTCCGCTTCGGCAAAACTACGGCGTCCTTCAAAGTGAAGCCCGGCTTTTTCTTGATCGTAAGCGATGGTACTTAGTGTGACTAGCTTTTGTACTTTGATTGATGCTACTGGACGAGTATGCGTCAGACAATACGCTGTCTGAGTGTCGATGAATTTCATGGTTCCGGGCAAGGGCGCATCTGTTAACTGTAGTTCTGCTCTGATAATCGGCGATGCAAGGGTAATTGGCTGAGTTGAGCCTGATCGCATCACTACGCGTGTCTCGCACAACACGACAGTTGTGCTTGGTTTATGTGCTTTAGCTGTATTGCTTGAATTTGCGCAGGACGAATGATTGAATATTTGGAACAAGAAGCAGCCTCTGAATTTAGAGAGAGGCTAACTCAGTAGCTATACGTTCAGATTAGTTCCATAATTTTAGGAAAGACTAGTTTCGTAGGTTGTGTTGCCAATAGTTTTGACCGCCTCAATAATCTTTTACTTCCTACAAACTACCTGATCTCAATGGGTGTCGGCGGTATAGGTTCAAAGTTCATGGGCTTGAGTCGTCCGCATTTACCCTTGAACAAAGGATGTCCTTTGCGAGTTTTTTTCTCCATGGCGGTGATGATTATCTCGCCGCTGGGTCGGTTGTAATTAAAATCGATAATCTCGATGAAGTCATCCACCATCATTCGTTTGTAGGGGATTGCGGCTTTGATAGCATAGTCGCTTATAGATGCTGCAAATAGCAGCCGACCGACCATCGCCAGATCAACTCGTACCATGCCGGTAGATTCATCGGCTTCGAGATTCATCATGTCGAAATCGGTGGGGACGGGATTTTCTGGCGACCAACTGCTGAGATAGAGCGGCGCCCAGCCGCGGCAAACAAAACGTAGTGGCTCTGCGTGTAGATCGATAGAGCATATGCCTAGCAGCGTCAGAACGATGGTCTTTATAAAATGCATGCGCATTGTGTTTACCTCAAAGTCGAAATGTTAGTTTGTTGTATTTGCAATTTATCGTTATCTGCCAGCTATTATCGATAGCGGCCATTGGACTTCGATGAACTCCTCAGAAGTTGGTAGGGTAGTGATTAACTCATGGCTCAATTCATCAACCGCATCAATTCCGGAAGCCGAATGATAGCGCGCGGAAGCAGACCAACTACGCAAATAGCCTAGCAATTGATGCAGTGTCCATTCAACATTCATAGTTAGGGTCGGTGTTTTAATACGCTTGAACGGAAAGGCTAAATCACGATAGCCAGTTTCCACATGATGGCGTTCGGGTGGCCAATACGGGCCAATCACATGATGATAAAAATGCTGCAGACAGTCATTCGTTGCATCATTGGTGACGACGATCATGCCGTAGCTCCACGCGGCAATTAGTCCATTCGGCTTAAGCACACGTCTGACTTCGCTATAAAATTTTTCCAAATCAAACCAATGCAAGGCTTGTGCAATCGTGACTATGTCGGCGCAAGAAGAGGGCAGTCCGCTGGCTTCTGCTGCGGCGACTCTGTACTCAACGCGTTCGTGCGCTTTAGCATTGGCGATTTGAGATTCACTTAAATCCGTAGCGATGACTTTTTCGAAATGATTGGCCAGTGCAACCGTAGCCTGACCATTCCCCGCGCCACAATCCCATGCCATGGCATGGGACGTGCATTCTTCGGCTAGCCATTGAAACAAGCCAGCAGGATAGCTAGGTCTATGCTCCGCGTAGCTCGCTGCGACTTTGCCGAAATGATCAACGGCCATGGTTATAGCTGAATCAATACTTTGGCATTGGCTCCACGTTCAACTTGTTGATGCGCCTTGACGATATCAGCCAGCGGATAAATGCTAGTGGGTGGATGTTTGAAGCCGGGTGCGGCTAATACTGCATTCACACCTGCGAGTACTTCATGCATGGCATGAGGAGGGAGTTTATAAACGATGAAATAATAAATATTAATGAAACCCATAATCATCGGCCCAAACGGCATGCTCACTTGTGGCTGATTTGAGCCATACACAACGGCTTTGCCATCAAACGTCAGCAGACTGCCGTACAAAGGGGCATGGGTAGCAGCGTCAACATCAATGATGGCGTCGGCGCCGCGATTGTTGGTTAAGGCTTGCACCCTGTCGGTTACTGATTCATTTTTGTAATTGATGACATCGTGTGCGCCTATGTCTTTTGCCAGCTGAGCTTTTTGTTCGTTACTAACGATGGCAATGACGTGTGCTCCGGCCATGCGTGCGAGTTGAGTGGCATAAAATCCTACGCTGCCTGCTGCGCCCGGTACTAGTACGGTTTTACCCACCAATGATCCACACGACTGCACTGCGTGCATCGCCGTCATGAGTGGAATGGCGATAGAGGCACCAATTTCAAATGACAGCTCGACAGGTAACGCCACCGTTTGCCCTACGGGTAGGGTAATAAATTCAGCAGCAGTTCCGAAAGGTCTATCCCACTGACCATTGAATACCCACACGCGTTGGCCAAGTAATGCGGGGTTAACGCCCTGACCGATTTTGTCGATAGTGCCCGCGCC
>Ga0164294_10002702_pt1 | contig 15862 bp, 13 predicted proteins | sample GEODES005metaG_FD_111479 | JGI IMG/M metagenome (GOLD analysis project Ga0164294, IMG submission 111479) | Oligotrophic lake water microbial communities from Sparkling Lake, Wisconsin, USA - GEODES005 metaG | ecosystem: Environmental > Aquatic > Freshwater > Lake | place: USA: Sparkling Lake...
CCATGGCTGCACCGCCATCGGACGCCCCATTCGGTCAGGAGCCTGCCGCCACCGACTCGATGTCGAGGAGGCTGCAGATACGGTCGACGAGCACCTCGGCCTCGAACGGCTTCTGCAGAAACTCATTGGCACCGGAGGCCTTCAGGTCCTCGATCTTGTCTGGCTCGCACATGCCCGAGATGCAGATGATCCGCTCCTCGTCCATGGTTGAGTCGCTTCGGACACGCTGGCAGACTTCCTTGCCATTGATGTCGGGCAGCATGACGTCGAGCACGATCAGATCAGGACGGTAGTCCTTCACCATCATGCCGGCATCAAAACCGTTGTTCACGCTCCGCGTTTCGAAGCGGCCGTCCCGCTCGAGCACGTCGGTGATCAACTCGACGAGATCCTGGTCGTCGTCGACAACGAGAATCTTCCGCCGACCGCTCTCGAGCGCATCGGTCGGGATACCGTTATCCCGCATGAAGAGAAACAACTGATCACGGGGAATCCTCCGGAACCGGCTGCCCGGAACACGGAATCCCTTCAACTGTCCGGAGTCGAAGCAACGAATGATCGTCTGCTGACTCACCTTGCAAATTTTGGCGGCCTCGCCGGTTGTGTAAACGGTCTTCTGCATCTGCTTTACCACCCTCTCCCTAGCCGTGGTACAGCTAGTCAAAAACGGGAACCAGGGGCTTTACTCATCCCGAGAGTCAGCCCTGAATCCCTAGGCTTCCTAGTTGCCGTAACGCTCGCAATCCATCGCTTTTCGCAGCCTCGTTCGCATGCTTGAATCAGCCGCCGACACTGATCGGTCGCTGAATCAGGCCTGAAAACATCCGCTACGGTGGAAGGCGTAGGCAGCGAAAGAGAATCCGATTCTCCTGCAGCCACCAGGCTTACCATCCTTGCCACGCCTTCAACTCTAGCGGCATCTTGCGCATTGAGTCAAGGTCGATGCATTTGACGCAAACGTCTTGTGCGCAAGAACTTGGGTATTGCCCCCGAAGTAACCCTGAATTTTCTTTGGGGCAGGATGGGGGAGAGGAAGGCCCTCGGGTCTCGCACTCAACTACTCACCAAACAAACGGACTGAACTCAGCGATTTTCACCACTCGCGACAGCAGGGGACACGAGCTGCCTGCCTCGATGCGGCACCACGATCTCGAGCAATTCAACCGCTGGCCGGCCGTCGAGCTCGATCGTAGCCACCCGGCCATAGAGCGGTTCGACCGCGGCTACACCGACATCCCCTCCGCAGAGGAGCTCCCGAAGGTGCGGCCCGGGCGCCACGTGGAGGAGCCTCACGCCATGCACCTCACGGAGCATCCCGGCCTCAATCAGAATGCGGCCCAGGGGCCGGCGGGCCTCGCGAATCGCCGCTGCGGTTGCCGCATCGAGGTGGGCGAGATCAATCCGCACGATTCCGTGCTGGACGATCGTTCCGTCCGCATTTTCGAGCAGAATCTCCCGCGCATACCAGTCGTCGCGTGCGGCGGGGGCCACTGGGTCATTCACCCTGGCCACAACGCGGAGTCGGACATCGCCGCCGTAAAACCGTTCCATCGCCACGGTCATGTGACTGCGATGGTCGAGCAGCGTGCGTGCTGGCTCGGGCACCTGGTCCGGCGTCACGCTGCGGAGCAGGCCAAATTCCGCCGAGTTGCAAAAGAGGTGCACGAGGGACGTGGCCCGCACCACGGGATCTCGGGAATCAGGTTCGCTGCTCATGCCACTCATGCCCAGGTTCGGCTACCACTCGCGCTGGCGCCGATTCTCGACAGGAATCGTCGCCGACTGCAAGCGTCAGGCCAAAAGCTGGGCCGCGGCCTGCTCCGGCACTGCCAGATCGAGCAGGAATTCAAGCACTTCCCGCAGTCGCCGCCAGCGGCAAGTGGCCGCCGCAGCCGCCGCCAGGGCACGCTGTTCGGCGACAATGCTGGCCGCCCGTTCAAACACACCAGCCTTCGCGTACAGCAGCCTGACTTCTGCCACGGCCGCCACGACCGTTGCCTCGTCCGCATCGGCAGAGCCTGCTTGGCGGGCCAGAAACCGCAGCCGCTCGACGTCGTCCTCTGCGAGCCGTTCCAACGCCAGTGCCCACATCACGGTGGGACGGCCGCCGAGCAGATCACCGGCCGCGCGGCGGTTGTTTTCGAGGTCACCGCTCCAGTCCTTGAGGTCGTTGAGCACCTGAAAACCGGTGCCCACATGCAATGAATAGACGCCGATCTCGCCGGCGTCAGCGGGCTGGACTCCCGCCAATCGAATTCCCATGGCGACCGCCGCTTCGAACGCCGGCGACGTTTTCAGCCCGTAGATCGTCAGGGCCTCGCTCGGGCTCAGTCGCTTATCGCTGCCTTCCCGCCACCACAGTTCGGCACCTTGCCCCTGCGCCAGTCTGACGTGTGCGTCGGAGAGGATCGCCACCAGATCCCGCAGTGTCGCGGGATCGCCGCCGGGCAGACACGACACGACGCGGTAGCCGAGGCCGAGCAGATAATCGCCGGCGTTGATGGCGGCAGGGATGCCATGCTCGACGTGGAGCGTGGGCCGCCCGTACCGCATGAGGTCCTGATCCTCGATGTCGTCGTGGACCAGCGACGCCTTATGGAAGATTTCGATGGCCACGGCCGCCGCTCGCACCGAATCGCGGACGGGATCACTGTCGACGTGCCCCTGATCGGCACGGACAGCATCGTGAGCCGCCAAGCAGATAAATGGCCGGAGAAACTTCCCGCCGCGGGTGAGGAAATCGGTCGCCATAGAGGCAGTCGCACCCAAGGGCACGATCCCCGCCTGCTTCGCAGACGACGGTCCGGCCACCGGGCCAAATAGTGTCCCGAGCCCAAGCCGCTCCGACAAGGATGCGAGGTTTTCGGCCGCGAACATCTCCGCAGCCTCCCGGAGGAGAGGCAGGTAGTCACCCACCGGACTCACACCGCCGCCTGCGACACCCAAGAGGCCAAGCGCCCACTCGACGTCGATCGCGCAGGAGGCCAGAGTCTCGGCACAGCCAGAGTGACCGGTGCCCGAATGAGTCTCGTAGGGCACCGCCGCCACGGGCAGGGCAAACGCCGGCAGCATGGCGAACGCCTTTTCGAGATCGCTGAGTCGAGCAATGCCCAGCACGCCGTCGTATTGACCCGTGAGGAGCGACCCGATGCCGGCCACCGCCCGGGAGGCTGGCTCCACGACCCAGCCACTGTCTCTCGCTGCCGCCCAGATCGTGGCGATGCCGCAACTCGGGCCGCAGACCCGCGGCATCGAGGCGACGTCACCTGTGGCCCCGCCAGTACGGCGTGTCGCGGTCTCCGAGCAGGCCGCCGGGCAATCTGGCAGGAGCAGCAGCCGCCGGCCGGACGCCGCCGCCGCCAGGCGGTCCCGCCAGTATTCCGACACGATCGTGACCATCGTCCAGCCCACATGCTCCGGACTGGCCGACGCCCGTCTCACGAGGGCTTCGGCGGTCGCCCGCAGTCCAGTTGCCGATCGCGCAGCCGCCGGCATGCCCTCCGATCGCCACGACGAGACCAGATCCGACGCCATCGCCCTCAGTCGCTCGCGGACCGCCTTCGACGCCGGGCACCGCATCGGCCCGGCATCAGCAGTCGGGGAACGTTTGGCCGTCGAGATGGATTCCCGGGCCGGAACCGCCGGATTCAAGGCTGTCGATGCTTCGTACAAGGGGGGGCCTCACGGAGTCTGGTGACAGGGGAATACGGGCCATTTTGGCCCGTGTTCCCTCACACAAAGCCTAAACCGTACCGGCAGCCGAACCCTAACTCCGAGCCCACGGGCCCGCCGCCGTCAGACATCAAAAAACCGTGGCAGCAGCGCATCGATTTCCAACAGCCCGCGGCGGGAGAGGAGCGGTCCAGCCGGGGTCCGCTCGAGATATCCCTCCGACTCGAGTGCCTCCCACTGTGCCGCCCATTCCACCCGTGGATCGACTCCAAATTTACGGGCCAGCCTGTCCGCATCGAGCCGGCCACGCTTGAGCCCGAGCACCAGTTCGCGGATGAGGAGTTCCCTGCTACTCGGTGCCAGCCCTCGATGGATCGGGAGCCGCCCCGCCTCGACCGCGGTGAGGTAGTCATCCCAGTGCGTCGCGTTTTGATAGTGCACCCCCGAGAGGTGACCAAAGCTGGCCACGCCCAGCGCCACCAGATCACTCCCTTCCCAGAGCATGTCCCGGTAATGAAAGTGAACACGGGCGGGATCGCGAACGAGCGTGTAGCCGCTTGAAATCGAGTAGCCGGCTTCGAGGCAGCGATCGAACGCCCAATCGACCCAGGCCCGCTTCGTCGGCCAGTCGGCCACGGGCGTCTGCCCGCCGCCGTCCCGCGCATCCCGGACAAACACGGTGTTGAGCGGTAGTTCCATCTGATAGATGGTGATGCTGTCCGGTTCCAGCGTCAGGGTCTTCTCGATCGTCCGCTGCCAGGATTCGAAGGAATCCCCCACCATGCCGGCGATCAGGTCGATGTTCGTGTTGGGAAAGTTCGCGGCCTTGATCCAGTCCCACGAGCGGAGAATTTCGGCCGAGAGGTGCGCCCGACCGTTCGCCTCGAGCACGTCGTCGGCAAAGTTCTCGACCCCGAGCGAGATCCGCGTCATGCCGAGGGCCTTGAGGGCGTTCACCTTCGGCTCGGAGAGCGTGCCCGGCTCACACTCGAACGTCACCTCCTCGGCGGCCTGCCAGCCAAAACTCCCGTGCAGTCCTGCGACCAGCCGTTCCAACTGCTTCACGCTGAGAAACGACGGCGTGCCACCGCCGAAGTAGACGTAGCGAAGCGGCCGGTCGTGCACCGCGGGCCGTTCGGAGGCCAGGGCCGCCTCGTGGGCGAGCGCCAGGGAATACCGCTCCACATCGCTGGAGGCGACGTCGGTATAGACGCGGAAGTAGCAGAACTTGCACCGCTTCCGGCAGAACGGGATGTGGAGATAAAGGCCCAGCGGCACGGCCGGTCGGTCGCTCCGCGGGGCGGTTTCGAAGGCCGCGATAACCTCCGGCACGGCAGCCGTGGCCCACCGCGAGAAGGGCGGATAGTTGGCGACGAAATAGCTTCCCGGCTCGGTGGCCTTGCTCGTTTCGTGACTCATGCGAACGCATCCACTTTCAGTCGATCACTGACGGGCCAGGACGGGCGGAGCCTACAGCCCACGGGCCGCGAGCAGATCGTCGAAGTCGCGGAGATGATAGGCGATCTTGGCCGTGTCGAGCACCCGGCAGAGGGATCGCAGCGCGATGCCCATGCCGTCGGGGCCACTGGTGCCGCCGAATTGGCCGCCGCCGCGCACGTGCGGTTCGAGATCGAGGAACACCCCCGGGATGCCGCGACGCTCCAGTTTCTTGGAGAGCGTGGGGAGCATGGTCTTGAGGTCGGCGAGGATCCGCTCGTGTCCTCCGACGCCCTGGTCGGCCGGCACGAAGTTGTCGAGCGAGTGCTCTTCGACGTGTTTACCACGCACCTTGCCCGACACTTTCCGGTAGTCCTTGATGTGCACCCAGCCCAGCCCCGGCTTCATCGCCTCCCACTGGGCATAGACCTGGGCGGTGGAAAAGCCCTGCACGATCAGGTTGGCGGCGTCGAAAACGAGCACGAGTCCGGGATGGTTGACCCGCCGGTGGATTTCCGCCAGAAGTTCGCCCGTCTGGCCGACGAGGTTCGCCTCGACCTCGAGCCCGAAGGTGAGGTCGGAGCGGTGGCAGGCCTCGGCAATCTGGCCGATGCGATCCACCGCCTCGTCAAGATACTCCTGCGGCTTCGCCCCCTTCGGCGGATAGAAGGAAAATCCGCGGATGAGTTTGGTCTCGAAGGCGTGGGCAAGTTCGCAGGCCTTCGCCACGTCTTTGGCGAGATACTGTTTGAAAGGCACGTAGGCGTTTTTCGTGCCGTCGGGCTTGTCGACGAGTTTGATCTTGCCGATCGGCGACGCGATCGAGGCGACGTTCAAACCGTATTGATCCTCGAGGTGCCGGATCTTCTGGATCTCCGACAGCGAGAGCTTCATGACGTTCTTCACGCCCTTGCCGACGTCGATGAACCGCAGGCTGTAATACTCAAGCCCGATGGCGGCCAGCGCCGTGAACTGCTCGACGGCAGTCAGCTGAAAGGCCGATTCGTCGGCGAGGGCAGAGAGCAAGACGCGTGAGGACGACGTCACGGAACGGGCCATGGTGGGCGGTGCCTCTGAGGATGCCCCGCCGGTTGCCGGCGGATGGTTCAAGACAGATTCTGCCTGCGAACCACCCGAAAGGAAAGGGCGTGGCAAGCCCGAGGCCCGCCACGTCCGATCACCCGGCTGACGGCAAGTGCTCGCCCGAGGGATGCGACACCACGATTCGCGAGGAGATGCCGCCGCGGGGGGTGAACTGGGCCAGGAGCGTCAGCCGCCGCGGCTTCAGCACCGCCACCAGATCATCATGGATCCTGTTGGTGACGTTCTCGTAGAAGATGCCTTCGTTGCGGAACGACTGGAGGTACACTTTGAGGCTCTTGAGTTCCACGATGAGCGTATCCGGCACGTAGCGGAACGTGAGCGTGCCAAAATCGGGCTGCCCGGTCTTCGGACAGACCGACGTGAACTCCGGGCAGACGATCTCGATTTGATAGTCGCGACCGGGAAACTGGTTCGGAAAGACTTCCAGTTGGTCGCGTGACGGCCGTGCAGATGCGGATGGTGTGCTCATGATGGGACCGAGTCTGCCATGAAACCCGATTCTCCGAAAGCGCCTCCGCAGAAGGGTGCAGGCTCGGCCGCCAAATCAGCCGTTGTGCTCCTCTCGGGCGGGCTCGACTCGGCCACGGCGGCAGCCTGGGCCGCGAACGCGGGCTACCGCCTTTCGGCATTGTCGATCGACTACGGACAGCGGCATCGCTGTGAACTGGAGGCGGCGAGCGGGGTCTCCCGGGCGCTCCGGATCACGGACCATGTCACTCTGGCGATCGACCTGGCCGGATTTGGCGGCAGCGCTCTGGTCGATCCGACGGCCCCGGTGCCGAAGGGCCGCTCCGACGACGAGATCGGCCACGGGATTCCTGTCACCTACGTGCCGGCGCGGAACACGGTCTTTCTCAGCCTCGCCCTCGCGATGGCCGAGGCCCGCGGTGCCGGGGCGATCGTGCTGGGGGTCAACGCCATCGACTACAGCGGCTACCCCGACTGCCGCCCGGAGTTTCTCGACGCCTTTCAGGAAGTCGCCAGGCTCGGCACGAAGGCGGGTGTCGAAGGGCGGGCCATTGAACTGGTCGCGCCCCTGGCCACGCTCTCGAAGGCGGAGATCATCAGCCTGGGACTGTCTCTCGGTCTCGACTACGGCCTCACCACCAGCTGCTACGATCCCGACGGCCAGAGCCGCCCCTGCGGCCGCTGCGATTCCTGCCTGCTGCGGGCGGCCGGCTTTGCCGCCGTCGGCGCGGCCGACCCACGCGTGAGCCTCTGACGCCGTCCGCGACTCCCACCATGCGCATCGCCGAGATCTACGCATCGCTTCAGGGCGAAGGCCTGCTGGCTGGCACGCCGAGCGTGTTCGTGCGGACGAGCGGCTGCAATCTCCGCTGCCACTGGTGCGATACCCCCTTCACCTCCTGGGAGCCAGTGGGCGACCAGCAGTCGGTGGCGGAGGTCACGGCCACGGTGACCGCCTTGGGCCCACGGCATGTCGTGGTCACCGGCGGTGAGCCGCTCCTGATGCCGGAGGTGGCGGCACTCTGCCACACGCTCCGCGCCGAGGGCATGCACATCACGATCGAAACGGCCGGCACGGTCTTTCTCGACGCTCCGGTCGACCTCATGTCGATCAGTCCCAAGCTGGCCTCATCCGGGCCGCCGACCGACACGCCCGGCGGCTGGGCCGCCCGCCACGCTGCCGCCCGCCGCCGCGACGACGTTCTCCTCGCGCTCATGGCAGGGGACAACTACCAGCTCAAGTTCGTCATCGATTCCCCGGCGGATCTCGCCGAGGCGACGGCCTGGATCGATGACCTGGCAGCCGCTCGGACCGCGGGCATCGATCGCACGCGTGTGCTCTTCATGCCGCAGGGCAGGGGGCCCGAGGAACTCGCGAGAACGACCGAGTGGCTTCGTCCGGAGTGCCAGGCCCGCGGCATCCATCTCGCGCACCGCTTCCACATCGAATGGTTCGGCCACACACGCGGGACGTAGTTCACGAAAACATCGCATCGTGCGATCCGGTTCGGCACGACATGTGCCGCCCCCCCGTGGAGGCAAGTTTCCAACTTGCCGAATGCGGTTTCCAGCATCAACAAGATGGAATCTTGTTGCCACAGGTGGATAAGAGCATCAACAAGATGGCATCGTGTTGCCTCGTGCGAACGCTTGCACTTCAAGCTTGCATAGAACCCGATGCATCCGTGAGTGGCTGCCCATTGCCCTGAGAGCCGGCGTTGCTGACCAGCGCAGGCAGGATGCCGGAGCGCAGTCAGCATCGAGTGAGCGAAGGCAGGATGCCGAAGCGAACGTCCGGCGACGGGGCATGGGCAGCCCCGAACCGTGGAGCTGACTCCTACTTGGCTGGCGCGTGCCCGCGGGGACCGAACAGGAGCACCGTCGCCGCACCGACCGCCACCACGAGCAGCCCCGCCAGGAACCACGGACTGATCGCCGTCGTCGGCGTGTGGGCCAAGGCGAGCGTCGTGAGCGTATTGATCACCGGCGCACAGCCAAACACCACCGGCATCACCGTAAACGGCTTCCCGCCACAGGCGAAGGCGAGGATCGTGCCGAGGGCGCCCAGCGCCCCCAGTGATCCTGCCCCGAGGCTCCAGAGCGTGCCGGAGACGTCCCAGGTGCCCGTGTCGCCCATCGGTGTGAGCAGCCCCAGTGGCACGAGCACGGCGATCAGGAAGTAGGCGGCGCCGATGCAGATCAGCGGCCGCAGTCGGCTCCCCCCCATTGCCGCCTGGCCGCGATGGAGCACCGGGCCATACGCGCCCCAGGAGAACATCGCGATCGTGATCGAGAGGAGCACCTCCAGGAAACGCTCGGCCTTCTTCTCCGCGGTGGCCGGCTTGCCTACCTCGGTCTTCACGGCATCGATCGGCGTCGCCTCGACGCCAGGATCGTCCTTTGCTGCTGCGGCACTGGCGGTTACGGCCGCCGCAGCGGGCTCGGCATGGGACTGGGGCTGCGGTTTGAAGACGAGCACGGTCACGGCACCGGTGATCACGAGAATCAGCCCAGCGAGGAACGGCGCCTTGAGCTGACTGAAGGAGCGGTTCATGAAGGCGGTGAGCAGCGTGTTGACAACCGGCGCGCCGCCGAAGACCAGCGGCATCACGTAGATCGGCTTGCCGCCGAAGCCAAGCGCGAGGATCACGCCGAGGGCGCCGAGCGCGCCGGCGGTGCCAGCCAGCAGACTCCAGAGCACGCCCTTGCTCGTCCAGTTCCCCCGCTCGCCGCGGGAGAGGAGCACGAGCGGTACGATCACCGCGATCACGAAGTAGGCGAGGCCCACGCACATAAAGGGTCTGAGATTCGACTGCATCGCCTCGCGGCCGAAGTGGAGCACGGGGCCGTAGACACCCCAGCAGAAGGCTGTGAGGGCGATGGCGGCGAGCATTCCCAGAAACTGAAACATTGAACGTTCTCCAGAAGGGGCGAATCAGACTCTCGGGCCGGGCTCACGATTCCAACCGGGCGACACGGAGCCGGCATCTTCGAGCAGCTTGTGCATCGTACTCCCCACATCGTCCACCGTGAGCAGTCGCAGGCAATCGTGGTGCTGGAGCGGGCAGACACGCCTTCCGCAGGGAGAGCAGGGGAGGTCGAGCCGCATTTCCACGAGATGCCGTTGGTCGGAGCGACTGAGCCGGGGATCCATCGGCCCGAGCAGCACGACCGTGGGGGTGCCAAAGGCCGCCGCAATGTGCCGCGGCCCGCTGTCGGAGGTCACCAGCACGTCCGCCCGCCGCAGCACCGCCTTCGAGAGGCCGAAGGGGAGTTTCGGCTCGTCGGCGAGGCTCTGCACGGCGGAATGCCCCGCCTGGTGCACGATGGCCCGTGCGTCGTCACGGTCGCCCGGGCCGCAGTGCACCAGCACCCGGGCGCCGGGCAGGCGGTCGATGGCCACTCTGGCCAGCGCCGCAAACCGATCCGCTCCCCAGGCCTTGGAGGGGCCGTAGGCGCCGTTATCGTTGAACACCAAGAGCGGCCCGACTGCCCCCGAAGACGGCGGCGGGAACAGCCGGGCGAGCACGTCGTCGGCCAACGACTCATCGGCTGCGGTGGTCGCCAGTTCGAGCCTGAGAGGCTGCCGTGGCACACCGATCCGCGCCGCCAGGTCCATGCCATGACCGGCCGGCGAGGCCGGCTCGACCCGAAACCAGGACGCGAATCCCCCTTTTTTCGACGCCGCCTGCGGGGCGGTGAGGGCGTCGGTGAGCAGCCACCGTCGCCCATGGCGGGCAAAGCCGACCCGTCGCCGAGCGCCGCCGGCCCAGGCCAGCGCCGCCGAGGAGAGCGAGTTGGGCAGGATCAGTGCGATGTCGGCCCGATCAGCGCGGAGCTGCCGGGCGACAGACCCGAACCGCCGGGCAGGATCACGGCTGTGCCGGTCGTAGAAGACCATCCGATCGAGCCAGGGCGTGCCCTCGAGCAGTTCCGCGAACATCGGCTTGGCCACGCCGGTGATCCGCGCGGCTGGTCCGAAGTGGTCGCGGACGGCGCGGAGCATGGGCGTGCTCATCACGAGGTCGCCAACCCAGCGAGGCAGAATCACGAGTATGTGCATGCGGCAGACACTACCCCGCCGGTCGTAAAAAACTCAAACGCAAAACGGGCCCGGGCGGGCAGCGCGGCTCAGCCCGCAGCGGCGAGGACTTTCCCGGGCTGGAGCCGGACCACCCGCCGCGCGGCCGCGAAGCCCGCGAGGACCGCGGCGGCGAGCGTGAGGCCCCAGGTGCAGGCAATCCAGCCCACCGGCACCCCGGCGCGGCCGCTGGCAAAGGCGGGCACAACCGCCAGACAGCCAGCGAGCGTGCCCACGGCCAGCCCCAGAACCACCATCAGCAGCGTCTCCAGCACCACGACCAGCCGCAGCCTTGCGGCCGTGAAGCCGACCGCGGCCATCAGCCCGAGGCCACCGAGCCGTTCGAGCACGCTCTGAAACTGCACGGCGGCGACGCCGGCAGCGCCCAACACCAGGCCGAGCGTGCCGAGCGCCTGGAAGCCAGCCAGAAACGTGTTCTGCACCGCCTGCAGGCTCTGGAGCCGGTCGATCGTCCTCGTGACCGTGACGCCGGCATCGGCCCAGGCGGCGGCGATCGCGTCAGCCGCGTGGCCTGCGGCGGTCGCGTCCGCGAGCGGTCCCGTATCGATCAGCGCCATCGCGTAGCCCGACGCTTGAGGAAACAGCCGCTCGAAATTCCGTTCCGAGACGAGCAGATACCCCTGCAGGATGCCCGGTTCCAGGAGGCCCACGATCTCGAAGAGGCGGCGGCCATCGTCGACCGGCAGTTCAAACCTGGCTCCCACGCCCCCCAGTTTAAGCGCCCACTGCGCCGTGGCCTGATCGATGATGACGGGGATCGCGGCAGCGGCCGGGCCAATCTCTCGGTCGAGGAGTGTCCACGGATTGCTGTCTTCAAGCGACGCATGGTCGACAAACCGGAAACCGCCCCGCTCGATGAACGCCCCACTGACGCCGAGCACGGTCGGCTGCGTCGGCGCATAGAGGTTCACACAACTGGCATCGTCCCCCGTGGACGACCTGATCCTGGCGATCGTGCATCTGGAGAGCGTCTCCCGGTCGACGTCGGAAAGGCCGAGCGACTCCCGCGCCACAGGATCAGCCGGATCGATGCCGGTTGGGCTACCGAACGAGGCGATGAAGGTCCAACCGCCCGTGGGGGAATCACGCTCATGCGGCCGCTGGGGCGGATGGAGCGCAAACGATGAAACGGCCACGATCAGAAATTCAGCACAGGCCACGATCGCGGCCACGGAAAATGCTCTCGATCGGCCGTGCGTGAGTCCGCGCCAGGCAAGCCCGGGCAGCGTGCGGAGCGGACGCCGGCTCCCCGCGCTGTTCCCACCGAGCACGAGCCTGACACCGGCCAGCAATCCAGCCAGCGCTGCAAACCCGGCGGCAAAGAACAGCCCCACGGCAGCCTGCGGGCTGGCCCGCCCCGCCCACCAGGTCAGGCCGACGGCAGCCAGAGGGCCGATTGCAGCGAGAGCGATCACAGACCCGCCGGCCCGGCGGGAGACGATGGTTGGATCACCGCCTATTTTGAGAAGCCGAAGCGGAGGCACCCGGGCGGCCCGCCAGGCCGCTCCCGCCACCGCGGCCAGCGACACAAGGGTGGCTGCCGTCGCTGCAGGCAGCAGCGACCAAAGGGCTGACCCATCGAATGCCGACGGTCTGCGGGTAAACGCCGCACTCGATCCGGCAGCGACCCCCGTGTCCCATGCCCGGGCCAACCAGTCGAGGAGCAGCTGCGCCCAGAGCGGCCCCAGGAGCGTGCCGACTACTACGCCGCCGACGGCAGCCAGGCCAGCCACACTCAAGAGCAGGACCGCCACCCGGCGGGCAGGCCAGCCGATGGCCGCGAGGATGCCGATGTCACGGCGGCGGGCGGCGACCATGAGTGAGAAGAGCAGCCACTCAAGCAGGAGCCCCGACGCCACGACAAAGCTGGATAGGGCAAGGAACAGGCTGCCGAAGGGAGTTGATCCCCGGGCGGCTGCCGCCGCCTGTGCACGCAGCGGCACAACCTTCATTCCCATGCTTTCAGCCCGCACCGCATCCGCCAGGGCAGCGCGGGTAAGGTCGGCATCTGGCACCGCATCCCCGGTCAGATGCCAGGCGGTCGTGACACCAAACCGGCTCCCTGCCAGCCGCCGCGCCACCTCGAGCGAGACAAATGCCTTCGGAGTCGCGCCGTGTTCCTTCCAGTAGCGGTCGTCCTCGTCATGCGGGGCCGATGTGCGGACGCGGCTCCGGTCGAACGGAAAGGGGGGATCCCAGTCAGCGATCGAGGCCTCGTCGGTGATGCCCTCGACCTCCGGCACGAAATCCCGCGCGACCGCGGCCCCGCGCATCGCCGCGATGCCGCTGACGCGGAGCGTCGCGGAGGCCTCCTCGACCCGACCGTGCAGCGTCTCCGGCAGGAAATACCGCACCACGAGAAAATCGCCCACCGCCACCGGCACGCCCTGCGTGGCACAGTCATCGGCCATCCAGCGGTCGATCACGATCTCCTCCGGCCCCGGTGTTGCCAGTGGGTTTCCAGACTCGTCGACGAGATCGCCGACCGGCAGGCTCGTGGCGTCGATGCCCACGACCGTCGAGTACGGAACGCTGGCGGGACCGGGCCGGCCATCCACCAGCGGCGTCATCGACGTGGCGAGAAAGGCAAGCGTGGGGCGGCCGCCGAGGGGCCGAAGCGTGTGCTCAGCCACCCGGTCGGCCTCGGGCGGGAGCAGGAGTCGCCGGGAACTCAGCCTCCACGCGCCGCTGGCGGCCAGCCTGTCGAAGACGAGTCCGAGGTCGTCGAGCGAGGGCTTGAGCGCAGCCCGCAAGGCATCCGCGGCATCTCCACCCGTGGATGCGTGGGCCGTGAACCCGTGGCCCGAATCGTCGGCAGCAGTGCCCGTCACGGCGAGCAGCACATTGGCAGGCAGCTCAGACCGGCGCAGTATCGCCTGCGCCGTGGCCAGTGATGTGACGGCCAACGCTCCGGTCACCTGCGTGGGCCGCAATGAAAACTCTCCAAGGCCTGCGGCCGGCAGCACCTCCGCGACCCGCAGCCGCCTGCTCCACGAGTCGGCGGTACGACGGCCCAGCGGACTGTCGGCAGGCACATCACCGACCTTCGTGATCCGGAGCACGATCGGATCGCCGGGCCGCGCTCCCAAGGCGTCGGCGAGTGGGCGATTGATGGCAACGGTATCGGCCTCGGGCGTGCGGCCGACGTCCGCGAACCCGAGTGCATCAAGATCATCACAGGCCAGGAGCGTTGCCCGCGCGGTCCTGGCCGCACGCCCTCCCTCGGCGGCGATCTGGAGAGAGACCTCGAGGATGACTCCCGGCACGACTCCCGGCAGGAGTTGCTCCACGGCACCTGTCTCAGAGGCCTGCGGCCGCAGGCGGGCCGCGGTCTCATCCGCGAGCCCGGCGTGGAAGAAGCCGTCCGACAAGACCGCCGCCTGGATGCCACCGAGGCGGGCCATGGCCAGTCGCTGCAGGCCACGCGCGAGCGAATCACCCACGCCGAGCGCCCCGGCGATCGTGGCGGCCACGATGCCGCAGGCGCAGGCCAGAGCCGCCAGATGCGGCCACCATTGCACCGCCAGCCGCAGCGACACGCCGCCGAGGGATCGCTGGGCCGCGACGGAAGGTCGACGGGAAGGGCCGGCCGCGGTCATGGCACGAGCCGCCCATCGACGAGGTGGCGGACGGTGCCCACGCGGGCGGCGACCGCCTCCGCATGCGTGACGACGACCAGCATGCCGCCCGCTTCCGCCGCCAAATCGGCGAGCAGTTCGGTCACCGTGGCGGCGGCGTGCGCGTCGAGTTGTCCGGTCGGCTCGTCGGCGAGAATCAGTCGCGGCGAGAGCACGACCGCCCGCGCCACGGCCACCCGCTGCCGTTCTCCACCAGAGAGTTCCGTCGGCAGCGAGCCGAGCCGGTCACCGAGGCCCACCCGGTCGAGCAGCCGCCGAGCCCGTTCTTCGATGTCGCGACTCACAGCGCCGGTGGCGAGCGCCGGCAGCACGACATTGTCGATCGCGGTGCAGCCTGCCAGCAGGTGATGTTCCTGGAAGACAAACCCGATCCGCCGATTGCGGAACGCGGCCCGCTGATCGGGAGTCATCGATGCGGGATCAGCGCCATCGAGCCGCACCGCGCCGCTGGTCGGTTCCTCGAGCGCACCGAGGATCGAGAGCAGCGTGCTTTTACCCGACCCGCTTGGGCCCATGATCGCCATCCGGTCGCCCGGAGCGAGCGTGAAGGACACGCCGTCGAGCACGTTGAGCGATCCGGATGGAGCGGGGAACGACTTCGAGATGCGATCGACCTCGAGCATGGCGGGCGTTCCAGTGAATCGGTTCGGTCAGACGTGTCAGGACCTGGATTCGGGAGGGTATCCAGCCGGTCCGGCATCGCTGGCGGTCAGCCGGGCGAGAACGTCGGCTGGAATGGCGACTGGCTTGAGCAGGTCCCCTGGCCGCATAAGACACCGCACCGCCACAACGCGGCCCTCCGCGACGGCCCGTCCTTGATGCTCGAACAGGAAGTGATAGGTGACACTCGTCCGGCCCACAGCAGCGACGCTGACGGCGATATCGAGTTCATCGCCAAACCGCGCGGTCGAGCGATAGTCGCAGGACACAGACACTCGCGGCCAGCTGAATTCGCTCCCATCGTCATGCCGCTCGAACACCTGGAGGCCAGCCAAGCGGAGCAATTCATGCTCGGCCGACTCCATCCAGAAGAGGAAGGCCGAGAAGTGCACGATGCCAGCGGCATCAGTGTCGCGAAATTCGACGCGGCGTCTCGTGCGAAGCAACACGTCGCCACTGTCGGAGCCTGTGCGATTACCGGAGGCTTCGCGTGTCACGCCCGATCACCTGTTCACTCGCCACACCCGGGCACGTATTCGAAGCCGGACTACGACCGCCTTCACTCGCCAACCCTATTCGCCAACCCTATTCGCCAACATAGGGCAGCAGGGCCATAAACCTGGCCTGCTTGATGGCCTTGGTCACAGCGTGCTGACTGGCAGCGGTGCAACCGCTCTTCCGACGCCCCAGGATCTTGGCCTGCCGATTGACGAGTTTGCCCAGCAGTTCGAGATCCTTGTAGTCGACGAACATCGGCCGCGGACGCTCGCCGTCGATGAAG
>Ga0164294_10002704_pt1 | contig 15855 bp, 12 predicted proteins | sample GEODES005metaG_FD_111479 | JGI IMG/M metagenome (GOLD analysis project Ga0164294, IMG submission 111479) | Oligotrophic lake water microbial communities from Sparkling Lake, Wisconsin, USA - GEODES005 metaG | ecosystem: Environmental > Aquatic > Freshwater > Lake | place: USA: Sparkling Lake...
ACATCAATCGCGCGCCAAGCGTTGTGAGCCGCACCGTGCGGACGCGTCGGTCCACGCTGTCTGAGTCCACATGCACCAGGCCGACGTCAACCAGCCGATGCACCAATTGCGAAACCGAACTCAAGCTCATCCGGAACTCGTCCGCGAGTTCGCTCATCGTGTGCGGATGACCTTCTAAGGCGCGGACCACCCGCAGTTGGGCCAGGGGTAGCTCCGCAATGGAGTCGTCCATGATGGGGCGAAACAGCTTGCGCATCAGCTTTGGCAAAAGCGACTCGAGCAGCTCCGCTTCCGGGCGTACGTCACTCACGTCCCGCACCTACCGTTGGCGGTTCCTCCAGGCTGCTCGGGCCAACCGATGCCGGCGACGGCTCAATACCGACGGGCGCGGCAAAGTCGCGGGGGTCTTTTCGGACCTTCCGGGCGATGTCGTCGAAGAACGTGTAAACCACGGGCACCACGAGGAGCGTGAGCAAAGTGGACGTCGCCAGACCGCCAATAACGACTGTCGCAAGCGGTGCTTGAAGCTGCGAAGCGGCGTTCGTAGCTGCGGCAAGCGGAATCATTCCAAAGATCGCCGCGATCGACGTCATGAGGATGGGGCGAAGTCGCGTGGGGGAAGCAACGAGAATCGCTTCATCACGAGGCACACCTCTCGCGCGAAGTTGATTTGTGTAATCCACCAGCAATATCCCGTTCTTCACGACAATGCCAATGAGCATCAAGAGTCCGACAAAAGCGGTCAAGCCGAACGCTCGTCCGGTGAGGAACAGCGCCAAGATCACCCCGACCACGCAAAGCGGGACGGTCGCGAGAACAACCAGCGGATAAATGAAGCTCTCAAACTGCGAGGCGAGCAGCATGTAAATGAGCACCACCGCGAGGGCAACGGCGATTCCCAGCCCGCTGAACTCTTCCGCCTTTCGCCGCTGGCGCTCACCAAACGCCCAGGTGACGCCCTGGGGCAGTTCGATCGTCGCCATCTTGGCTTCAACGTCGGTCAAGATTTCGCTCTCCGTCCGATCTCCGTACCGCCCGCCCACCGAGATAAACCGCTGGCGGTTGAGTCGGTTGATTTCGTTTGGACCGCCGGTGATAATCGGGGTCGCGACCTGACCCAGCAGGATCGGTGAGCCGGTAACCGGGTTCAAACGAACCGGAATCTTGATGAGTTCGCTAATCTCTCGCCGCTCCTCAACCGGAAGCTGAACGTAGATTGGGTACTGGAATCCGTCCTCTTGGAAGTAGGTTGAGAGAGTGCCGTTCGTGCTTCCCTGAATCGCGGCGGCGATGTCTTGGTAGCTCACCCCGAGGGCTTGCGCCTTTTCGCGATCCACTGACCACTGCACTTCCGGCGTCGAGTCTTCGACGCTGACGTCGACTCCCTCAAGCCCCGGGGTGTCGGTGATCGCATCCTTCACCTGGTCCGCAACGATGTTCAGCTGCTCCAGGTTTGAACCGAGAATGTCAATTTGCAGACCCTGCGAGTTGCCGCCGATGATGTTCGAAACGAGGTCGAACGGGCTCGCGGTCGCGCGGATTCCGGAGATGCCTTTAAGGCTTGCTTCAATTCTCTTAGCAATATCCTCGGTCTTTGCCGTCCGGTCGTGCTTCAAGTGAATGTTGGCCGCGCCTGCGTTTGCCTGCGGACCGCCGACGGAGCCGCGGAACGATATGCCAGCGCCGACGGAAAGGAAGACGGTTTCAATATCTGGGTCAGCCAATAGCGCCTGCTCAACCTGCGCCATTTTGTCGCGCGTGGTCGAGAGAGCGGTGCCAACCGGAAGGCGAACGCGCACGTTGATGTCGCCCGAGTCGGTCTTCGGAAGACTCTCCGTCCCAACCATGTCCCAGAGAGGAATCACAGCAGCGGTAAGCAAAGCGGCCCCGCCGATGACCCACCAGCGACGGCGGAGCGCCCATTGCAAACCAGAGCGGTAAGAGTCGTCGATGGCATTAAACATCAACCCCATGCGGCCGGAAATCTTCGCCCCGATGCCCGGCTGCTGAATCTGCCGTTCTGGGTGCTCAAGGTCAATGACCTCCTGAGCGCGGATCACACGCGAGGCAAGCATTGGAACAACCGTCGCGGCGTCAAGCAGGGAAACCGCGAGCGAGAAGATGACAACCAAAGCAAGCTGGGTGAAAATCTGTCCAGACTGGCCCTGAATCAGGAAGAGTGGGATGAAGACCACCATGACGGTGATCGTCGAGGCGACGACCGCCTGCATGATCTCCTGGGTCCCCGAAATGCTGGCGTCGACGGCGCTCTTTTTGTCGCGCTCCATGTGCCGGAAAATGTTCTCGAGAACAACAATCGCGTCATCGACAATCAACCCGGTGGACAGCGCCAGCGCGCTCAACGAGATCGTGTTCAGGGTGAACCCGTTGAAGTACATCAGCGCGAACGTGCTGGTGATGGAAATCGGAATCGAGAGCGCGACGACCAAGGTGGAACGCGCGTTCCGGAGGAAGAAGAGAATCGCGAGAATCGCCAGCGTTCCGCCGATCACCGCGTGCTCTTGAAGCAAATGGATCGACTCCTTTACGAAGGCGGATTGGTCGTAAGCTGTGCTGAACTTGAGGCCCGGATAGCGTCGCTCAATTTCGGTGATCGCTTTGCGGACGTTGGCCTCGGTCTGAACCGTGTTTGCGTCGCTCTGCTTGGTGATCGCAAGGCCGACGGCGGGAATGCCATTGACCCGAGTCCAAACTCGCTGCTCGGTTGCCTCGTCACGAACGGCGGCGACGTCCTTAAGCAAGATTTCGCGTCCACTTACCGTGCGGACCGGCGTGTTTCTAGCGTCCTCGATGTTCTTGAAATAACCGGAAGAACGAAGGATGTATTCACGCTCGCCCGACTTTGCCAATCCCGCCGGCTGGCTGAGGTTTTCGGCCTGAATTCTGGAGGCGACGTCCGCCAAAGTTAGGCCATAGGCTTGAAGCTTGTCGGGATTAACATCCACGATGATCGCGCGGTCGCGACCGCCACTGACGGTGGCTTGAGCGACGCCGCCCGCGGACTCGATAATCGGGCCAATCTCGTTGACGAGGAGCGACTTCAGCTTGATCGGGTCGTCAATCCCGCTCACGCCGAGAATCATGATCGGGAAGGAATTCGGGTCGAGCTTGTAAACGACCGGTGGCGTGATGTTCGGATCGTTCGGGAACGATCGTGATGCCCGCTGAACGTACTGCAACACGTCGACCGTCGCCTTATCCACGTTCACGCCGTAGTTCAGCGTGACGCGAACCTGGGATTCGCCCAGACGCGAGCTGGATGAAACGGAGTACAGCCCCGGAATGGTTGAAACGGCTTGCTCGATGGGACGCGTGAGCTGCGTCTCGATTTCCTGAGGCGGCGTGTTTGGCCAGTTCGTGTTGATGGTTACGACCGGCAAGTCCACGCGGGGCAGGAGGTCGATCGGAATTCGCAGGAAGCAGATCGCGCCGAGAAGGACCAACGCGGCGATGCGCATCGTCACCGCAACCGGGCGACTTACGGACCACTTGGCGACGCTCATTTCTTCACGTCCTTTTCGGCCGGCTTCTTGTCGTTCTGCTTCGGCGCATCCACCAGCTTGCGGGTTCCGTCGGGCCGCCGCTCTGCCGTGATATTCACCTTCGAGCCTGGTTTGACCGGGCTGTAGGAAAGCACGATCACCTTTTCGCCGGGTCGAATGCCTTCGAGGATTTGAATTCCTCGCGCGTCCGATTTGCCGGTTTTCACTTCCCGGTTTTCGCTGGTGCCGTCTTGAAGGACGACCGAAATCGATCCGTCCTTGATCGCGTCTCCCGGCACAACCGTGGTGGAGTCTGTGCGATCGATTTCTATGGAGACCTTTGCAAACATGCCGGGCTTGATTTGGCCGGTGGGGTTCTTCACCCGCATGCGGACTGACACTTGGCGGTCGCTTGGGTTTGCCGAAGGAACCACCGTGTCCACCGTGGTTTGTAGCGGGGCATCTGTCATGCCATCGAGCCGGATGGTCACCGGCTGGCCGGGCCGTACTCGGGCGGCATCGGTGACCGGAATAGCGGCGATGATGAACAAGGAATCAGTCGACTCGACTCGCAGAACCGCTTGGCCGGGGGTAGCTAGCGTCCCCGGATCAGCGCTTCGCGCGGTGACAATGCCCGAGAACGGGGAGCTGAGTTCGGTGTCCTTCCGCTGGGCCTCGGCGGCCTGAAGCTGGGCCCCAACCGATTCCACCCCGGCTTGCAAGGCATTGACGTTTGCGCGGTTGGCAGGAGACTGAGCGCGATTGGCTTCGGCGGCGGTGACGGCCGACTTGAGCTGGGCGACCCGCGCGGAAGCCACCTGAATCTCGGCTTGTCCGCTGGCTTGGGTCGTGCTGAGCGCGGTGCGGTCGGCTTCGAGCTTCGCCTGTGCCGCCTCAATGTCGGCCTGAGCCGATTCCACTTCGCCTTCCTTCACCCGAACGGCCGATTCGGCGACGCCGACGGCGGCGGTGGCATTGTCCACCAACGAACCTGCGACGTAGCCCTTCTCATAAAGCCCCTTGACTCGTTCTAGGCGAATCTGCTCGTTTTTGAAGGTTGCCTTTGCACCCGTCAGCTCGGCGGTTCGGTTGTTCTTTTCTGCCTTCGTGACGGCGACGGCGGCTTCGGATTGGCGGACCGTGGCGGCGGCGTTTGCTACCCGCCCTTCAATCTGTTTTCGAACTTGTTGAAGCGTTGCTTCGGCACTTGCGAGTTCGGCCCGGGCCTGGCGGATGTTGGTCTCGATTTGAACTTCGCTGGCCTGAATCGTCGCTTGCGCTTGGGCAAGTCGACTTCGGCTCTCGTTGACGTTGGCTTTGCTCTCGAGAATCTGCGCTTGGGCTTGGTTTGGATCGATCCGCACCAGGACCTGGCCAGCGGTTACGGGGTCGCCTTCGCGGACTTGGAGCGTCGTGATGAGACCAGAAATGCGCGGACTTAGGTTCACCGTGAACTCCGAGGTCACGTTTCCGATGGCTTCGATGGTTTGCACAATCGGGCGAGATTCGGCGGTGGCGACTTCAACGCTTGCTGCAGCACCTTTACGGGCACCTGCTTCTGCTTTTTGCTTCGTCTCGGTAGCTTCTACTGCGCGAACGCGGGAAAACACGAAGAACGCCAGCACCAACACCGGGACAAGAATGAGGAGCAAACGCCGTACCGCCGCCATGAATACTTTATACGCATAAACTATGTGGATTACGCAACGGCTGGCGGCAAAAAGCGATCACTTAACATACAAGTTTTTTGTTAACACACGGCTTGAGTAGCCGAAACTCTCGAAGACTGCGATAATAGACCCCATGAAATTCGTTGTCGCGCTCGCCTCCATTGCCCTTGCGGCTGGACTTGCCGGATGCAACTCGGGATCGACGCCTGAGGCAAAAGAAACCACCACCCCAACGGCTGGCGGAAAGCTGACGGGCGCGCTTGAAGTGCAGGCCTTCCAAGGTGGCTACGGCATCGACTTCTACCAGGCATCGGCGAAGGAGTTCGAAAAGCAGCACCCCGACCTGAAGATCACCGTCGAAGGTGGTCCGCGCGTTTGGGAATCTTTGACCCCGCGATTTGCCAACGGAAACCCGCCGGACCTCACGTTCCCGGGTTGGGGAATGAAGCACTGGGATTTGGCCGAAGAGGATCAGCTCGTCGACCTCGGCCCGGCGCTTGATGGGAAAGCAGCCGAGGGTGAAGGAACCTGGCGCGATACCTTTGACCCGCAAATTCTGGCCCTGGGTCAGCTCAAGGGCGTTCAATACACCTTGCCGTATTACGTGATGATCTACGGCTGGTGGTACGACCCCGAGGTCTTCAAGAAGAACGGCTGGACCGTGCCGAAGACTTACTCGGAGCTTCTCGCGCTCTCCGACAAGATCAAGAAGAAGGGCATGGCGCCCATCACCTTCCAGGGCAAATACCCGTACTACATGATCGACGGAATGCTTCTGCCTTGGGCGCAAAGCATTGGTGGCATAGACGCGGTTAATGCGGCTCAGAACCTTGAAGAAGGCGCATGGAACTCGCCGGCGATGCTGCAGGCTACCGAGCGGATTGTCGAGCTGAAGCAGAAGGGATTCTTCCAGGAGGGCGCGACTTCGATGAGCCATACCGAGGCGCAACAAGAATTTGTCCAGGGCAAGGCGGCCATGGTGCCTTGCGGCAGTTGGCTATTCAGCGAGATGAAGAAGACCATGCCGGCGACGGCAAAGATGGAGTACTTCTTGCCGCCGTTTATTGATGGCGGAAAGGGCGACCCAACGGCCGTTCTGATCGGGATTGAGCCTTGGATGGTGCCGACCGAAGCAAAGAACAAGGAAGCGGCGATTGAGCTGTTCAAGTACATGACCAGCCTTTCGGTGGCCAAGAAGTTTGTGCAGGAGAAGGGCACGCTGATGGCGATTAAGGGCAGCGATCATGGCGAGTTGCCCGACGTTTTGAAGGTGCCAAGCAAGACCCTGCGCGAGAGCAAGGCGGTTTACTCGGTTCAGTTCCGGCACTGGTACCCGACCTTGAGCACCGAGCTTGAGAACGGACTCACCAGCTTGCTGAACGGTCAGATTTCCGCGAAGGAATTCTGTGACCGGGCGGAAGCGGCGGCGGACAAGGTTCGAAAAGATCCGAACATCACGAAGCACAAGGTCTGACATCGGAATGCGGAATACAAAAGGAAGGAACGCGTTCATCTTTGCGTTCCTTTCGCCGGCGGTGTTGATCTACGCGGTCTTTTTGGTCTGGCCGCTTTTGCAGTCGTTCCAGATGTCGATGTATCGCTGGCGCGGCGTGAGCCGGAATCGGAAGTTCATCGGCGCGGAGAACTTCAACAACTTGTTCCAGGATCCGGTGTTCTGGAAGTCGCTGCAAAACACGGGGACGCTGTTGGTTGTTGCGGGGATTGCAACGATTGCGCTCGGCGTGCTGCTGGCGCACCTGACGGATGGCGATGGCGCGGTTCGAAAGTTTGCCCGTGCGATTTACTTGTTCCCGCAGGTCATTTCGCTTGTCGCGGTGGCGCTGATTTGGCAGTTCCAGTTGAATCCGAAGTACGGCCTGGTCACCGATATGCTGTTCCGGCTTGGGTTGCCGGTTCGCGATCCGGGGATTGTGCGCGATCCGCGGTACGCGTTTAGCGCGATTGCCGTCGCGTTTGTTTGGCACGCTTTGGGCTTCTTCGTGCTGCTGTTCAGCGCCGGGTTAAAGCAGATTTCCGGCGAGATTAAGGAAGCGAGTGCGCTCGATGGAAGCGAAGGTTGGCACCGGTTCCGGCATGTCACCTGGCCGCTCCTTTGGTCGGTGAAGCGGACGGCGATTACCTACCTGCTGATCCATATTCTCACCGTTTTTGCCTTGGTCTTCGTGATGACCGAAGGCGGGCCGGACCGGGGGACGGAGACGATTGTTTCGTACCTGTATGAGCAGATTGCGAAGAACGGTCAGTACGGCTATGCCTCGGCTTTGGCGGTGGTCGTCTTCGGCGTGAGCATGATGGCGAGCTTGGCGGTTTTGGCTTATTTCCGAAAGGATCCGACGGCGGGGGCGCGGGCTTGAAGGCGCGGCAGTGGATTGGGACGGTCGCGCTGACGGCGTACTTGGCCGTGATCGTGGTGCCCTTGGTTTGGGTTCTAATCAGCTCGCTAAAGACGAGTCCCGAGATTTTTGCGAGCCCTTGGTCGCTTCCGGCGCAGCCGAAGTTTGAGAACTACGCGGCGGCTTGGAACGAGGCCGGGTTGGCGAAGTACTTCTGGAACAGCGTTTTGGTGACCGTCGGGTCGCTGGCGGCGCTGATTCCGATCGGGGCGATGGCTTCTTACATCTTCGCGCGGTATCCGTTCCGAGGTTCGAAGCTGCTCTATGTGATTTTCCTCGGCGGCATGATGTTCCCGAACTTCCTTGTCTTGGCCCCGCTGACCGACTTGTTGCGACGGTTGGGGCTGACGGAGTCGCTTGTCGGGCTCGGCATCGTATACGTTGCGTTCTCGCTGTCGTTCACCGTTTTCGTGCTCACCGGGTTCTTTCAGAGCGTGCCGACCGAGCTTGAAGAAGCGGCGGTTTTGGATGGCTGCGGCCACCTCATGGTCTATCGCAAGATCATGCTCCCCCTGGCCCGGCCGGGCCTGATCGTCGCCGCCATCTTCAACGGCCTCGGGCTCTGGAACGAGTTCAACCTCGCCCTGGTTTTGGCGAACTCCGAGAGCATTCGGACCTTGCCAATAGGCCTGGCGAACCTAACCATGGCGCGGCAATACCAAGCCGACTGGGGCAGCGTCTTCGCCGCGCTGGTGATCGTGATGCTGCCGGCGTTCGTTGTCTACTGGCGGTATCGGGAGCGGATTTACGAGGCGATGCTGGCGGGGGCGGTCAAGGGTTGATTTTTGGGGGCGGTCGGCGTCGTTGTTTCGCTCGTTGGGATGGCGCTGGAAGCAGCTTCTTTTAATCGCAGCGCACGAAACCGCGCGTGAACGTCCTTGCTTGGGATTCCCGGTACTTGTGGCAAGACGAATAGCCAAAGTTCGCTAGATTGAGGTCATTAAATGTCAACGGACGAGATGCGAGCCCGGAATTATCACCTCGGTATGGGGCTGATGGGTCTGCACTGGGGGCCGCGGTTCAAGTTAGGGCTACTTATAGTTGGCATCCACAACAATTTAGAGCTTTCAGCTTGTGCAGAAAGCGCCTACGTTGAGAGTGGTCTGGCGGGCAACGTTTCTCAGTGGCATCAGCGTTTCACTGCCGACCCTGATCTGACGGTCTCTCCAGACGAATTCCTGAAGAGCTATCGGCTGGATCTAACGTGTATGGCGCTTGCCTATCCCGATCCATTTCCGTTAACTCAACGCCAGCTGATCTCGGAAGTCGCTTGGGATTTGGACAACATTCCCTCACTCCGCGACTTTTCATTGGCGACTGAACGCTTCTTCTGGAGTATTGATTTTACTTGTTCGTTGTTCCGCCAGACGGAATACCTCCGGACTGTTGATATCATGATTGATACAGCCTTAACGGTCTCTGAACGGAAGCGCGGTGGTGGTGCCGAGACTTGGAATCCCGAAGTGCGCGCCATGCTAGATCAGCTTGGTTTTGTGCAGATCATGCAGTTTGTGAATGAGATCCGCACTGCACATGCAGTCCCAACGATTGATGATCTGGTGGAATTAGCGTCGATCGAATTCCCCTTCATGGACGCCATCGGTGTGCTTGACGTTCCTGACTGAAAAACCTCTATTTGCTCGCACCCGATGCTGGCTTTGGTCGCATCTTCTTGATCTAGGTAGGATGCGCCAGAATCCAGAGCATTCCCAAGAGGATCAGTTGAACAAAGTACAGATCGTCGGTTGCTTCTTTTGCGGCGGGGGCTACTTATTGATGGGAGTCGCCTTCGGCGGCCCGCTTTTCCTCATGCGGGCTCTCGGTTCAGTGGCAAACGCCTTGCCATTTATCGGAATCGGTTCGATGCTGGTGGGCGTGGGAATGGTTCTTTACGGGGCGAAAATTCGGAAGGGGCGTCCTAAGTAGCGTAGGCGTCCCGCGTGCGTTCCCGGGTTCGGGTTTGTTCGGATTGGTTTGGGAGTTCGGATTTGTTTTTAGGAACTTGGTACTCAAGGCACCGACGCCTGCCATAAAACATTGCGGTGGTCGGTAGTTTCACTCCGCGCGGGGGGGGGGGCGCTGCGCTCCTCGGACTTTTTCGGGTCGGATGGCTGCCCAGGGGATTGCAACCCCTGGCTACCTTCTTGCACCCCTTCCGGGGTGCCGGGTGTTAGGTTTGGTCGTCTAATTCTAGGCGGGTCCAGATGCGTTGACGGGGTACGGTCACTTACCCGAAAGGCGTAAAAAGGCTTGTCTAGGCGAGACGTTGCGTTTTCGTTTTCGCCGGCAAGTTTAATGGTGGACCGTCGGCCTTACCATGAATCTTTTAGGAATCTCTTCCGTTCAAGAACATTCGTTGAGCAAAACTGAATGAAAATGTTGGAACTTCTACACCTCGTATCCATTGCAAATTCTGCCATTGCGCAATCGCGAGCGGTGTTAAAGCCAGCCTGGTCAGTTCAGCTTCCTTACATGTACTCGCCACAGATTACAGAAAACGCCCAACGTCTGTTCTTGCAATTTGCGGGGACCGTAGTGTGCATCGATAAGTCTACGAGAAAGGTGAAATGGTCAGTTAAGCGAAGGGATGAGTTTCCGATTAGTGAAATTGAACCGACAATTGCTGTTGACACGTACATTTCGGCCCGAAGGGAAAAGAACACCGGAGAATTCATTGATCTGATAAATGCCGCAAACGGACAATCCAAAGGAACGGTTGAATTCCCCGGATACTCGATTGAAGGTTATCGCACAGTTGGAGCGTATCTGCTAATCTGCATCCGATCTAGCGATGCGCAGTCAGCTAAGGTCGGTGTAATTGACCTACGAACCACACCAGCATTTTCTGACGTGATACCGTTAGCTGTTTCCGAAGCATTGCCTGACGGCCCGATCACTTTCGGAGGTGAACTTTTTTGGATCCGAAGCTCGCACGGCGATGATGGAAAAGGCAGGTCCATCACTTTTGAACGTGATGACATCTCGTGGAAAGCGCTTGGAAAGAAGTACGTTCAAGAAAGAGTGGTTTTGATGCCAGGAAATGAAACCGCCTTGGTCCTTACAGGCGGGGAATTGATCCCACGGCCACCAGACATTGAGCCATCCGATCGTGATGTGCGAAAACTAATTAGTCTAATCACGATAAAGGATGACCTTCGCCAACGGCTGTGGACGCTTGAGTACGTTCGAAATGAATTCCTTTCGCCTCCGGTAACACAATTTGCTTATCCGATATTTATTGGCAAAACAGCCCATTACGCCGGCTACCAATGTCCCCTTAATGAACCTTGGATCATGAAACCAACCCCCCAGTTGCGTATTTTCCGCGCGGGAAAGCGAATTCTCGCGCTAAAGTCAACAAACAAGCCTGGAGCGTCGAAAGAAATCATGTACCTTGCTAAAAATGAGTCTTTCAAGCACCTTGCCTACCTACCCATAGTTGAGCCTGATAAAGAGTCAGGGGTTCCGTTCCACCCTTACTGGACAGAAACAGGGTTTATGGCACTCTCCCTGAAGGGCGGGACGACAATTGGAACTTGGTACGCGCTGCCCAAATAACAAGCCGATCCGTATCCTCCTTTTACAGACAATTTGACTTGACTGTTTGTCCGTTCAATCTGCCCGCATCTACGGTGCTGCCAGGCGCTGGGAAACAGGGTGCAAAATAGCCGCGATCTGGAAAACCCTTTCTGTTAAGATTCGATCAGGTGCGCCAATTGTGCGTTACAATGTTCGCGTGTTCGGGAGTTTCAATCGGTGCGAGGGGCGCTACGCTCTTCGGACTTTTTCGGAACGGGTTGGCGGTCCAGTGGTTTTCAACCCCTGGCTACTATCTTGCACCCCTTCCGGAGTGCACTGGAGTCCTTCGCTAGTGGTGATGCCGGACGCGAACTTGAGGCGGTGCAGAAATCGGAGTTAGCTTCTTGGACATAGCTCGGAAGATCTGGCATGTTTTGCTTTGGCTAATTGAGCCGCTTCCCTTAGTGCTCTGCATGTACGACGTGCCGAGTTCGATACTCATTTGTGTCGCTTGCGCATTTGGATGTTTGAGCGCCTTCGGCCGTATTGATCGGCCGTTCGCACCTGACACATCCAAGACCGAGAAGATTCTGAAAAGAACGGTACTCCTAATCCTAGTTGTGTTGATTGTCAGCAATTGGAGCGATCTTGTGGCTGGCCTTGCATCAAAGATTCCCGTCCTGCCAGAAAACGCGACGACGATCGTAGCCCGAATGATATTGGTTGGATGCTTGGAAAGATTCTCACGTGGAGTCGTGTTTCTCAGAGAAGTTAACGTAGATCCTCCGTTACATGTTGCCGCGTAGAGGACTCGGCAGTACAGGTGCAGTGCGTTATAAGGAACAAGCCGTTGAATTTGGCTAGTCGGACTCACTCGGGACGAGTGAGCTACGGAACGGATTTGTATTTGGGCTCCGAGATTTGGTCGTGCGGACTCACCCGGGACGGGTGAGCTACGGGACGAGGGCGGCGGGTTTCGGCCGTTCGTTTTCCTCACCCCCTGCCCCCTCTCCATCGGAATGGAGAGGGGGTTCAAACGGCTCTCCACCCCAACCGCCTTCCTCTCTTTAGAGTACGAGCGGAGTGGGCTCGGAAGCGCTCACAGAAATCCGGCACAATCTCCCCATGCGGTTTGGGGTGATTGGGTGGGGGTTGCGGGCTTCTATTGCGAAGATGGCGCATCAGCCGGGGAAGGGGCATCGGTTGGTGGCGTTGGCCGATCCGGACGTGGCGGTTCATGCGGCTTTTCTAGAGTTCGCGGGTGACGGCGCGCAGGTGTTCACCGACTTCGAGTCGCTGAAGTCGCTCGACCTCGATGCGATCTTCGTGCTCTCGCCGGACTACCTGCACGAAGAGCACGCCGTGAACCTCTTGCAAGCAAAAATCCCGATCTATCTGGAGAAGCCGATGGCGATCACGATTGAGGGGTGCGACCATATTCTGCGCACCGCCGCGGAGACGGGGACGAAGCTTTATCTGGGGCACAACATGCGGCACTTTGCGGTGATTCGGCAGATGCGGGAGTGCATCCAGAGCGGCATGATTGGCGAAGTGAAGACGGCCTGGTGCCGACACTTTGTGAGCTACGGCGGCGACGCTTACTTCTGCGACTGGCATGCCGACCGGAGCAAATCGACCGGGCTGCTGCTGCAAAAAGGCGCACACGATATCGACGTGCTGCATTGGCTGTGCAACGGCTACACGAAGCGCGTGGTGGCGATGGGGAACAACATGGTTTACGGCAATGTGCCGAACCGCCGCCCGGAAGGATCGGAAATGCGCGCGCAGTTCCGCTACTCCTGGCCGCCCACGGAAATCACCGAACTGAACCCAGTGCTGGACGTCGAGGACGTGAGCATGATGCTGATGGAGCTGGACAACGGCGTTTTGGCGACGTACCAGCAGTGCCATTTCACGCCAGATTCGGTGCGAAACTATACGGTCATCGGCACCCACGGCCGCATCGAGAACTTCGGCGACACGCCGGGCAAAAGCGTGATTCGGATTTGGAATCGACCGCGATACGGGTACGAAGAACCGGCCGATATCGAGTTCCGCCCGGCGGAAGAGCGAGGCGGGCACGGCGGGTCGGACACGCGGATTATTGAAGAGTTCTTGCGCTACATCGAGCACGGCGGGGAGACGGATACGTCGCCGCTGGCGGCCCGAATGAGCGTGGCAGCGGGGGTCTGCGCGACCCACTCGCTGCGCAACGGCTCGGTTCCGGTTGATGTTCCGGCGGTCGGCTAGACGGTCACCGCGCCGGTAGCGGCGGGGCCAACCTGAGCGGCGTACTTTTTGAGGACGCCGGTGAGAACGCGCTCGGGCGCCACCCAAGCGGCGCGTCTAGTCGCTAGTTCTTCGTCGGTCACGGCGATTGAAATTACGCCGGTCGTTGCATCGACGGTGATCTGATCGCCATCTCGAACGAGGGCGATCGGGCCGCCGTCGAAAGCTTCCGGCCCAACGTGCCCAACCATCAGGCCACGGGTGGCCCCGCTAAAGCGGCCATCGGTGAGGAGCGCGACTTCGTAGCCGAGGCCCTGACCGACGATGGCGGAGGTGACGCCGAGCATTTCCCGCATTCCCGGTCCGCCCTTGGGGCCCTCATAGCGGATGACGACGACGTCTCCGGCAACGACTTCGCGACGCTGGACCGCGGCCATCGCGAGCTCTTCGCTATCGAAGCACCGCGCCGGGCCGGTGTGGGATAGGTTGCTGACGCCGGTGGTCTTGACCACACCGCCATCCGGGGCGAGATTGCCTTTCAGAATCGCGAGTCCGCCGGTTGGATAGAACGCGGAAGTGTGCGGATGAACGACGTCTTGGCCTTCGGGAATCTCGATCCCTTCTAGGTTCTCAGCCATGGTTTTTCCGTTGACGGTGAGACAGTCTCCATGTAGGCAACCGGCATCAAGGAGGGCCTTGAGCACCACCGGGACGCCGCCGACGGCATGGAGATCCAGCATCACGTACTTTCCGCCCGGGCGCAGGTTGGCGAGGGTCGGAGTTCGCTCGCTGACGGCTTGGATGTCGTCGAGAGTGAAAGTGATTCCGAGTTCATGGGCGATGGCGGGAATGTGCAGGGCAACGTTGGTGGAGCCGCCGGTGGCAGCCGCGATGGCGACCGCGTTCTCCAGCGACTTTCGGGTGATGATGTCGCGGGGAAGGAGTCCGAGGCGGATGGTTTCGACGATTTGCGCGCCGACTTGGGCGAGGAACTGGGATCGTTCCGGCGAGACGGCAGGCGGAGAAGAGGAACCCGGCAACGCCATTCCGAGGGCTTCGGCGACGCAGGCCATGGTGTTGGCGGTGTACTGTCCGCCGCAAGCACCTGCACCAGGGCAGACGGCGCACTCGACGCTTTTGAGCTCGGTTGAATCGATTTTCCCGGCGGCAAAGGCACCGGCGGCTTCGAAGGCGTCTTGGATGGTGACGTCCTTTCCGTGGATGTGCCCGGGGAGGATGGTGCCGCCGTAAAGAAAGATGCTCGGCACGTTCAGGCGCGCCATCACCATAAGCATGCCGGGAAGGGATTTATCGCACCCGGCGACGCCGATAAGGGCATCGTAGCAGTGACCGCGCATCATGAGCTCGACGGAATCGGCGATGACCTCGCGGCTGACGAGAGAGCACTTCATGCCCTGGTGGCCCATGGCGATGCCGTCGCTCACGGAGATGGTGTCGAACCGGCGAGGAGTGCCTCCAGCGGCGGCGACGGAATTGGCGATGAAGCGGGCTTGCTCGTCCAGGTTCCAGTTGCACGGGGTGGCCTCGGACCAAACACTGGCGACGCCGACCCAAGGCTGATCGTAGATTTCGCGATCTCCTAGGCCCATGGCGCGGAGCATGGCGCGATTTGCGGTTTTGTCGACGCCTTTCGCGATGGTGTTGGATTGGTGTTTCGGATCAAATGGCATATTGATTCTTGTGAGTGAGAAATTCTTGGATGGCGGGTGACTCGGTCACTTCGCGCATCGGAAAAGGCTGGGCAACGGTGAACTGATCAAAGTCGTTGCTGGTTTCGGGTGGAACTTGGAAGCCGACAAGTGCGCGGCCACGATCGGCGCCGTGGTTTCGGTAATGGAATAGCGAGATGTTCCAGCGTGATCCAAGTTGATCGAGAAAGACGGCCAAAGCTCCGGCGCGCTCCGGGAAATCGACGCGGAAAATCCGCTCCGGGGTCGGGTCGGGGTTTCGTCCGCCGACGAGGTGGCGGATGTGCAGCTTCGCGGTCTCGTCATGAGTGAGGTCGCTGTAGTGGAACTTCGCCTTGCTGAGGCCATGCTTCAGAGCGTCGGCGTCGGCAGGACCGGAGACGGAGATTCCGGCAAAGACCGTCGCTTGGTTGGCATCGCCAAAGCGATAGTTGAACTCGGTGAGGTTGCGCTTGCCGATCGCGTGGCAAAGCCGAACGAAGCTGCCCGCTTGCTCGGGAATCTGGATGGAGAGGACCATTTCGCGGCCCGATCCGGTAGCGGTTCACTCGGCGATGAAGTGGAGGCGGTCGAAGTTGAGGTTTGCGCCGGAGATGATCGCGACGGCGTTCTGGCCGGGCGACGCGGTTCGGGCCCACTTGGTGAGTCCAGCGACGGCAAGGGCCCCGGCGGGCTCGGGAAGGGCCCGGTGCTCTTCGAAGACGTCTTTGATGGCGGCGCAGATTTCGTCGCTGGACACGATCATCATTTCGTCGACAAACATTTGGCAAAGCCGGAAGGTCTCTTCGCCGACCTTTTTGACCGCGCAGCC